>Ga0172371_10004966_pt1 | contig 19852 bp, 20 predicted proteins | sample Lak12m_FD_114543 | JGI IMG/M metagenome (GOLD analysis project Ga0172371, IMG submission 114543) | Freshwater microbial communities from Kabuno Bay, South-Kivu, Congo - kab_022012_12m | ecosystem: Environmental > Aquatic > Freshwater > Lake | place: Democratic Republic of the Congo: South-Kivu... | reverse complement strand
GGGTTCAATATATGGTACCTCAGACTGGGGATTTATGGCGGGTATCTTTTCAGCATCTCCGAAGGCCTGCATCTTCCCAATAAACCCAAAGCAATGCTCGAAATGCCGGACGGCAAGAAGGTAATCCCTCAGTGGAACGGCTGGCGCGCCCTTATTACCCTTGATTTTCGCATTCCACTGGTAAAGAAGAATACGGGGGAAGAAAATAAGGAATGATCCATAACAGATGAGAAGGGAAAAATGAAGATCAGTTCTTGAAGGTTGTTGAATTTGCAGGACTTGTCAGGAAAATTGGACATCACAATTTGTGATATCTAATATACATAGGTAACAGAATTATTCACCGAAAAATGTGTATACGATTCTCATAATGAGTTGATCGAAAAGATATTTTTCGTATCTTGTAGAAACATTTCGATTATCTTTTCATCATGGATATATTTGAACAACTGAATTCAGTTTCAAATCCTGCCTGTCATAAAAAATGTAATGCTGATAAAAGGGCTAACGTAACTGAAAATGAAATCTGCGGAATCGCTTCTTCAGTTATTGACGGATTACCTTTAAGATGTGTGGGTGAATGGGCTTATGAAAAAATCAATCTGCTTTTAAAGTACTTCAGTGCTTTTACTGTCGCCATGAAAGGCAAATGGACAGGTGGTATTAACTACATCGAGATCTGTTCGGGACCGGGCAGATGCATGGACAGATCCAGAGGTCGTGAATTTGATGGGACCTCACTTGCGATTTTACAGCATAAGGATTTTGCTCTGCTGAATAAAGCGCTGTTTTTTGATGTGGATGAGAATGTCATAAACATTCTTAACAAAAGAATCCAGGATAGAAATATTACATCGGCAAAAATTTTTTATGGTGATTATTACAATCCGGGAACGATCTGTAACCAGATTTCAACAGAGCTTTACAGGACAGGGTTAAATCTGATCTTCATTGATCCTAGTGACTGTAGTGTTCCTTTCGATCTTATCAGATCATTGAAAGAAACTCTGCCTAAAATGGATCTAATAATCAATGTTGCTTCAATGACTGATTTTAACCGTAACGTAGGAAACGTATTTTTGCAGTCTGAAAGTTATATCAGAATCAAAGAGAAATATTCAAGGTTTTTGGGCAGTGATGATTTCTTCAATGATAAAAATAACTTTCAGAACGCTAAGATTGCAAGATGGGACGTTCTAAGAAGAACCTTTAGTGAAACCTATCAGAAAAATTTACAAAAACTTGGATTCAAGCATTTTGATGTTAAATTCATTCACGGATATTACGACATACTTTTTACCAGTGAAAGTCAGAAAGGATACTCAATCTGGAAAAAGACTTCTTTGATCAGCGCTGACGGACAAAGAAAACTTTTCTTATAATGGCAAATACAAACATAGAATGGACTGAATTTACCTGGAATCCTTCAACCGGATGTACTAAGATCTCATCTGGCTGTAACCACTGTTATGCCGAAAAGATGACAAAACGGCTAACAGCCATGGGTCTTCATAAGTACAAAACCGGCTTTGATCTTGCCTGGCATGAATCGGAATTGTCAAGGCCACGATCAATCCACCAGCCGAGAATGATCTTTGTAAACTCCATGAGTGATCTTTTCCATGAGGAAATGCCTTTAGAGTTTATCCAAAAGGTGTTTCAGGTGATGAATGAATGCCCTCAGCATATTTTCCAGGTGTTGACCAAGCGGGCTGATGTTCTGGCTCATTATTCAACACTGCTGGATTGGACTCCAAATATCTGGATGGGTGTTACAGTTGAAAGCGCAAAGTTTTTAAACCGTATTGATGCATTAAGAAGATCTGGGGCTTTTATTAAGTTCCTGTCACTCGAACCATTATTATCATCTTTGGGCGATATGGACCTGAGAGAAATAGATTGGGTTATTGTCGGCGGAGAAAGCGGACCTGACGCCCGCACTATGGATAAATCGTGGGTGGTTGAGATTCAGACTCAATGTAAAAACAGTCAAATCCCATTTTTCTTCAAACAATGGGGAGGGGTCAATAAAAAAGCCGCCGGATCAATGCTTGAAGGCAAATACTATAAGGAAATGCCAATTTATCACCCCACCCTCCCCACATAATCCCTCCAAAACTCCTGAACGATCAGATCCCTGATCTGAGGATTCTCGAACTTATGATAGAAATCAACCCGGTCATTGAGTTAAGAAAAAAGTTTTTTGTTTTTCACCTTGATTTGTTAAAGCAGCTTCAATCGCGTTTCTCACCTCGTTCATCCCAAACAATTGCTCCCAATCATGCAGGTAAGATCGGGAGAAAAGGGTATTCCCCTGTATCAGGGATCGCGCCTAAGAACAGCAGTAAGGCAACGGGGACCCGATCCGTAACCAATCGTTTCTACTGCAGGAATGGTGATCACTTTCATCCCCTTCTTATCATAGGCATCGCAGATGCGGGTCAGGTGCTCAGGCACAACGATGGTTTTTTCGTCTATGCTCAGATTATTTGCGCCGGCAGTTTCGTCCAGCCGGGTCTCGATCTTATCCCATTTGGTCAGGGGATCAGGTAAGGGATCCAGCAGGGCCTCGCGGCAGTAAGTCATTAATCCCGGACGGTTTAGTGTAAGCAGCCAGTCGAGATGGAAAAGATCAGATCTCAGTCTGATAGTATGCACTTTGTATTCAGGCCCAAGCAATTGTTTAAGCCAGGCGATACCTTTCGGACTGCTTGCATTTCCCGACATTCCCACATACACGTTATGGCCGTCGATCATGATATCTCCATTTTCAAGATAAAGATCATCGCGGGTATAATGTGGTGAAGGAGGAGGTGTTGCAAAATAGGGATTATCGGTCCCTTCCAGAAGAGGTTCAAGGACCCTGCGTATCGTCCAGATATTGCTTCTTCTGAATGGAAGATGGAAGGAGTTCAGCAGGATTATATTTGTGCCGATTACCCGGAAAAAATCAGCTCCGCCTATGGTGTATGCTCCCTTCTGAACATCTTTAAGATACGTGAATTCTTCTTTGTTTTCAGGAGGGATGGGCAAGGTACGGTGCACAACCACCCCATGTTCTTTAAGAACTTTTTCGAGATTGTTTATTGTGATGACCATCTTGGCAGATTCTTCAGGAAACGCCTCCATTGTTTTAATCCCCGCACTTTTCTTTAGTGCCTCTTTACCCTCCTCCGAAACCCAGATAAGGGCATCGACGTATCCCGGATCGACCATACCGTCAACATTCCCGAGTACAGCCTCTCGTAGCTTGCCCCATTCATTCCATGCTCCTATTATCCTTTTGGAATTGGTTTCGGCAAAATCAGCCGTAGCTTTCGGTACCGGATTTTCATTGAGTGAGTTTGCGAGTACCTGGCTCCCGATCACAGTTCCCCCGATTGACATCCCTATCGTTTTAAGGGCGTTTCTTCTTGTAATTTTTCTCTTCATATATCTAAATTTAAATGAGATTTCAGATGGGGTTACTGCATAGAAACACTCCTGTTGTGTAATCAGGAATTTTCGGGCCTGGCCCAGGAAGTTTATATTCAATTACTGCTTTGAATGTAAAGATATTAATTTTTTATTTATGAAATACATTTCAATGGAGGAGGATTATTTCTCAGGATTATTCTTCCCATGCTGCAGGATGATCCTTACCTTTTTTCAATAGTCTGCGGATGAGAGTCCACGAAATGAATCACCTGCCTCATCGCTTTGCCCTCCGGAAGCTGCTGATCGTCGAAGGTCAGGAGATCTTCGGGAACTTCTGAATCGTAGAGATGACGATATCCTTCGATTGTTCCAGGAACTCCCTGAGCTGGGCCGAATTCCTGTCCACGCTGTTCACCACCCCCCTGGTTTGTTCCAGCCCCACAGCCAGCCGATCTCGTACGATTTCCCCGAGCCCGTGGTATGCTGGATCAGGTAATTATGCCCCGTACCCTCGCTCCTCACGCTATCCCTGATCTTCCGCACACAATCCAGCTGATGGTAACGCGGGAAGATGAGCAGTTCCTTGGGTTTCTCCACCACCTTTTGCTTGTAGGGATCCCATATCTTATCCGTCTCTTTGGCCAGGTGCACATAGTTTTCGATGATATCCAGCAGGGAGTTTGGCGACAGGATCTCCTCCCAGAGGTAGTGGGTGTAAGTGGTTATAATATCTATCCTTAGGATATTATCTTATCAATTTATAGAGAAAAAAGACACCTTGTTGATGAATAAACAGATTATCGATCATATCTCTTGCTAATAACTAAAAAACTAGATGATCTTCTAAGATTACAACAAAAATGAAGGTAATAAAATTGGGAAATAGGGGAAATATTGTTCTCACATGCCTCATTTTAAATTAAAATTGATAAACTGAATATCATCATATCCTTATTTTCATATAACATTTTGCTTTTTATAACTGATAAAAAAAATTATATGGTTAATACTTGCATTGATAATTGAAAAACAATATTTTTGTAAGACCCTAAAATTAACCTTTCATCACTTTTTCATGGAAAAAGGTCATATAGCTTGGACATATAAGGAATTCCTTATCTATATGTTATTATATGCAGCAGAATCGGACTTTATTATCAATGTTGATGAAAAATCATATTTGTTTTCAAGAGTGGAGCAATGGATTACTTAAAGGTGATCAAGGATTTCAAGTATTCTAATGGGTCAAAACGGTTTAAAACAACACTCGAGTTAAAAGAAAGATATTTCAGGGAGGACAAGGGTATAGCTCAAACACTTCTGGATGTGAGAGAGATTTATTTAGTAGATATGGACTTTAATGCGATCGAAAAGGGAGTCTTTATGGTTTTAGAAAAGGTGATTTAGATAAAGAAACACGGAATTAATAGCTGATTATGAAGAAGTATACACAATGTACAGTAAATAGAAAAGGGAAAAAGGATGGTCGAGATTTCCGTTGGCAAATTTGGCCATTCACAAAACGGCCCAAAGATTCTTCTCCAAAGATGAATGATACGGAATACCCGTCTTTTGAAAATGAACTTTTTGAGGTAGGGGAATCAGAGTTGCATACCATTTCAAAAAAATGGAAAGAACTGGATCATAAACTCAAAACACACTATTGTATTGCATTATCAGAACAAAGAGAAGCTGAAAAATTATACAATAAAGAAATATCTGAAGCCGATTTGGCAGGAAAGGATTTGGAACCATTCAAACTCCAGTTTCAGGCATTGTCTTCACCTGCCATTCCAAGAAACTGGATGTACTTTTGGCTGGTTATGATAGGGATTGCTGAATTACCTCTGAATAGTCTGGCATTCCAGATACTCGGAGCCTCGAAGTTGGAAACATATATTATGACATTGATTATTGGTATCACGCTTCCAATCGCCGCACACTATTTTGGACAAGCTTTAAGGCAGGATCGGCATTCTGTAAAAGATATCCTCATCATGACCGTGGCTCCATTAGTGATGTTCGGTTTGATTGGTGCCATTTCTCTGTTTCGGGAAACGTTGTTCACTACTCTTCAACAGAACAGTATCCTAAAGGTTAATATGACTCCTCAAACGGCCACAATCTTGTTTATTATTATCAATATTGCCGTATTTTTTATTGCAACAATAATCTCTTTCGAAGGGAGTCACCGGAACCACGAAGAGTTTAAATCGAAACAGCAGAGATATAAGGATGCTTTAAAAAATTTGCGCAAAGAATCAGCAGAAGCGGCCCTGGCAGCCAGAAGACTTCGCTATACAAATGTGAATATGGAAACGAAAAAGCATCAACGCTCAAAAATGCATGAAAAATTTGCAGAGGAATCAAAAATTTTGAAGGATAATTATGAGTGGCTTATACGATCTTATCGGACCGCAAATATGTCTGTACGATCAAGTGCGTTGTTGCCAGTTTGTTTTAAAAATAATCCAAAAGAACTGTTGATTCCTGAAAATTTATTGCCTGAAAATCTTGACTGGGACTGCCATTCAAACGATAAATCAAATCATAATGAGAAAACAATTACTTATCCTAATTAGCGGGGTATTATTGATTATTGCAAACTCCTGCAACACGTTCAGTAAAAAAAATGGGGAACAGGCAAATTGCAAATTGTTTCTGATTCTTTTTGACCTTTCACAAAGTGTGAAGAATCCGGCGCTCATCAACGGTTTCAAATCTGACTTTAAGACAATTATCCAAAAAGTCAAACCGGGAGATGTTATTGTGGCAGGTTTTATAACCGAAACTTCCATCTCAGAACATTCCCTTCCCATCAATTTCCGGTTACCTGTTTATGTTTCAACAACTGATAACGATTTATATGCTAAAGCAGAAGCTTCGGGTTTTCAAAATCGCATCACTACTGTAAAAGATTCGTTGGTGAAGGTTACAGATTCCTTATTCAAAATAACCAGAAAAGTATTACAGACAGATATTTTTAGCTCCCTTCTTTTAGCGGAAAAAATTTTCAATTCGTACCCTGATAATGAAAAAATATTAATTGTTATGTCCGATATGATCGAATGCAGTTCAAAAATTAACTTTGATCATGAAGTTCTAAATGATAAAAGAATCCGTGAAATTATTGAAACACGGGCAAAAATCAATGAACTGCCAAACCTTCAAGGGGTAAGAGTCTATATTACAGGTGCAAATGCTGAGACCCCTGAACGTTTTAACGACATTCAGAATTTCTGGATAAACTACTTTCAAACCTGTAAAGCCAAAATGGATAAGACCAATTATGGCCCGACCTTGATTACTTTCAACGAATAGTTGTAATTATTTCGGTTACCGTAATATTTTCCTTATGGGAGGGAAAAAAATATTCCTGCTTGGAGGTCCTGATCTCGAAATGATCACGATCAGGGATATTCTTAAGCAAAAGCGGAAAGCATTTTACGATCATCATAACTGGAAGAACTATATTTCAACCCATCAAGTTGGTGTTGATTTTCATACCCATAACAATTCTAAAATTGAACAATAATGAAAACAGCCATTCTTTTTGACACGATGTCCATTCAGCAGTATGTCTTTGGCTCCAATAAGCTGAGAGACAATCTGGGGGCATCGTACATTGTTGAACACGTTTATGATTATCTGGAGAAAAAAGCCAAAACGAATATTGATGAAATTGATATCGGCTACATTGGAGGTGGTAATGCTCTTTTCTTTACTATTTCTTTTGAAAAAGCAACGGAAATTGTGAAAGAATATACTTCTTGGCTACTTCATACATTCCCGGGAGTATCTGTTGCAGTTGCTATTGATGATAAGTTTTCAAAAAGAGACATTGATTATGAAAAAAAACTTAAAAACCTGTTTATTGAATTGAATGCTAATAAAGGAAAATATATCCCAATAACTACCATTGCTTCTCATGGCATAACTGCAACGTGTCAGTTCTCCTCGTTATCGGTTGAAGTTCTTGAAAAAAATTCGGACAACAGTTTCAATCAAATGTCTTCATTAACCGCAAATAAAAGGCTAAACGAAGATGAAGCAAGAAAAGCAGAGAAATCATTACTTGCCGACGATACGCTAAAAGGATATAAGTTCCCTGATAAATTGGATGATCTTTGGCAACGTAAGGGTGAAGATTCACATATCGCCGTAGTTCATATTGACGGTAATGGTTTCGGAAATATTTTCAGAAAATTAAAAAGTGTCGAAGAAACAATGAATCTTTCAAATCAGGTAAAAGAGGCTGTTCGCGAAGCCTTTTTATTTTCTTTAAGTGAGTTCATAATCGCTAAAGAGAAGACTAGAAACCTATTTGAAGGCTATTCATATCTAGGTACCGTTCTCCCCATTCGACCAATTATACTTGGCGGTGACGATGTAACTTTCGTCTGCCATGGTAGATTCGGAATATGGTTTGCGGAAAAATTCATGGAAAAGTTTAATTCCAATTACATTGGCAAAGATGTAAAAATTCCTTTCAGTTCTTGTGCCGGAGTCGCTATTGTAAAAACCAAATATCCTTTTTATCGGGCCTATCAGTTAGCTGAAGATCTTTGCACCAGTGCAAAAAAAAGGAATAAAGAATTTGGCGGCAGCTGGATTGATTTTCAACTTGCATATAGTGGATTAGCCAATACCCTCGAGGAAATTAGGGCTTTGCAATATAAAGTTGCTGGATTTAACCGCCCATATCAGATTGATGATACAGAATCTGCATGTTCATTCGAAAGACTAAAAAACTTGTCAGGAAAATTGAATACGACACTGCCCAATTCCAAAATCAAAGATTTACGTGAAATGCTCACTAAGAGGGAAGCTTCTCTAAAAGATTTTATAGAGCACTTAAAGCATCAGCATAATGAAGAAAATGGTTTCAGTAAGCAAATAATTCAGCACAATTCAACTGATGATGTTATTAGAAGTATTCCCTTCTTCGATATGATCGAAATGCTTGAACTCTATCCTGTAAACTTATTAAATGAATAACTTATGGCACAGCAAAAATACACTATGCAGATAACGTTACTTTCCGATACCCTTATTGGCAATGCTGATGGGTATGGGGCCATTATTGATAAAGATTCAGTTTTTGACGAGGTGGGATTGCCTATTATTCCGGGCAAACGCATCAAAGGAATCATGAGAGAACAGGCTGAATTATATACGCAATTTTGGGAGGAAATTTCTGTTAAAGAAATGTTTGGGGATATTGGTCTTACAGATAAAACAACAGAATACTTATCTGTTTCGAGTTTCACAGTCTCCGATTATGAAGCAAACAAAGCCTATCTCAAATATTTGATCCAAAAAGGAGAAATTTCCCGATCAGAAGTAATAGGGTATTTTACAACCCTTCGGATGATGACCCGAATTGACGATGATGGTACAGCTGCTGATACTTCATTAAGAACGATCAGGGTACTTAACAAAGGGCTGGTTTTTACCGGCGAACTGCACTTCGACCCATTACAAGAAACTGACTTCAAAAACATCGTTTCACTGACCAGAAGGATTGGCTCAATGCGCAACCGTGGATTGGGGCACATTCAATGTAAGCTGCTCCTGCCTATAAAACAACAAGAGAAAACTGAAAAAACATTAGTTCTATGAAAAAATTACATTACACAATAACGACATTAGAACCACTGATTATTACGCAGCATTCTGATGACCCCAATATGTACGAAACGTTGCAGTATATAAGAGGTACAGTAATCCAAGGGGTATTTGCCCAGAATTACATAAAGACAAACAATGGAATTGCAGATGACCTGTTCACTCGTTTAATTGTAAGCGGGGATTGCATCTTTGAAAATGCTTTCCCAACAATCGATAATAAATTATATTGTCCAGCACCTTTCTCAATTGTCAGAAAAAAATATCCGCTTAAAAATGATGAAGAAGGGGATAACAAAAAGGAATTAGCCCTTAATCTTTTATTGGCAACAATTGATGAGCAAACAAAAGATATTTCTTCACTTGTTCAAATTGATGGGAAGGAAATTTGTCCGTTGACAATCCGCAAAGAAATCAGGTTGCACAACGAAATAGATGATGAAAAAAGGACTACCAAAGATGGAATTCTTTTCAATTATCAGTCGTTACCTGCCGGAATGGTATTTAGTGGGGCCATCACAGTCAAAAAAGATGCAGATGAGACATTAATTCAGAAGATAGTACCCGACAAAAAAGAGATCAGAATAGGACGTTCAGCAACCTCAGAGTATGGAAAAGTACGTTTTGAATGGATTGATGAAGCCAAAGAAGATGCCCGAATTCCAAATAAAGAAGTTATTATGACACTCCTTTCCGATACGATCATCTATAACAAAAATGGTTTTACAAGCCTTACCGTCGATGACCTAGGAAAATATCTAAAAGGTGCATCTATTACAAATTCAATTTCCCGAAAATCGCGGATTGAAGGATTTTTAAATGTTTGGAAACTCCATAAACCATCAGAAAATGTTTTTGCGGCAGGTAGTTCATTTCTCCTTGATAAAATGCCTGACAATGAAATTGAGTTAGCCAAGTTGGGCTTGGGTGAAAGAACCCATGAAGGATACGGACAGGTGTCATTCACAATACTCGACCCGGCAATTAAAGATTTGAATTATAACGAATGGAAAGAAGCAGCTCTTATCAAACCAATAGTAATGCCGGCATTAACCAACAAAATTTGGAAATCGGCTTGCCTGAAAAGAAAAAAGGAAAAGATAATTAATAATGCACTTCAAGAAGCCGATGATACCAAAGGAAAATTACCCACAAATCATCTTTTGGGTAAATTGAAAGATATGGCAGAAGACATCAATTCCTTCTCCGAAAATCTGGATAAGCTAAAAGATATTGCCAAAGGTCAATTGACGAAATCCTATATCGGGAACCAAACAATGTTTGATCATCTAAAGGAAAGGGTTGATCATATTGAGAAAACATGCGATGTGACTTACCATTATGAAGATATCGTTTTCGATTTGTCAGACTCAAAATCTGAAATGGCAAGGCTTTATCTGGAGCAGTATCTTAAACAATTACACCGTAAAATTAAAACAACTGAACAATGAAAAACGGAAGAATCATTTTAAAAGCTACGTTATGGAATATCACCCCTGTTGGAATAGGATCGGGGAACGATGAACACAGCGACAGGGATGTAGTTACTACTTTGTATCCGATAGGTGCTGATTGCGAACTTTTACCTCCAGAGAGAATTGGGGAAGTCAGATTTTTCAAAAAGCTGCCATTTATCCCGGCTACTTCATTTATGGGTATAATCCAACGACATTTTGATACTGAAACGTTCAAGGAAGTTGAAAAGTATTGGGGGGAATCAGAAAAGAATGCTTCCTTCATTGATTGCAGTGATATCTTAATTACTGAGTTACCTAAGGACAATCAAAACAAACTAATACCAGTTAAAGAGATTCGTGATGGTATCCGAATAGATTCTGTAAAAGGTACGGTTGCTAAAGGAGCAAAATTTGATTATGAACTCCTTACTCCCAGAGCGAAATTCAGTCTAAACATGATTTTCAGGGTTGAACCTGTCGTTTGGGATGATAAAAAGAAAAAGACCAATTATAATCAAGCCCTTACGATTGCTTCTGATATTACCCGGGTTATTGAAAACGGATTTGATCTTGGTTCAAAATCTGCTGTCGGTTATGGAAAAATAAAAGGAGAAACAAATCTGTATGCGCTGGATTTTAGTGATGAGAACCAATTTAAACAATGGATACGAAACGACTTGTATAAGAAACCGGCAAGTAAAACCTCCAGTTCATTCCTTTTGACTGATAACATATCGTTTGAAATCGAAGCTACTTTCAAAATCAAAAACTCGTTGATTATTCGTTCCTATTCAAAAAAGCCGGATGCACCCGATTCCACCCACCTGAAATCAGGTGGGAAAAACATACTTTCCGGTTCGTCCATTAAAGGGGCTTTGCGGGGTCGTGCTGAGCGTATCCTGAATACAATTCAAAATGACGAATCAGTAACCCGAACCATCATTGCTGGTTTGTTTGGCGATGTAGAAAAGAAAGCTGATGGGGTAACCGTAAAACTCGATGGTTATAACATACCTTCAAGGGTTTTTGTCGATGAAATCCCTATTGAAGATGTGAAAGAAGAAATCCAAACCCGTATTCAAATTGACCGCTTTACCGGAGGAACTGTTGACGGAGCTTTGATTGAAGAAGTTCCTCTTTTCCCGGCAAAAGATAAAGAGCATATCAAAAACTTTAAGATACGGGTGAAGGAGCCGCAACCATTGGATAAAGGACTAATACTTTTGCTGCTCAAGGATCTTTGGACTGCCGACCTGCCCATAGGTGGTGAAAAAGCTATTGGAAGAGGAGTGCTGAAAGGGGTAAGAGCTACCGTAAAAGATGGTAAGGAAGAATATGTTTTATTGGAAGATTTTAAAAACCCGAAAAAGGTAGAAATTCTGCAAAGCTATGTCGATGAGCTAAAAAAAGCCCAACGACTGGACTGTAGAAAATATTACGATGATCGTATTGAGAACTATAAAAGCAAGAAGCAATGAAAACAAATGGACTAATATATTTAAACATAAAATCCAGCTCATCTGAAATAAAAATTCAATCAGATCAGGATATTCTGGATAAAGCGCCCGAAAACGCATGGTTTATTGCCTACCTGTATCACCGTGTGGTTATTGGAAAAATCACCGATGGTAAGTTTGACTATTACCCGGATGAAAAGATACCCAATGATGTAACACTTTCCAATATTCTTAAACTGCGTGTTTTTAACGAAGATTCCGAATTGTTTGTCTGGAAAACTAACATAGGAGGATATAAAGCACGGTTAAGGAAGGATAAGGATAAAAAAATAATTGACCCTGATGATATGAAGAATCAACTGTGGTTTGACCCTGATAAACAATATGCAGTTGAAGCCAAACAGGTTTTATTCGGCACAAAAGCCGAAGAACTGGCAAACGATTATACAAAACTCAAGGAAGCCCGGGGAAACGAAATTATCATTCCACTGACAAATCTGAAAATCGATGAAAAAGATCATCGAATGTGTATTAAAACCCGTTCGTACATCGGGTATATCGAAAAAACCGGACAGGCAACTTACGAAGATGTCCGTTTTGTTGAATTTGTAAAGTATGAGGAGGAAAAGAAATGAAAAAAGGAATAATTACAATTACTAAAACCAAGAGTTATTTTATAACAATCATTAAGGATAATGGGAAAAAGTTAACTCCTTCTTGTAATGGGTTTGACGAATCTTTCTTAAAAGGACTACCCCAGAATATGGAAGTGTATTATGAATTGGATAATAAGGGAATCTTGATTAATGTAAGTAAAGACAAGGACAAAAAAGAGCTGATTTTTCCATGCAATAATCTAAATCCCCACATCAATGACACAACACAAAATACAGATTTACCATCAACAGATAAGGCGCATGCCCCTTACAATTTTATTCCCGTTAATAAATCAGTTATACCTGATTTAAAACAGGATGGCGAGAAAATATTAACTGGCTATATTGATTTAGAGATTACGACAAAAACAGCTTTGTTTATTAGAGGAATTGGGGAAAAATTCTTTGGTGCGGAATATCCGGTAATTCCGGGAAGTTCTTTAAGAGGTATGATTAGAACCCTGGTTGAAATAGTAAGCTATAGTGAATTAAAGTTCTCTGATAAGAAGAAGAGATTTTTTTATAGAAATATTGGAGAAAATTTCTATCGGGATAAATTTATTGAGAACCAGAAAATAAATCCGCCTTTGGTAAAGATGAAAGTATATTCAGGGTGGTTAACTAAGGATGGTAATCAGTACTATATTACACCATCTAGTACTGATAGTAATCATAGACAATACTATCGAATAAATGGCTCCTTTACAAAACACAATATCTATTTTAGGCCTAAAAAATTTGACTTTGCAAATACTACATGGATAGATGCCGGATTTGAGGTGCCTGTTTATGATTTTAGGAAAGTCTTTTTTAATCCCACAAGGGTGGACAAAATAAAGCATAAACCCAACTTTAATCTTGATTACTGGATATTAAGAGAATTCTCCCAAGCAAAATCTGGAGGGTTAACTCAAGAAGGCTCTTTGGTTGTAAGTGGTGCTTTTGCAACCAAAAAACATTATCAATGGGTAATTAACCAAGCCGGAAATGTAAATACAGCAATTAATGTATCGAAACTTATTGAAGAATATAAAATGGATGATAATCGTGAAGAGAATGCAGATCTGATTAAAATGCTTAAAAACAAGAATAATCAGGCTATTCCTTGTTTTTATTTGACTGATGGCAAAAACCAGATAATAGCGTTGGGACATACCGGAATATTTCGATTAGCATACCAATATAATGTTGGCACGTTGCTAAAACAGAAACAAAATGACATACCAGATTTTGCTGATTCAATGTTTGGGACACAGGAACAATCGAGCAAAGTATTTTTTGAAGATGGATTACCATCAAAGGAGAATGTGGTTGAAGTATATCCAAATCCAATCCATTTGAATATTTTGCAAAGTCCAAGAACTACCTGCTTTCAGCATTATCTTGAACAGCCTAATGGCGTTAATACTCCAAAAAATGCTTTGCATAATTGGGGGAATCAAAATTCACAGATAAAAGGTTTCAAATTATACTGGCATCGTGACGCGCCAGACGAAATGACTCAAAAAGACAGTTGGGCTTTTAATATGTCGGATATCACAGATTTTAATAAAAAAAAGAACATTTTGTCAGAACCGGTTATTCCTGTTAAGCGCGAACAGAAATTTATGGCACGGCTACGATTTGCAGATATTACAGAAAAGGAATTAGGATGTCTTTTAATGGTCCTTGAATTACCCAATGGGTGTTTCCATAAATTGGGAATGGGTAAGCCATATGGGCTTGGTTCAATTGAAATAAAACCCAATTTAACGACTATTGACCTTGAAAAAAGGTATTCTTTATTGATAGATAGTTCTACTAATGAATGGGAAGAAGGAACGACAAAAGCAGATATCAATTCTTTCAAAAATAGTTTTACTGTATATATGAATAATCAATTAGGCACATCTTATTCTGACTTCCTATCTTTCTGGTATTATGATTCTCGATTAAAAGAATTATTGCAAATGCTTTCTTTCACTCATAATGAATATTCAACTGAAGAGTGGCTAAAAAAGACAAGGTATATGGAAATTGGAAAACTAAAATTCGATCCTCATGGTAATCAATTATTCAAAGAAAATGGAAAGCCCGATACAAAAAATGAATACGAGAATCGTCCTGTATTGCCCAAACCTTCAGAATACATCAAAAAAACTTAACCATGTTAATCAATCTATCCAATCATCCATTTGAAAAGTGGGACGAGAAACAAAAACAGGCTGCATTAACACAATTTGGAAATGTTGAGGACTTCCTGTTTCCTATAGTTAGTCCCGAGTCGGATTTATCGGATATAGAAAACCAAGCAGATAAAATTTTCAAAGAGATAACCGGAAGGTATCGTGTCAATATCTGCATACATCTTATGGGCGAATTTGTACTATGTTATCAATTATCCAAGCGTTTTGAAAAAGCCAGGATTCCTTGCTTTGCAAGTACTACACTGAGGGAGGTAGCAATGAGGCCTAATGGTGAAAAAATTTCTTTGTTCCATTTTATTAAATTCAGAAAATATTTTGATTATGAAAAAGAATTTTAAAAACCTGCTTATTATTTTATGTTTTCTTTTATCAGAAATTATATTTAGACTTGTTATTGAAAACTGCGATAACTGTCGGTTGCCTTTGTACATAATGTTTACAAGTCTTCTTTCTTTAGTTATCATTTACACATTATTTTTCACTGGACAAAAAAATAGTCAATATCTTTTAATTCGACTTATTCTGAATGTTAAAGGAGAGGCGGGAAGTTGGTATGGTATTTTTTCTGTTATTTTCGTAATTCTCAATATGAACTGGCTTTCTAATCAGATCTATGATTTCTGGGGACTTGACATCTCGAAACCTGATTACAGTAATAATCTAACATTAAACATACTACGTTCATTCTATTATCTTTGTTTCATGTTTATTCCTTTTTTATTTCCATTATTCAGTTCAACAGAGGATCTTCCACAGCCCAAATTACTCATTTGTGGTTTAAGTACCCCTGTTAATCGAATTAATGGGAAAAATGATAGTGATATTATAACCGAATTAAGAAAATCATATACTTTGCCCAATGATCGTACTGAAAAAGTTCAATTTGACCTAAAATACCCGATTAAGTGGGGTAAGTGGGATGTGATTCGAAAATCTCTGGTTGCACACTCTTCTATAAAAAAAGTTCTTCTTGTAATTAGTCCAGAGATTAATGAATTTAATAAAATAATTGATCGTTGCAAAGGCACTGCCAATGAAGATTTATTTAACGATTTTAATCTAGAAAATCTATTTCAACGATTTTTTAATGAAAGAAAAATAAAGATTTGTTATACTTCTCCCGTAGATGTAAATAATTTTGATAATATTAAGTGTACCATACAAGCAACATTACAATCAAAAGAATACAATAAATTAAAAGATTCTGAAATTGTTTTTAATTTAACAGGAAGCACTGCAGTTGTTTCTTCAGCGATGGTGCTGTTTGCTATGAAAGGAAACAGAAAAGCAGAGTATGTTACCCAAAATACTTCAGAATTAGTTTCTATAGATGTTGACGTTCTTTCTGTCCAGGATCTATGGGATGAAATATTGCTTAAGATAGAGGAGAAGAAGTTGTCATAAATAATTATTTTATTCTCTAGATTAAAGTAAACAGCGTCATGAAAATGACCACCCTCCTTACCTATAAGATAACACCTTTTCTACCTTACAGATCGAAAAATTATATTTATTTTGAAACCCCAGGTGCCGAATGGTTAAAAAGGATTTTTAGTAAACTATTAAAAAAGCACGAAAAAGAGCTTGTTTCTAAAAGAGTTGATACAACATTGTTTCATGGGCATATTAGTAATAGTAATTCTAAAACTCAACGATTCCCATTTATTCAATATATCCATAAAGAAAATGAATTTTTTGTCACTGGTATTAATGAAGGTGCTTTTGCCTTAAAAACTCTATTAGACTATTTTCAGGTATCGGCAGTTTTTGTTGATGATTTATATTTGGAATTTCATCTGCTACCGGTAACTGAAATTGAAATGAAAAATACCAATTGCTTTTATAAATATAAAATAGTAAACTGGCTCCCGTTTTTGAATGATGAATGCCTAGATTTTGAATCTAAATCATTAAAATTCAAAACAGAATTTCTTGAACAAAAATTAATGGATCATATAACTAAAGATTTTAACTATTACCTTTCATTAAGTCTTTATGATACAAAAATAAAAATACATTCAATTACTGAGTTTCCCCATACTATCTCATTAAAACACAATGAGAATTTTAGAATGATCACAACAGAAATGTTTATAAATATTTATTTACCTGATTATAATTGTTTTGGGAATAAGAAATCCATCGGCTTTGGATTAGTTGAAAGAATTAAATAGTCTACAAATTTGAGATGGTAAACTGTGCTTCAAAAAATTAAAACGGTTTCTGATCTTTCAAGATATCTAGGTATCTCACAAAAACGGTTGTTGCATCTTGAGCCTAAAGAATATTTCCATACTTTTCAAATACCAAAACTCGGTTCAACCGAAAAACGGATCATTGAAACACCAACAGGTCCTTTAAAGGAAATTTTGTTTCGGCTTTCCGACGGGCTTCAGGTACTTTATCATGATTATAAAACCGATGCCGCTTTCGGATTTATTCGTGCTACGAACCATGATTCGGATGTCAGGAATATTCTTACCAACGCCAGGTGTCATTTGAGTAAAAATTATCTTGTTAATGTGGATTTCGACAACTTTTTCTACCAGGTAAACCGGGAAAAGGTTCAGAATATTTTTAATAACTATCAGATTTTTTCTTTCTTCCCCGAAACTGAAAGTGTACTCACAAATCTGGTTTTATACAACGAACGATTGCCAATGGGTAGTCCGACTTCTCCTGCCCTTTCCAATTTTGCTACAATTGACCTTGATAACGAGCTGTTGCTTTATTCCCGCAAGAATTATCTTGTCTATACCCGGTATGTTGATGATCTTACATTTTCATCTGAAAAACCAATAACGGAAAAGCATTTTGACCAGTTGGCAACCATCTTTCAATCGCATCGTTTTTCTATTGATCCCTTGAAAACAAAGTGGTATGGGAAAGATGATGCGAAGGAAATAACCGGATTAATAGTCGGTAAAAGCATTGCAATTCCAGAAAGATACCTTGATGATTTTGAAAACGAGTTGATTAAATTGCAAGAGGTAATTTATTATTCCAGACAGTATCCCGATGGACATGTTTTGGAATGGCTCGAAAAATTAGAGCGCATCATGAATGGCCGGCTTGCATTCATTAAAATGATTTACGGGAAACGCCACCCTGTTTACCTTCGCTTGCACCGAAGGATGGAGTCCATCGTTAAAACTAATGTAAAAGAGGAGAGTGTTAGCTGGCGTTATGCAGGGTATGAATATTTTTAATCTTTTCCGATGCAAGTTGTTCTGGATACAAGGGGATTATCGGTAAGCGTTCGCAATCAATGTTTCCAATTTAAAACTGAGAGTGAAACAAGAATGCTGCATCCTTCAAGGGTGACCAGCATTCTGATTACAGCCCCTTGCAGAATCAGTTCACCGGCATTGCAATTGGCGGCGGTGAATCAGATACCAGTCACTATTTGTAATCATTATGGCGCACCTGTTGTTCGAACATGGTCTCCACATTTTATAAACACTTCAAAACTAAGACGGAATCAATATCTTTTTACCAGAAATGAGAAAGGTCTTGCTTGGCTTCACGATGTAATTACCCGGAAAATTGAAGGACAAATAAGAAACCTTGTTTTTATAGGGGACCGAAAATCTGCCGTTGTTGAAAAAGTCGATCTTGGGGTTGGAGAAATCAGAGAGAAGATGAAATACTTCCTAAACCCGGTAAACTTTATTCCTGAAGATCAGAAAAAGCATATTTTGTATATCGAAGCGTTCGCGGCAGGTCGATACTGGCCAATCCTGGGTTCTGCCCTGGAGGAACCCTGGGCTTTTATCAACCGGGTGAAACGTAATCCTGCCGATCCCTTTAATGCCAGTTTGAATTACCTGTATGGTATTTTACGCAATCAGATTGAAACAGCAGTGCTTAGTATCGGGCTGGATCCTGCACTGGGTGTACTTCACCGGGATGGATATCAACTGCCATCACTCATTTTTGATATGATGGAGCCATTTCGCCCTATCGTTGACAGAATTTTGATACAAATGATTTTTGATAAAAAAGTGGATGAAAAATCATGTTTTGATTCCGGCACAACGTTTCTTTGCAAAGAGTATCGAAAAAAGTTGATAGGATTAATGAATGAAAAGCTTGAAACCCGCATGCAATATCGAAACTCAACAACTTTTCTAAAGAATCATATCTTATCCGATGCAAGTGAACTGGCAAAGAAAATACAAGCGATATGAAAACAAATGGTAGCCAATACTTGCTTATGTATGATATTACACACGCGGGCACCTTACATAAAGTCGCCAGGATATTAGAGCGGTATGGTTTTGAGCGAATCAATTATTCGGTATGGCTTGGGCATGAAGATCCCGGGAAAAGCGTCGAGTTAAACAGGAAAATAAGGTTTTTATTATCTAACCCTAAAGCAGAAAATTCCCGGTTCTATTATATCAGGGTCAGTGTTGCTGCATTACAGAAGATGAAAACCCATACCGGTCGGAGGCCTGATGAATTGGATTTTTGGCTGGGGGTGCGTAAAACACAATTTTTATAGATAATGCAGAAAAACGGGATCTTGCTCCCGGAAATTATATGAGGAAAGATGCATCAACTAAGAATTTCTTAATATATTTGTGTTTGAGCAGCTGAATAAGGATTCGTCCACAGAAACTATTGTTTCAGACTGGTAACATCGGCCGAAGTGAAGTTTGAGCAGCTGAATAAGGATTCGTCCACAGAAACTTTATAATTCTTTGTTCTTGTGGCAGATCAGCAAGTTTGAGCAGCTGAATAAGGATTCGTCCACAGAAACGTTTCGAAGTATTCTTTTTCGATCTTGTTTTTTGTTTGAGCAGCTGAATAAGGATTCGTCCACAGAAACATTTTCTTTCTTTTTTTGAGATTGGACAATTCAGTTAGTTTGAGCAGCTGAATAAGGATTCGTCCACAGAAACGGTAACCAGCGAGGAAACGACCGAAATCATAGAGTTTGAGCAGCTGAATAAGGATTCGTCCACAGAAACGTTCTCACAAAACAAAGCGGGAGAGATGATTTAGTTTGAGCAGCTGAATAAGGATTCGTCCACAGAAACTTCCGG
>Ga0172371_10004965_pt1 | contig 19854 bp, 19 predicted proteins | sample Lak12m_FD_114543 | JGI IMG/M metagenome (GOLD analysis project Ga0172371, IMG submission 114543) | Freshwater microbial communities from Kabuno Bay, South-Kivu, Congo - kab_022012_12m | ecosystem: Environmental > Aquatic > Freshwater > Lake | place: Democratic Republic of the Congo: South-Kivu... | reverse complement strand
AGAATCGCTTATCGTTTAAGAAAATCTACTTGAAGGGAGTTGTCTTTAAAGTTATACTATAAAATATGATACGGGTTGCAATTAACGGATATGGAAGAATTGGCAGAATTGCTCATAGGGTAATTTTAGAGAGATTTTATAACGATGTGGAAGTGATTGCAATTAATGCCGGATCCTCAACAGATATTAAGGGTTGGATGTATCTTCTAAAATACGATTCTGTTTACGGTCCTATTCTAAGCCTGGAAATTGGGTCAGAGCCTGTTAATTCCCAATCTGTAATAAAAGATCAAATTGGAAGTTTAATTGTAGAAGGAAAAAAAATTCCTGTTTTTTCTCAAAAAGATCCTTCTCTTTTGCCTTGGAAAGATCTAAACGTTGACGTTGTTATTGAATCGACAGGACATTTTGAGACAGAGGAAAAATTAAAACTTCATCTAACAGCCGGAGCAAAATCAGTTGTTTTGTCTGCCCCGGCAAAAGAGGGGAATATACCAACTTATGTTTTGGGAGTTAATGCCATTAATTATCAAGGTGAACAGCTAATTAATAATGCTTCTTGCACAACAAACTGCATTGCTCCGGTTGCAAAAATTATGGTAAATATCTTTGGGGTAGAGAAAGCAATGATGACAACAATTCATGGATATACTTCGGATCAAAGACTGGAGGATGGCGGACATAAAGATTACAGAAGGGGAAGATCAGCCGCTTTAAACATAATTCCCACCTCTACAGGTGCAACAATTGCAGCCGCACAAACAGTTCCGGAGCTTTCCGGAGTTTTTACAGGGCTTTCTATTAGGGTTCCGGTTCCGGTTGGATCTCTTGCAGATTTTACGTTCGTTTTAAAAAAAGAAACTACAAAAGAAGAAGTTAATGCCGCTTTAAAACAGGCATCGCAGAGCACGGCATATCAAGGAATACTGGAAGTTACGGAAGACCCAATTGTTTCAAGTGATATTATTGGCAGTGCCGCATCTTCGATTGTTGATTTGTCTTTAACCCAAGTTGCGGGAGGGAATTTAGTTAAAATTATTGCCTGGTATGACAATGAATATGGTTATGCAAATAGACTTGTCGAAGAAGTTTTAATGGTTGGAAAAAAACAAGGAGAGCTTGCGGCATGAGTAAATCCGCAAAAGATCTGCCCGGTATCAGAGTAATAACTGTTTCCGGAAGAATTGCCTCCGGATCAACTACTCTAGCAAAAAAACTTTCCCAAATATTAAATTGGCGTCACATAGAAGGCGGAGAAATTATTTGGGAGGCCTCAAAAATAAATGATCTTAAAGTCGGCGCAAAAGATACCGATAAAAGACCGGACAAAGAAGATATTTCTTTTGATGAGTCACTTAAGAAAATTCTTAGAAACCAAAAGCACATTGTTTTAGAAACAAAACTAGCCGGTTTTAACGCCCAAGGGATAGACGGGATTTTAAAATTTGCGGTTGTTTGTGATGACGACAGCGGAAAAGATCAAACACAAATAAGAATTGATAGATTGGTAAATAGGGAAACGTTAACAACGGAAGAGGCAAAGGAAGAGGTTATAGAAAGGGAAAAAAATGATCTGGATAAATGGAGAAGGCTATACGCAAACGGTGATTCTAATTGGAATTATTGGGATGAAAAATACTACGATTTAGTAATTAATACTTTTGATCATAACGCCGAAGAAACCCTCAGGATTGCCTTAGAAGAAATAGAGAAAAAAACTATTAAGTCCTAGGTCCAATTGCGACTGCTACAGGTAATTTCCTAACAGGTTCAGAACCATGCCACAAGTATTTATATTTCTTTGGAGGATTTATGTTAGCGTCGGAGGTGCGAACAATTTGAAAGTAGGGGGCAATCAGACGACGCTGTTCATGCGTAAAATGATTGGGGTCATCGCTTTCAGGAAAGAATGGGAAAAAGGCAAAAACACCCCTACTACTTAAACAAGTAGTTAATACATCTAAGTTTTTAAGGTCATTGATTCCTTTTTCGTCTTGCTTAATAGGATAGGTATCGGAAATAATAATATCGAATTTACCCCTGGATTTTCTTTCTTCTGCAAGCTGTTGGGCGACAACTCTGCCATCTCCTTGCCGAATGCTAATTTTTATATCTGGTTCTGCGGGGGAATACGATTGAAAACCTGCTTCAACTTCATTTTTCCAGGTTTGGGCAAAGTCAAAAACTTCTTTATTCAATTCTACCCCAACATATTCGCCTTTACCTTCTCTTCCACTCAATCTTCGTATAATCCAGCTTGCCGTAATTCCAAGGCCAAATCCAAGCTCAAGAACCCTAATTGTGCCTGTGCCATTTCGTCCAAGCTCGTTAAAGCAGCATTTATAGTTGAGGCTGCCCATGGAGATTCACAGTCGTCCATTACTTGTTCACCTCTTATAGTTAGTCTTCTTCCTGGATTATAACGGTATTTATCTCCCGACGGGAGAGTCAGTAACCCTCCAGGGTATCTATCAATCTGAACAGGGGTGTTTTCCCACTCACTAATCACGCGCTGCTCGTCACTCTTTGCTTGAGGATTTTCAGTTCCAGGAACCACTCCTCTTAAATCATTTTCTTTTTCACATGTCATAGCGCAGTAAATTATTTAAGTGTTGGGTATTGTAGGCTTTTAGCATAAATAAGTCAAACACAACCGTCCCAAAAAACTAACAATTTAAAAAATATTTTGTTCTCTCTTTGACAAGCCTAGAGGTGTGTATTATAATAACTAACCTTTACAAAGGAGATTTATGGGAGCAGAAAGACCTGGCCCTAATGAAAGAGAGAGAAGAATAGGCTACAAAGCGCATCTACAATTAATTGGTCAAGATGGGCTTTCTTCTGCGGAGATAAAAACTCCTGGGTTAGAAATTCGCACAATTAATATTGCAAGCATAATTCCGATAATGGATTATGCTTTTGGACGGAAGGATTGGGATTCAAGAAGCGATAAATATTGGAAAGATCAAGAATGGCAGTTCCAACATCCTGATCAGAAACAAAAAAGCGGATGGTCAGATGAAGTAAAAAAAACTTATTTTTATTTAAGAAGTATTTTGGAATGGACCAGTGATTCTCAAACACGTGGACACCTGGATCCTGCCCCCGGAATTCCTGTTTATAATAAGGTTGGGGAAATCATTGACCATAGGTCTCCTAACTTTGAAAATAAAGATGATGTAGACAGGGCCGTTGCTGAGCTTGCAACTTATTACTTTAATAAAGGCAAACCTCACAAAATCAAGCCACTATTAGCGGTTAATATTAGCCCGAGCGGAAGAGAAGATCTTACAGGCGTTCTTACTTTGCGATGGAAAGGAGATCCCTATGTTCCGACAGGTCACGATATAGCGTCAATAGAAAGATTAATAGTTGCTCCTAAAAAGAGAGTTAAGGGGGTAGGCACTAAACTGGCAGCAACTGCAATAGAATATGCTTTTAATATCCACAAAGGATATGGCAAAGAGCCAGAGAATAAAGGAGCAGAAGAAATAAGAACTTGGATAATGACAGATCGACTAGCAGGAGATTACAGTATAAATATAAATTTCTTTTTTCATTTAGGGTTTAAATTTTTAAGATCTCCATATGGCCATTGGAGTGAATACGCAAAATTAATCAATGAGAAATCAGACAGGGAAGCCATTTGGTTAAGTCTTAAAAAGGAAGAATGGGATGCTAAAAAACAGGACAATCTGAGGATTGAGCCCTATGATATAATTGGAGCGAATAATGTTAGAAAAAGCTTAGTATGAAAGTTGCCGATATAATGCAAAAATCCCTCACTTGTGTTTCCGAAGAAACGCCCCTAAAAGATGTAGCTAGAATGATTTTCAGCCTAGGAATCAGTGGAGTGCCCGTTGTAAAAGGAAAAAAACTATTAGGTATTGTTACAGAACAAGATATCCTTTCTAAGATGTACCCCTCTCTTCAAGAGCTTGCAGAGGATTATGTTCATGCACGTGACTTTGAGAGTATGGAAAAAAACATATTGGACAATCTGGAAACACCTGTTTCTAAAATAATGAATAAAAAAGTTAAAACTATTTCCGGCTCCATACCAATTATGAACGCACAATCATTAATGCTTGTTAATCAATTTAGTAGGCTTCCGGTTGTTGATAAGAACAAAAACTTAATTGGTATAGTTTCCCAGGGAGATGTTTTTAGACAGCTTATAAGAAGCGAAATCCCAAGACTTGAAAAAGAAAAATACGCAGAATTTATTGGAAAATATTATGACGACATGGTTAACTGGAGAACACGTCTTGAAAATGAGGTTCCAGTTCTTATTAGGTTGTTCCAAAAAGAAAAAATAAATTCCATATTAGATCTTGGCGTTTGGACTGGAGAATATACAATTGCTTTGGCAAAAGCGGGAAAAATTAAGCTTACAGGGCTAGATCATAATAGCAACATGATTGATATGTCAAATAAAAAAAGAGAGAAACTATCCTTTGAAGTTAAGAAAAGCGTAGGCTTTATGTTCACGGACTTTAAAGATTTTCCAGAAAAACTAAATGAAAAGTATGATGCAGCTATCTGTATGGGTGGATCCTTACCTTATTTCCCTGTTTCCTTAGATGAGTTATTGAGAAATGTCGCAAAAAGTCTTCGCGACAAGAATGCCCTTTTAGTTCTTCAGGTATTAAATTTCGAAAAAATCCTAAATTCCAAGAGAAGACTTCTTGATTTTAAAATTCAAAAATCTAAAGATGGACTTCATAAAGAACATCTATTTATTGAATTCTTTGAAAAAAAGAACAAAAAGACACTTCATCATCATGTAATTGTATTTGATTGCGATGGAATAAATTGGATTTACAAGGGAATAACAACAATAGATATTACATACGTAACAAAAGATGATTTGGAAAATGCATTAAAAAAAGCAGGGTTTAAAAACATTTCTTTCTCTGGGAATATAGGGGAATATCAAGGAGAATTTGGAAGGCTTTCTTTTACTGGAAAATTTGATCCGAAAGAGAGTGATTGGTTAAACGTAATTGCTAAAAGATAAATGAAAAAATTTTTAGTATTCTTTTTCGTTCTCTCAATATTTTTACTAAGTTTCCAAACAACTTTAGCAAAAGAGAGTGTGTCCCCAACGCCGACTGCAACAATGGATAATTACGAACTTCCATATCCGGGACTTTTGCCGGATCATCCTTTGTATTTTTTAAAAATGACAAGAGACAAAATTATTGGTTTCTTTATTTCGGACCCGATAAAAAAGGCGGAATTTGATGTTCTGCAATCGGATAAAAGATTAAGCGCTGGGATTTATTTATTAAATAAAAAATCGCTAAAAAGCCAAGAGCTTGCGGTAAGCACATTTTCTAAAGGACAAAATTATTATGACGATGCAATTACAAAAGTAGCGTTGGCAGAAAAACAGGGGATGAATACTACGGACATTAAGACAAAAATAAAAACTTCCTTAAAAAATTTTAAAGCAATTCTAGAAAAAGTAGAAAATAAAGTTTCAGGTAGTTTTAAGAAAAAAATTACCGAAGAAGAAAAAATAATTGAAGAGTTTCAAAATAAGGCAATCTTAAAAGATTAACAAAATAAGCAATATAATCCACACTTGAACATATTCCTTACCCCGATTATTAACCGCTAATATGTCTTTCTTCTTATATGCTTAAAGTTTAAGTAAGTTAAACTAAATTTGAAGCTAAAAATAAGGTTGATCTTCTTTGATCCAGTTATTAATGGTTGACAGGGCAGATCTAGGGTTTTATGATTTGTCTTGGCACTAGATATAGTGAATTTAGAAATAGGCAAGAATATATTTAGCGTTTGACTTTATGAAGTGTCCATACTGCGGTAGTAAAGAAACGGAAGTCGTGGAAACAAGAGACAGTGAAGATTTGGAGACAATCAGAAGGAGAAGGTCTTGTTTGAAATGCGAAAAGAGATTTACGACTTACGAAAGAGTGGAAAACGTAACACTGGTAGTAATTAAAAATGACGGAAGGCGCGAGCAATTTAACAGAGATAAATTAAAAAACGGAATAATCAGATCTTGCGAAAAAACAACAGTTTCGGTAGAAAAAATAGAAAAAATAGTAACCGAAATAGAAAGGGAATTAAGAGGAGCAGATTCAGTAGAAGTAGAAAGTAAAAAAATAGGGCAATTAGTTGCCACTAAGCTAAAAAAATTGGACAAAGTGGCATACATAAGATTTTCAAGTGTCTTTAAAAGATTTGTAGACATTGAAGATTTTGAAAAAGAAGTTAAAAGACTTATTAAGTGACAAGAGATAAGAGATAAGTAACAAGTTACTTTTTTCTTATTGCTTTTTGCTTATCGCTTAAAAAATATGAAATTAGACGGAATAAGGGAAAAAGTATTTTTAGATAGATATTCTTTAAAAGATAAGGACGGTGCTCCGATTGAAAAAACCCCGGAAGAGATGTGGAGAAGAGTTGCCAAAGGTGTGTCAATGGGAGAAAAAAAAGAAAATAGAGAAAAATGGGAGAAAAAATTTTATGACGCAATGCAGGATTTTAAATTTGTTCCCGGGGGAAGAATTTTAGCCGGTGCAGGAACAGGTTTTGATGTAACTTTTTATAACTGTTTTGTTCTTCCAAGTCCCAAAGATTCAAGAGATGGAATATTGGACAACCTTAAATCAATGATCGAAATTATGGCAAGGGGAGGAGGAGCAGGGATTAATTTATCTTCCCTAAGACCACGCGGTGCAAGGGTTAAAAAGGTAAACGGTTTTTCTTCCGGTCCTTGCAATTGGGCTCAACTTTATTCTGTTGCAACTCATGACATTATTCAACAGGGCGGATCACGTCGCGGAGCATTAATGTTAATGCTTTGGGATTGGCATCCGGATATTGAAGAATTCGTAACGGTAAAACAAGATTTAACCAAAATAACCGGAGCTAATCTTTCGGTTTGTGTTTCCGATAAATTTATGGAGGCGGTTAAAAACGACGAAGATTGGGATTTAGTCTTTCCGGACTCTACGGATAAAGATTACGACGAAAAATGGGATGGAGTTTTAAGTAATTGGATTTCTTTAAAGAAAAAGGTAAAAGTTTATAAAACCATAAAAGCAAAATACCTATGGAATCTTATTTGCGAAGCGGCATGGAAATCCGCGGAGCCGGGAATTGTTTTTATGGAACGTTATAATAAGTGGTATAACAATTGGTATTGGAATACCGTTAACTGCACAAATCCATGCGGAGAAGAAGGTCTTCCTGCTTGGGGAGTTTGTAATTTAAGTTCTCTAAATCTTTCGGCATTTGTAAAAAATTATTCGGTAGATAAAGCGGGAGAAATGGACTATAAATCCCTTGCCGAGCACGCAAAAATCGGTGTTAGGCTTCAGGACAATGTTATAAATATTGATAGCTATGCATTTCCGCAAATAAAAGAAATGCAGTTGCATGGAGAAAGAAGAATTGGTCTTGGAACAATGGGTCTTGGTGATGCATTAATTAAGATGCATCTTCGTTATGGATCGGAAGAGGCATTAAAAGCAGTTGAAAAAATCTTTAAAACAATTAGAGATGCTGCTTATGAAGCGTCAGTGGAGCTTGCCAAAGAAAAAGGATCGTTTCCAAAATTTAATTCCGTAAAATACCTCAAGGGCTATTTTATTAAAAAACTGCCTAAAGAACTTAGAACAAAAATTAAAAAGAATGGGATTAGGAATTCATTACTTCTTCAAGAAGCGCCAACAGGATCAACGAGTCTTTTAGCAGGTGTTTCTTCGGGAATAGAACCGATTTATGAATTTGAATTTACCAGAAAAGATAGGCTTGGAGAGCACAAGATTTATCACCACCTTTATGATGAATGGAAAAATGCCAACCCGGGTGAAGAAAAACCGGACTATTTTGTTTCGGCAAATGATTTGACTCCGGAAGACCACGTTAAAGTTCAGGGAACAATTCAAAAATATGTTGATGCGTCAATTTCTAAAACCGTTAATGCTCCTAAAACACATACAGTAGAAGACGTTAAAAGGATTTATGAGCTTGCATATGAACATGGATGTAAGGGAATTGCTTATATGAGAGATGGTTCAAGAGAAGGAGTTCTAACTCGTGAAGAACCAAAAAAAGAAGTGGCAGTGTCAACTGCTCCGGTTAATTCAGTTGTGCCAAGACCATACATGGTTAAAGGCTCGACATATTTAACAGAAACTCCTGTTGGCAAAACTTACGTTACAATTAATCACGATATAAATGAGCAACCGTTTGAAGTATTTATAACAGTTGGTAAATCCGGATCGGATGTTGCGGCAATGGCAGATGCACTGGGCAGAATGATCTCTTTAAACCTTAGGCTCAATGGTCAGCTCCCCCCAAGAGAAAGAATAAAAAAGGTCGTTGCTCAACTTATTGGAATCGGCGGAACCAAAAGCGTTGGCTTCGGAGGAAACAAAGTTAGGTCTCTTCCCGACGCTATTGCTAAGGTTCTGTCGGCTCATTTTTCTTTTGCGGTAAATGGAGTGGTTGAGGATAAGCATCATGCAAATGGACATACGAATGGAAATGTAAATAATCACAACGGTGTTTCCAACGGTCATATTAAGATTAGTGCAGACATGCCAGCGCCCAAAGAAGAAATAGTTGTTTTGGAGCAACTGGCTCTTCAAACTCCATCGGGAGACACTTTGGCAGATGGATTATCAACGGGGCTTTTTGATATCTGCCCCGAATGTGGCTCCGGGAGTCTTGCTTATGAAGAGGGTTGCAGAAAATGCTACAGCTGCGGCTATTCGGAGTGCTAGTACTCAATTTCTAATTTCAAATTTATAATTTCTAAATAAATCCAAATTTTCAAATGTCCAAAAATTCAAAAATTAGGATTTAGAGATTAGATTTTTTCAATTTATGACAATTTACACAAGGACAGGAGATAAAGGCAAAACTTCTTTGGGAACCGGCAAGAGAGTTTCGAAATCAGACATAAGGGTAGAAGCTTATGGGACGGTCGATGAATTAAATTCCTCAATAGGAGTAGCAATAGCAGAAATATCAAATATCAAAGAAGAATTAATTCAGATTCAGAAAGACTTATTTGAAATTGGAACATATTTGGCAAATTCCGCAAAGACAGATAAAAATCTAAACGATTACTTAAAACAAAGAGTTTTAGATTTTGAAAAAGAAATAGATTTATTAACTAAAAAACTGCCGGAATTAACCCATTTTATTCTTCCCGGAGGAGGGAAAATCGGAGCATTTTTGCATCTTTCAAGAACAATTTGCCGAAGAGCGGAGAGAAGGATAGTTGAGCTTGCCAAAAATGAGACCATAAACGAACAGGTAATTGTTTATCTAAATAGGCTTTCCGACCTCTTGTTTACCATGGCAAGATCTGTTAATTTAAAAGAAAAGAAAAAAGAAATAGTTTGGACAAAAAAATAATTCGGGTGAAATCGGTGTAATTCCGAGCTGTGCCGCAACTGTGAAGTCGCGTTTGACGTGATAAAGCCAGATCCCCGTTAAAAATCTTCCGAGCAGAAGTGTATTAATCTTACACAGCTTCTCGGAAACGAGGAGTTTTTTTATGAGAAAAGAAGCATTAGCATTCAACGATCAGTTTTACAAAAAAGAAATAACCTCGATAGATAGAGTTATTCAAGATGATTTAATTTCTTATCTTGGAGAATATAGATTTCAAGTTCTTGAATTTGACTACAGGTTAGGTTTAAACGACGGAAAATTAATCGATCCAAACACAGGAGAGAAAATGACGTTAAAAGCTAAAAAAGCAATTTTCCAAAAGCAAACGGAGGAATTGGATTCAAGCAGGGAAAGGGCAGAATTATCGGGACTTTTACAGTTTGAGCAAAAACTTTTAGAAAACCCTTTTGGAACGGCGGTATGGTTTAGTCCCAAGGGACCGGAAGAGGAGGGCTATGGGGATTATGGATTTGCTTATGTCGGGAAAAGAGACAAAGATGGTGTTTCCTTAACCGCAGTTAGGCTTAATGGATCAACTCTTGATCAGTTCAATGAAGTAAAAAGAATTTTAAATATCGAAGGTCCGGATTTTAAAAAGGCCGAAGATTTTTTGGCAAATCCGTGGTTAATTAAAAAACCTGCCGAGGATGTTAAAAAAATTATTAAAAAACAATTTGACGCAAAAGATAATGGAGAGGGAGATAAATTAGAAAGAGCCAAAAATATTTTTGCCGGTCACTTTAAGGATTTTGCGGAAATTGTTAAATACGGTTCGGAAGAAGCTATAAAAAAAGCCAGAAATGTGATTGAAAATTTGGTAATTGAATTTATAAAAAATGGGGAAGAGAGTACGCGAGAAAATATTGTGTATATGTCTGATTTTAAAGCTCCTGCATTGATAGCTGCAATGGAAATGAAGGAATATAATAAGCAACCGGAAGTTGTTATGGGAAGCTGTGGTGCATCCGGAAAAACAGAAAGCAGTAATTTATCTTTTTTAAAATCTTCTTACACAAGCATGAGCAGTTTGGATTCGGACGAATTTGGTTCGTTAGCCTTTAAATGTCCTACGTGTGGTGTTGTTAACGTACGCCCAAGAGGAGAGCTTTTATCCGCCTGTCAGTATTGTAATAGCTCGGAAGTTGGGTGCGAATAGAATTTAGCTTCAATTTACTTGTATTCTAATTAGTGGTATCATGGTTTATATGGATAATGAAGCTCAAAATCTGCAAGACGATCAACAGGTTCAACCCCAAGCAATACCTGCTCCCCAAACCGGTTTGCCGCAAAAAGAAGTAGAGCCGGTTATACAAAAAGAGCCGCTTATAAAAGCTTCGGAAGAAGAGCCAAAATTGCATCCGGAAGTGGCAGAAATAGGAGTAGAAACGGTTTCGGAAAAACCGCAGCTAAAAGAAGAGCACCAAAAGATTGGACTGGAACACTCTAAAGAATCGACTCCTGTTAAAACAGAACCATCCGATAAAGTTAGCTTCCCAATGACTGCTCAAAAAGCAAATGAAATAGTTAAAAGCAAAAAAAGCATTAAAGATTCGATTCTTTGGCTTGCGACATCGGTTTTAAGACAAATAAAAATTATAGGTAAAGGAAAAAAATAAAATGATTAACTTTTCTCCCGAGCAAATGAGCACATTTCTGATTTCTTTTGCGCTAGGTCTTACGCTTTCGGCAAGTATAATTTTGTCTCTCGGAGCGCTTGGATATTTAGTAATTATTTGGTATAGGCATAGAGACAGAGAAAAGAATTCGATTGATTCGACGCTTCTTCAAATTTCGCTCCCGCGTGATAATGAAATAAAAATTGATGCGGCAGAACAACTTTTTTCAAGCCTGGCGGGATTAAGAAAAAGCGGAAAATTAAGTTTTTTAAAAGTTCAGCCCCATATTTCTTTTGAAATTGTTGGTATGCCTCAAGATATTCGTTTTTACGTTAATACGCCAAACAAGTATCGGGATTTGGTAGAAAAACAAATAAACGGAGCATATCCGGACGCAGAAATAAAAAAGGTCGAGCTAAAAGGCAGAGGAAACGATTACGTCTTTGGAAATGAATACAATATTTTTTCAGAGCAAGGCAAAGTTGCTTTTAAAAGTTTAAGGCTTAAAACATATAATTATATGCCTATTAAGATTTTTAAGGATTTGCCGACCGATTCTCTTTCTTCTCTTACTTCTGTTTTGGCAAAAATGACAGAGGGAGAGGGAGCTGCAATTCAAATTTTAATTGAGCCCGCGGATTCTAAATGGAAGAAGAAAGGTAGAAGCTATATTGCCCATACCAAAAAAGCAGAGGCAAATCCTGAAACCGCAAAGTATTCGGCAGACCCCAAGGAATTGGAAGGAATAGAAAATAAAATCGGCAAACCGGGCTTTAATACGGTTATAAGAGTTGTTGTCTCATCAAGTACGATCGAGGCTGCTCAGGCTCACTTAAACAATATCGTAAACGCATTTACCCAGTTTTCGGGAGCAAACTCGTTTACCAAAAATAAACACTTGTTGAAAGGTTTATTTATGACCGATTTTATTTATCGCTATATGCCAATGCGAGGACAAACCTCAATTTTGACAAGTGAAGAATTAGCAACAGTTTTCCATTTTCCAAATAAATCAGTGCAAACTCCGCATATTTTTTGGCTTAATTCTAAGCGTGCCCCTGCACCCGCCCAGATTCCTGAAACAGGATTATTTCTCGGGACAAGCACTTTTCGCGGTTTATCAAAAAAAGTATACATGGAGAAAGACGATAGGAGAAGACATATGTATGCAATTGGGAAAACCGGTGTCGGTAAATCGGAATTTTTAAAAGACATGATTTTACAGGATATTAGAAATGGAGAAGGGATTTGTTTTATAGATCCTCACGATACAATAGAAAAACTTTTGCCATTAATTCCTCCGGAAAGAGCAGAGGACGTTATTCTTTTTGATCCGTCGGATCTAGAGCGGCCGATGGGGCTTAACATGCTGGAAGCAAAGACAGAGCAGGAGAAGCACTATGTAGTTTCTTCAATAGTTGGGCTTATGTATAAACTGTATGATCCAAACAAAACAGGTATTATTGGTCCGCGTTTCGAACACGCAATTAGAAACGCAATGCTTACGGTAATGTACGAACCGGGAAGTACTTTTATAGAAGTAGTCCGTGTTTTAACCGATGCATCTTTTGTGGAAGAGATTTTGCCGAAAGTTCAAGATCCGATTATAAGACGTTACTGGACCGATCAGATTGCTCAAACGAGTGATTTTCATAAGTCCGAGGTGCTAGATTACATAGTTTCCAAGTTTGGCCGTTTTGTAACCAACAAAATGATGAGAAATATTATCGGTCAATCACATTCCGCTTTTGATTTTAGAAAGGTTATGGATGAGGGGAAAATCCTTTTAGTATCGCTTGCGAAAGGAAAAATCGGAGAAGAAAATTCCGCTTTCTTAGGTCTTATTTTAGTTCCTAAAATTTTAGTAGCCGCTATGAGTAGACAGGATATTCCTGAAGAAACGAGACGGGATTTTTATCTTTATGTAGACGAGTTCCAGAATTTCGCAACTCCTGATTTTGCTCAAATTTTATCCGAGGCTAGAAAATATCGACTTAACTTAATAGTTGCAAACCAGTTTATTGGGCAGATGGATGAAGAAGTTAAAAATGCAATTTTTGGAAACGTTGGAACTCTTGTCTCTTTCCGGGTCGGAGTAACCGATGCAAATTACCTCCAGCACGAATTTCAGCCTGTGTTTTCAGAAGCGGATTTAATTAATGTTGACCGTTTTAATGCGTATATCAAGACCCAAGTTAGGGGAGAACCGGTTCCACCTTTCTCAATGGATTTAACCCGTGATCTTACCCAAGAAAAATCAATGGAGAATCCGAGAGTAGCAGAGTTAGTTAAAGAGCTTTCCAGGCTTAAATACGGTAAAGACATGAATACAATTGAAACCGAAATAGGCTCCAGGGCTCGACTTTAAGCCTCTAATTTTCTATAATACCCATACGCGTCTGTAGCTCAGCGGTAGACCCGCCGACGCTAAAGCTTTTACAGGCAGAGCGCTAACTTAACGGAGCTGTAGTTCATCGGTTAGAACGCGACTCTTATAAAGTCGATGCAGATGGTCCGACTCCATCCAGCTCCACAGTTTGGTTTGCTTGCCCTTTCGTAGCCTTGACGAAGGAGGGATTCCAAGCAGGCGTACCGATAAACTGGTATTTTTCTAAATCTTTGTATAAGATAATAAAAGGAGAAAAGATATGAAAAATAAATCCTTCTTGGTTACTTTTTTACTAAGAATAACTTTGGGTTGGATGTTTTTTTACGCGGGTTTGGAAAAGTTTTTACTGCCGACCGGGTTTTCTGCAAAAGGATTTTTATTAAATCTTCATGGTCCGTTTGCAGCTTTGTACACCCCGCTTGCCGGAAACCCTTTAGTAGACGGACTAGTTGTTTGGGGAGAGATTTTGATTGGAATTTGTTTAATTTTAGGGCTTTTAGTGCGTTTTGCCGGCTTTTGGGGAATAATAATGATGCTTTTATTTTATTTTGCTCAATATCCTCCAAAAAACGCCTTTATAGTTGACGATCACATTATCTACGCTTTAGTTTTGGTTTACTTTATGGTTTCTAGCGCAGGGCTCTTTTGGGGAATGGATAAAAAATTAGAAAAAATTTTACCTCAACTTAAAATCTTAATGGGATAAGAGATTATAACTCGGTGAGGGCGGTGGATTATTCCAAGCATAGACCTCTGTTTGCATTCTCTTTATAATACTGATATCTTACATTATATGTCTGTAGAAGCAGTAAGAAATAGAAATATTTTATCTTCGGAAGAAACAGAAGCAAGAAAAAATGCCTATGCACGTGTTCAAAACGAAGGATTATTAAGATTTAAAAAAGATACTCCTTATTTATCATTTAGTTTTTCAGAATCTAATCCCTTAACCGTTATAACTACGATCGAATTTTCAAACCCAACAAGCGTTATCCTTGAAGCACATGAAGAGGTCGAGTCAGAAGAGTCGAAAAAGTTAAGGACGATAGATGTAGTTTTGGGTACTTTGTTAGGAGGAGACAGAAAAGAAGTTATTCACTATGTTTTTAAGAATGAAGACTTACTAAAAAGAACAAAGGGTGCATTTAGAGGAGAAGAGAAAATAGAAGAATTCAAAACCGGTTTTGAAAACGTAGATACTCGGGAGGCAGATTGCCTTGCGGATTTTATAAGTGATCCCAGCATAGACAATTTAAGAAATTATAGGAAGAATATTCAGTCAAGCGAGGCAAATAAACCTTTCTCGTTATTTAAAGGGTTTATTAAAGCTCGGTGAGGACGCTTGATTCTTTTCCCCGGTCGGAGACATATTGAAGATAACGTTCGGTTGTAGAGAGCCTTTTGTGTCCCAAAACTTTAGATAAAACAACTAGAGAAACACCATGTTTTAAGTGATGGGCAACAAAAGTGTGTCTTAAATCATTTACTTTGGCATCTTTAATCTCTGCAAGTCTAAAGTATCTTTCAACTGCAGTTCTAATATTTCTAATTAAAAACGGTTTACCGGATTTGGTAATAAAAATAGTATCTTCGGTAACACTTGGTCTAATTTTAAGGTAATTATTTAATGCTTCCTTGGCCCTTCTGTTAAGAGGAACTGTTCTTTCTTCGTGTTTCTCAAAAGGAGCAACTCTAAGACTATCGGTTTTAATATCCGAAAGTCTTAAACTCGCTAACTCACCTATTCTAATTCCTGTTTGAAGAAGAAGCTCAATAACAGCATACATTCTCATGTCATTTCTGGCGGCGTCTCTTAAGGCTCTGTATTCGGTTGGATTTAAAATCCTAGGCGGGGCAAGCTGATAAGTTGGATGGGCAACCAATAGGGAAGGGTCGTCTGTTACGTACTCGTTAATTTTTAGAAATCTGTAAAAAGTCCGGGTGGAATTTATTTTTCGCGAAATAGATTTTGGGGTATAACCTTTTTTGCTCATCTTTGCCAAAAAAGCCTCAATATCCTCTCTGGTAACTTCGTGAACTTGGCTTTTTTGAAGTTCTTCTAAAAAAGTCACAAGCTGGTCAATGTCTTTGCCATATGCGACAACAGTTGAATTTGAATGTTTTTTATCTTTTAGGAATTTAGAAAATTCCTGGTGGGCATTTCTTAATTTAATTGGTTTCATATTCCTGTTACTATGTATTCTTCGAGCTTAAAGCCCGAGCAGAATCGAAGATCATAATAATGTCCTATAATATCATTGAATCGGTAGTTAGTCAAGAACCCACTTTCGCCAAGTCTTCAGAAGGGCAGGCAAAAAAAGAAAAAGTAAATTTTGTGTTAAGATTAAAATGAAATGAAAAAAGCAGTTTTTGTAGCTGTTGTTATTGCCTTTATCTTAATAATTAATGGTTTGTTTAGGTCTATTTTAGACATTTGGAATAAACAGGACTTACTTATGCAGGCACAAAAGAAGCTGGAGATGGAAAAACAGACTAACCAAAAACTTAAAGCCCAACTTTCTATAACAGACAGCAAAGAATTTGTGGAAGAAGAGGCCCGTAATAAGCTGTTTATGGGTTTGCCTGGGGAGCAGCCGGTAATAATTCCTCAAAATTTACTAAAACAAAGGGAAAATAAAAAGCCCGTAGATTTTCGCCCAAATTGGAAAAAGTGGTTGGATTTGTTCTTCAAAAAGTAGAACTTTAAACCCTGAGGAAACTTCGATGTGTTGCGGGGCTAGGAGTTGCGCCTAGCCTATGAGATTATGCATCTGTTTTCTCCGGTTACCCGAAGTGTCGGACTATATCATCATCCTGTTATAAGACAGGAGCTTGGCGTTTAGTCTCTACGGAGTCCCTTCAATAATTTTAGGGTTCCCTCGGTATTGTCCATCAATAACTGATTAGGATTTTACCGATATAGCCAAGTTCTCTTTTGTCATTACTAGCAAAAGGGCCCATTTTGAGCCTCATGTGCACTGTACACTACCCCGCACGTTGTTATGTAGTATAGCATTTGATTTAGCTTCGGTCAATTGATATACTTAACCACAATGCCAGGGTAGCTCAGCTGGTTAGAGCACTTGATTCATACCCAAGAGGTTCGGGAGTTCGATTCTCCCCCCTGGTACACCCTTAATTTTTAATTTATAATTTCCAATTTTCAAATCCTTCTATGAATAATCAACCAATTGGTATTTTTGATTCCGGAGTTGGGGGATTAAGCGTCTTACAAGAGCTTAAAAAAATTCTTCCTAACGAAACTTTTGTTTTTGTTGCAGATCAGAAAAATGTACCTTATGGAGGTAAAACAAAAGATCAATTAATCTCTTTTGCCGATAAAATTGTTAATTTTCTAATCAAACAAAAAAAAGTCAAAGCAATAGTAATAGCCTGCAATACCCAAACTGTTTATTCAATTGATTATCTGCGTCATACATATAAAATTCCAATCATAGGTACGGTTCCGGTAATTAAAACAATTGCAAAATTAACAAAAAGCGGAAAAGGAGCTGTTTTGTCTACTCCCGCTACGGCAAAAAGCCCGTATCTTTCCGGTTTAATTAAAAAATTTGCCGATGGAATTACCGTTTATAAAATTGGCGAAACAGGATTAGAAGATTTAATAGAGGAAGGAGATCTAAAAAATCCAAAAATAGATAAAATTCTTCAAGAGTCATTAATTACTTTAAAAGAAAAAGGAGTAGATGTTATAGCCTTGGGTTGTACACATTACCCATTTTTACGGGATAAAATTACGCTGATAGTTGGAGCAAAAATTGAAATTGTAGATTCAGGAGGTGCGGTTTCCAGACGTACTAAGGAAATTTTAATTAAAGAAAATTTATTAGGGAATGTGCATTCAAAAGATGTTTTTTATACTACAGGCGATGTTATAAAATTTAAAAAAGCTCTTAAAAATTTATTAGACTTAGATACGGATAAGGTTTATAATCTTAACTTATGAAATTGGAATTTAAAAATAAAAAAATAGCTATAATTGGAGAGGGAATAGAAGGTCTTTCTAACGAAAAATTCTTAAAAGAAAAGGGTGCGATTGTAACTGTTTTGGATCAAAAGCAAGGAGAAGATTACCTCAAAGACCTCGAAAGCTTTGATTTAATAATTAGAAGTCCCGGGGTAAAGCTTTCTTTATTGGAGAAATATGTTTCAAAACAAAAAATTTCTTCCCAAACAAAGCTTTTTTTTGACTTCTGTCCCTGCAAAATTATTGGCGTAACCGGGACAAAAGGCAAAGGAACAACATCTGCGTTAATTTATGAAATGTGTAAAAAACAAGGAAAAGATGCGTATTTAGTTGGCAATATTGGAAGCCCCGCTTTAGATATTTTGAATAAATTAAATACTCACTCGATTGTAGTCTATGAATTGTCTAGCTTTCAACTTCAAGATCTGGAAAAGAGTCCCAATATAGCAGTAATGCTAATGACCGTTCCGGAGCATTTGGATTATCACGAAGATGTAGAAGAATATATTGATGCCAAAAGAAATATTTTCCGTTTTCAAAAACCGGAAGACTTTGCAATTCTAAATCAGGACTATCCGGCAAGCAACGAATCCGATATTCATACTGGTGCTAAAATCTTTAAAGTTAGCCGCGAGAAGGAACTTTTGGAAGATGGGGCATACGTTAAGGATGGAATGGTTTGGATCAAAATAAATAATCGCGCTGAGGTCGGACACAAAAATTTTTTTGCTCTCAACGCGAAAAAAAATTCTCAAAATCCGGTTCAAAAATTCGCTAGTGATCGCAACGAAAATTTTGAATCCTCCCCGCGCGAGACAGAGATAATTGATGTTAAAGATATTTTGCTTCCCGGGGCACATAATTTGGAGAATGTTTGTGCGGCAGTTGTTGCAGCTTCTCTTTGTGGAGTTTCTAAAGAAAATATGATTACTGTTTTAGAAACATTTAAAGGCTTGGAGCATCGTTTAGAATTAGTAGATACAATTCACGGAGTTAAATATTACGATGATTCTTTTTCTACCACTCCCGAAACGGCAATTGCGGCGATACGGGCGTTTTCCGATCCAAAGATCTTAATTTTGGGAGGATCTTCCAAAAATAGCGACTTTTCCGAGCTTGGAGAAATAATTTCCGGCTCAGACAGCATAAAAGCCATTATTGGAATCGGAGCAGAATGGGAGAAAATAAAATCAAAAATTAAAGATTTAAGGTCAAGAATTTTATTAATAGAAGGTGCTGATAATATGGAAAAAGTGGTTAAGGCAGCTTCAAAAGTGGCCGAAACAGGTGACATTGTGCTTTTGTCGCCTGCTTGTGCGAGCTTTGATATGTTTAAAAATTACAAAGACCGAGGTGAACAGTTTAAGGAAGAAGTCCGGAAATTAAGACTAAGTCTTAATTAAATTTCTAATTTCTAATTTTTAATTTCTAATCAAGTTCCAATTCTTAAATTCAAAAATTAAATAATTCATGGCTAAATTTAATTTCAAAATCTTACATCAAAACGGCAATGCCAGAGTAGGGCAAATAGAAACTCCTCACGGGATTGTTAATACTCCTTGTTTTACATCTGTTGGAACTCAGGCTTCGGTTAAAACCCTTTCTTCCCAGGATCTTTGGGAGCTTGGCACAGAGCTTTTGTTTGGTAATACTTATCATTTGCATTTAAGGCCGGGGGAGGAAGTAGTTAAGAAAATGGGCGGTCTTTCTAAATTTATGAGTTGGAACGGCCCGACTTTTACAGATAGCGGTGGATTTCAAGTATTCTCTCTGGCTAATAAAAAAAGAGGAAATCGTATTGGAAGTAGTGCGCTGAGGTCGCATTTTGAGTTCAATGAGTTTTCGAATGCAAGCACCCCTGCGAAACTCGGGGTACGGTCGCCAAAGGCGACTCTAGCGAAAACGTCATCTTATCAAAATACTTCCCGCGCAATAGATTACAGTGAAGATTATAATCCTTCCCAACAGCCTTTGGTTAAAATTACCGAGGAAGGGGTTAAATTCCGATCCTACTTGGACGGTTCTTTGCATTATTTTACTCCCGAAGAGTCAATTATAATTCAGCAGGATTTGGGTGCGGATTTAATTATTGCCTTTGACGATTGTCCGCCATATCCATCGGACCATTCCCACGTTCAAAAAGCAGTAGAGAGAACTCATAGATGGGCTGTTAGAAGCCAGGGCCAGCATAAAAAAGGTAAAACCGGACAGGCTTTATACGGAGTAATTCAAGGTGGGGTTTACGAGGATTTAAGAAAAGAATCGGCAAAATTCATAAGCGATCTTAATACAGAAGGGATTGCCATTGGTGGCGTAGCGGTTGGAGAAGGGAAGAAGGAAATGATAGATGTTCTAAATTGGGTTACGCCAATTTTACCCAGAGAAAAACCGCGGCATTTATTAGGAGTGGGAGAAGT
>Ga0172371_10004964_pt1 | contig 19856 bp, 13 predicted proteins | sample Lak12m_FD_114543 | JGI IMG/M metagenome (GOLD analysis project Ga0172371, IMG submission 114543) | Freshwater microbial communities from Kabuno Bay, South-Kivu, Congo - kab_022012_12m | ecosystem: Environmental > Aquatic > Freshwater > Lake | place: Democratic Republic of the Congo: South-Kivu... | reverse complement strand
CCCTCTCAAGGCGGAGATCACCGGTTCGAATCCGGTACGCGCTACAAACAATTTATGCAGTAATTGCGGTTTTGGGGTTAAATTAATCTTTTTCTTTTTATTTCTTTCCTTATTTTTCCCAAATATTCCCTATTTTGCCTTATGGATTGTAGAACATTTGTAGACAAAATGTAGAACGGAAAAAAGGAGTTGTAGAATGGCTGTGCATCTTCGACAAAAAAAATTAAAAGATAATACCATTTCGATTTCTTTAGATTTTATTTATAACGGTCAAAGAAAATGGGAAGCGATTCAATTATTTTTAACCGGCGATAAAAAAAAAGATGCTATCGTTTTGCGTAAAGCTGAGGCAATACGTTGGCAGCGTGAAGTTGATCTTGCAACCGGAGCGTATCAAACGAAAAAGATAAAACCGAACATGAGTTTTATTGATTATTATAAAAAGATCACTGAAGAGCGTCCGGAATATACTCGCCGTGCGCAGTTGCTTCCGGTATTGGAAATTTTTAATAAAGACGATTGGCGGCGCACTCCGTTTAGTGCTATTAACGAAAGCTGGTGGAATGAATTTAAAAAATATTTAATCGAACATCGGCATTACCAACAAACAACCATAAGCACTTCTTTCTATATGCTTAAAGCGGTGTTAAATAGAGCGGTACGCGATGGAATTATTTTTGAAAATCCGTTTAAAGATTTTAGAGAAAAGCGTCCGAAAAGTATGCGCACGTATTTAACGCTTGATGAATTGATAAAATTTGTTTCGGTCCCAACAAAATATAACGAAGTGAAAGTGGCTTTTTTATTTTGCTGTTACACCGGTTTACGTTATGGCGATGTTTGCGATTTGCGAAAGAGGGATATTCGAAATAATGTTATTGTAAAAAAAATGGAAAAGACAAAAGAAGTTGTTTACATTCCGCTACACGAAGAGGCTGTAAGATTGATGAAAAATTTTGAAACGCTTGAACCCGATGAACGAATTTTTAATATGCCTTCTAAAAGCATTGTGCATCCGGTAGTTAAATCGCTTGCGGCGGCGGCGGGTATTACTAAAGATGTAACTTTCCACACTTCGCGGCATACGTTTGCTACATTAACGCTTAACGCCGGCGTTGATCTGAAAGTGGTTAGTGAATTGTTAGGGCACAAAGATATTAGAACAACTGAAATTTACGCTAAGCTGCTTGATGAGAGTAAGCACAAAGCGATTGCCAAATTGCCGGTGATTAGAATTGATTAACGAATTTCAGTTTTATTTTTTTGCTCATCGTTCATCAAACCGTAAAGGATTTCGTTTTGATCTTTAAGGAGTTTAATAATTTCTGATATGCCGAAAAACCAAAGGAAATATTTTCTTAAGGCAAAAAATATCGCAACAATAATTAAAATAACGATAAGAAAATTAGATTCCATAATTACTCCGGTTGAAATTGTTATCTAAAATAAATAAATAAAAAACTTTTTAACAAACTATTTGCCGGAGGTACTCACCGACCCCGCATTCCCGCTTCCTCCAGTAACCTTATCAAGAATGCCAACAGTTAGCAAAGAATTTGTTTTCATGAAATCCCCAATTGTTTGATTCAAATCTATAAAAAAAATTGTGAGAATCTTATATTTGAGTATACAATTTTTGGAAATGAAGAATGAAACGATTCGACAAACATATTTTTGTATGCACAAATCAACGGGAGGAAGGGCATCCAAGAGGGTGCTGTCTTTCAAAAAACTCTCCGGAAATTTTGGAAAAATTTAAAGCGGAAGTAAAAGCAAAAGGACTAAGCAGCACCATTCGCGCCAACAAAAGCGGATGTCTTGATGCTTGCGAGCACGGTCCCATTGTTCTCGTTTATCCCGAGCAGATTTGGTACGGCGGCGTAACTCCCGAAGATGTTGATGAAATTATGGAGAAGCATATAATCGGCAATGTTCCGGTAGAGCGCTTGATGATAAAAGATAAAAAGTTCAACCAAGATTAATTCTGAGTAGAGGAATTGACAGCGGCAAATCAAAATTTAGCTGAACAAAAAATAAGAGCCGGAAAAATTTTTTCTCTCTTTAAAAAAGAATATTCCGATGTGAAAATCGCGCTGGACTTTTCAACTCCGTTTCAACTTTTGATCTCGACAATTCTTTCTGCGCAGTGCACGGACGCACGGGTAAATTTGGTGACAAAGGATTTATTCAAAAAGTATAAAACCCCGGAAGATTTTTTAAAAGTTAAGCATGAAGAATTAGAAAAAGATATTTTTTCAACCGGATTCTATAAACAAAAAGCAAAAAGCATTATCGCGTGCTGTCATTCTTTAGTGCATGATCATGGGTGTAAAGTTCCCAAAAATTTTGACGCACTAACATCGCTAGCGGGAGTTGGGAGAAAAACTGCTTCCGTTGTTCTTGGAAATGCGTTTGGTATTCCGGCGGTTGCTGTGGATACGCATGTAAAGAGACTCTCAAATTTGTTAGGATTTATTACTTCAGAGGATCCCGAAAAAATAGAATTTCGACTCAAAGAATTACTCCCGGAAAAAGATTGGACAATTTCAGGACACTTGCTGATGAATCACGGAAGGAAAGTCTGTATCGCCCGCAAACCAAAATGCGAAGAATGTTTAGTTGCACATTTATGCCCAAGTGTTAAACCCGCGTTACCAAAAAGGAAAAATTGATGGAAGACATTGCAAGAAATAGGGATTTTTGTTTTGGAGTTCTGCATGAATTCACTCAAAGTGATAGTTTATTGAAGCACGCGTTCGCCGTTGAAACTTGTGTTCGGGCGTATGCAGAAAAATTTAACGAAGATGTTGCTTACTGGGGAAATGTGGCATTGCTTCATGATTTCGATTACGAAAAATTTCCGACCGCGGAAGAACATCCGTTCGTAGGACAAAAAATTTTATTGGAAAGAGGATTTGATGAAGCATTCACCACAGCCATTCTCTCGCACGCCGATTATTCCGGGGAACCGAGAGATACTTTGTTGAAAAAAGTCCTTTTCGCGTGCGATGAAATTGCCGGATTTATCACCGCGGTAGCGTATGTTCGCCCAAGCAAAAGTGTAGATGAAGTTGAAGTGAAGTCAGTGATGAAAAAATTAAAAGATAAAGCGTTTGCGCGTCAGGTGAATCGGGAAGACATTCGTTCCGGAGCGGAGATTCTCGGTATTCCCTTGGAAGAGCATATCCGGTTTTGTATCGACGCGATGCGCAAGAACAAGACGGTACTCGGGTTATAATTCCACCCATAATAAAAGAAGAAAAATACCTTGACACATATTCTAAGCTATGCCTATCTTTGGGCAAAAAAAATAGGAGAATTAATCTTTCGAGTATTTTGCTACGTTAACATTTTGTTGAAACATCCTTAATAGGTTATTGGTGAATAAGTATTATAGCAAAATCTCGTTAGTGATTTTTCTACTCTCCTCTGCGATATTTCCCCAGGAAGATATAAAAATCATTTCGTCAACGGCTACGTCGTTAGTGCTAGAATTTACCCCAAAGTATACTCCGATAACAGAAGTTGCAAATGGGGGCGAACATTTTAAAAAAATCACTTTTGAAAATGCGGTAATTGAAAACTCCGACCGATTTGGAAGTCCGGAAGTGTTATCACGCCACATCGAAATCGGGGTGCCAACTGAATTGGGAACTACCATCCAGCTTCTTGATTATAGATATGAAGAAAAAGATGGGCAAATGTTGCCGGTAGCTACTCCAAAAAAAAATAACGGATTTGTTGATCTAATCTATGTAAAGGGACAGGACTTTTCGCATAAAGTTGAGATTGATCCTGTGACTTTGGGGAGCTTTAGTTACTTTAGAAGTTTTCCGGTTCAGACGATTATTGTACATCCGGTACAATACTTCCCGGATGAAAATAAAATTAGGATGTATACTTCTCTAAAAGTGAAAATCAATTTCGCTCCAGTCTCTGTGTCTAAACAAATCGTGGAAGACGATCTCGCCAAAGATGTACTCCTCAATTATGGAGTTGCAAAGCGATGGCAGCGAGAACAAAAAAATCTAAAGAAAATGACGTTACAGTCATCGGTACTTGCTACAGGAAAATGGATTCGTTTTGAAGCCCCATCTGAGGGAATATATAAAATTTCTAAACAGATGTTGAGTTCATTTGGTATTGATGCTGCAAAAGTTGATCCCCGAACTATTAAAATTTACAGCAATGGAGGAGAGCCTCTCCCGGAATTTCCTGAGGCAATTCATCCTGACGATCTGGTTGAAAATGCAATCATCGTATCCGGTGAGACCGACGGAAAGTTTGATGACGGCGATTATATTTTGTTTTATGGAAGAGGAACGGATTTTTGGGAGACCGACGCTTCCGGAGTTAAAGTGATGCGATCCTACAATCCTTATTCTAAACAAAATTATTTTTGGATTACCTCCGGCGGACAAAGCGGAAAACGAATGGTTGAACAGGCAAGCTTAAATGCTAGCTCTCCGGTTGTGAAGACCCAAACCTCAGCTTTTGTGTTTCACGAAGATGATAAAGTGAATATTGGAAAAAGCGGCCGAAATTTTGTTGGAGACGAATTTACTGAATCAATAAAAAGTAGAAGTTATACAACCCCACTTGACGGATTGATCCCCGGTTCAAAGGTAAGTTACAGCTCTCAATTTGTGAACGGGTCAAATTCGTACGTGAGTTTAAAAGTTGAAGAAAGCAACACCACGGTTTACACAAAAACACTTTATCCTGAGGGAGATTATTCATACGGTACTTTGGATAGAGGCAAATTCTCATTTACCGGAACAATTCCCGAAAAGAGAAGTGTTTTAAAATTCACTTATACACCGCCTGATTTTGGTTCAACCGGGTATCTTGATTTTTTTGAAATCAATTATCAAAGAGATTTGGCCTATTCTGCCGAAAAACTCATCTTTTATTCCGACCTTACTCCCGGAACTGTTGAATACCATCTCTCAAATTTCAGTTCAACGGATATTTATGTGTTCAACGTCAGCAATACTAGTAATGTTTCGCGAATCACTCAGCCGGTTATGCAAAGCGGGGGAGAATTTAGATTTCAAGCTCAAGAATCAGGTGCGTATATCTCTAAATATTTAGCTTGTCTTGGGACAGACTATAAGACACCGATCAATCCCGTTGAAATGAAAAATCAAGACTTGCACGGAACCGATGGGAAATCAAAATTCATAATCATCACTCCAACGGAATTCAAAGATCAAGCTCTGCGATTGAAAAATTACCGTGAGAATGAAGCGAAGGTGAAAATCTCAACAACGGTAATTGATGTAAATGACATTTTCAACGAGTTCTCGTGCGGTATGCTCGATCCTTCTGCAATACGGAATTTTTTAAGATATGCTTATGATAATTGGAGCGTTCGGCCGGAATATGTTCTTCTTTTCGGGCATGGGAATTATGATTATAAAAATATCGAAGGAACCAACTCTAACTATCTTATCCCTTTCGAAACAACAGAATTTCTTTCTGAAATATATTCATACACGTCTGATGATTATTTCGCCACGATTATTGGTAATGATACAACACCTGATTTGTGTTTAGGCCGTCTTCCGGTTAAAAATGTCTCGGAAGCTACTGTTGTCGTGGACAAAATTAAAGAGTACGAATCAAACACGGAAAGAGGAGAATGGCATAACTTAATAACATTTGTTGCGGATGACGGAAAAAAGACTGATGGCGACGATGGATCACTCCATACAGATCAGTCTGAAACATTGGCGAATGATACCGTTCCTCAATCATATGATGAAAAGAAGATTTATTTAGTTGCTTACCCAACGGTAATTACAGGTTTAGGGAGAAGAAAACCGGATGTAAACCAGGCTATAATTGACGCAATAAATCAAGGAACGCTCTTATTAAATTTTATCGGTCACGGAAACCCTGAAGTATGGACGCATGAACAAGTTTTTGTACAAAGTGTCACGATCCCTCAATTGAAAAACAAAGACTATTTCTTCTTAACTGCAGCAACGTGTGATTTTGGAAATTGGGATAAAACAAGTGGTCAAAGTTCTGCCGAGGAATTGGTCTTGAAAGAAAACGCAGGTGCCATTGGCTCAATATCTTCAGTTCGGCCTGTCTATTCGGATCAAAATGCCGCTATGAATCAAAAGTTTTATCGATCGCTCCTTTATACTCCAAAAGATTCACTGAGTTTACCAATAAGTATTGGAAAAGCCTATTTGTTGACTAAAGCTGTGTACCATGATGTTAACTCTTTAAAATTTCATCTTTTTTGTGACCCTACAATACGGCTACAATTCCCCCAGGATGCAGCTCGAATTGATTCAATAAACCATCTCACATCGGATACGGTTCGGCAAGTAAAAGCCCTCGGGAATTTATCGTTAAGCGGCAGCGTTCGGAATGCAGATAATTCTGTAAATGGAAATTTTAACGGTGAGGGGATATTAACCGTTTACGATTCGAAGAGGGAAGTAGCTTTTCCGGAATTTGGACCTGGGATACATGCTGTAATGCCGGGTGGAATAATTTTCCGAGGAAGAGTAAGTGTAGTGAACGGCAGATTCAACGCGAATATTGTGGTTCCAAAAGACATCTCCTACGAAAACAAAAATGGAAAGATCATTTTTTATTTTTATAATAATCAAGTTGATGGGGTTGCGGCAACTACCAATCTTATCGTCGGTGGAACGGATTCAGTTTTAACGAATGATGGCAAAGGTCCCGATATTCAGATTTCGTTTGATAATTTACAAAATACCGACGGGTACCTGGTGAATAAAAACTCTACACTCCTGGTAAAATTATCCGATGAAACGGGATTAAACACTACCGGTTCCGGTATTGGACATAAGCTTGAAGCCGTGTTAAATGATAATGACGCAGCTTCTATCGATCTTTCAACTTACTTTACCGGCGATTTGGATGCGCAGGGTAAATCCGGTGAAGTGCAATATAAATTCAATAACCTTGAAACAGGAGAGCAAAAAATTCTTGTGAAAGCATGGGACGTCTTTAACAATTTTTCCTCACAAGTGGAATATTTTAAAGTTGTTGACGAAACCGGGAATGCTGTTGATTATGTTATGAATTATCCCAATCCTTCAAAAGGTGCAACCACGTTCACCTTTCAACATAATTTTGCATCGCCAATTAGTGTAAAAGTAAAAATTTATTCCATCGCCGGACGTGTAATCGCGGAGCTCGAAAAGCCTTTGGTTTCAAATGATCGCTTTGTGCGAATTCCGTGGGACGGAAGAGACCAAGACGGTAACGAAATTGGAAACGGTGTTTATCTTTATAAAATTATTGTCAATGCAATAGACGGTACTGCATCACAAAGTGTGGCGGGCAAACTTGCCATTGTGCGTTGATTGGTAACTCATTGTTCTGCCGATAATTTTTGATAAATTAAAGGCTAAATTTTTAAGAAAAGACTTTTTAATTACAGCGAATAATAAATCTCCTAAAGAGGATAACGAATGAAAATAATTTCAAAAATTGTCGTAGTAACCTTGTTACTACTAAGTGCAAGTAACGTTGCTTTTGGCCAAGGTGAAGCCGCAGTGCCGTTCTTGCTTTTGGCTCCCGACTCTCGCGCCGGTGCAATGGGAGAAACCGGAGCTGGACTGGCGGATAATTCGAGCGCTATATTTTGGAATCCCGCCGGTATTGCATTTTTAACAGGACAAGAAGTAAGCATTACACACAGTAACTGGCTTCCTCAATTTAAACTTGATTTGTTTTATGATTACGTAACCTACCGGAATTATATCCCGGAAATTCAAGGAAGTGTAACCTCAAGCTTAACGTATATGAATTACGGTGAGTTCGTGAGAACGGGCCCTGATTCACCGGATCCGTTAGGAACGTTTCGTTCGTTTGATGCCGCTCTTACGGTTGGTTATTCAACTAAACTCTCCTCGGATTGGGGACTTGGTCTAAACTTTAGAGTCATTCATAGCAATCTTTCAGACAAGCCTACTGCTGAAGAAACCGGCTCCGGTATTGCTACAAGCGTTAGCTTTGACATTGGCGGTATGTGGCGGCCTTCTTCGTTTTATGTTCCATTGTTAGATGAAGATTTGAGCAACCGGTTTAGTGTCGGCGTTAATGTAAGTAACATCGGTCCAAAGATTTTTTACATTGATAAAGCTCAAGCCGATCCTATTCCTACCAACTTGCGGTTAGGATTCGCTACCGTGCTGATGAAAGACGAATTTAATTCATTCACCTGGACACTGGATTTCAGCAAGCTTCTCGTCCGTAAGCTTACAAAAACAGAAATAATTGGAAATGATACCACAACCACAACTGCAGTTGATCCTGTCTATCGCGCCTTGTTCTCATCTTGGAGTAATGGTGCCGGGTTGAGAGATGTTGTTACCTCTACAGGCTTTGAATACTGGTACGGAAATATGAAAGATGGTTTTATGTTTGCTGTCCGCGGCGGATTCTTTTATGAAGATCCATCTTATGGAAACAGAAAATTCATGACACTCGGCTCCGGAATCCGTTACGATATTTACGGTTTCGATTTTAGTTATATCTCTACAAGCGTTTTCAAAAATGGTGAAAATCACCCGCTGGATAATACACTTCGTTTTACCCTATCGATTGGTTGGGATGGAATTCTTGATCAAACGATGGGATTACCAAGAGGAATCTAAACCGGATGCCGGGTAGTAAAAAACTTTTTTTCTCGTTTCTGATTTTTAGTTTGGGCAGTCTTTCTGCCCAAACTCATGTTGATTATGCTCGGTTGACCTCGGCAGGCAAAGTCGAAGCAGTAAGTGGAACCGCTCCGGTAAAAATCCTGGCGGTGATGGTTGAATTTCAAAAGGACACCGACAATAATACCGTGGGAGACGGTTCTTTCGGTTCGATTTACGCAAAAAATTATGGCGATAAAATAATAGATCCTCTGCCGCACGATAGCAGTTATTTTGCCAGCCATCTTGAGTTTGTAAAGAATTATTATTCGAAGGTTTCAAAAGGGAAAGTAACCGTTTCGTACGATATACTTCCGCAAATTGTTACTGTTTCAAAGACGATGCGAAATTATTCGCCACCGGTAAATTCAACCGACTTTTCTTCAATGGCAGATTTTGTGAAAGAAGTTTGGACTTCCGTGAGTGTGCAGAACCCAAATTTCAATTTTGGTAATTACAACTTGTTCGCAATATTTCATGCAGGTGTCGGAAGAGATATTTCATTACCCGGTAGTCTCGGCAACGAAAAAGATTTACCTTCCGTCTATTTAGGCTTGCCGTCGCTGCAAAAATATTTCGGAGCTTCATTTGATGGAGTGCAAGTTGGAAGTTCGGGATTTAAAATTACTAACACCATGATTCTTCCGCAGGCGGAAAACCGCGAGATCACTTCCTTTGGACAAACAGTTCTTTTTCAAGTTTCCATTAACGGATTAATCACCGCTAACGTAGCAAGTTTTATGGGATTGCCCGACTTGTTCGATACCAATACGGGCCTTAGCGCAATTGGTAAGTTCGGGTTGATGGATGGACAGGCGATTTTTGCCAATAGGGGACTCTTTCCTCCGGAACCCTCAGCTTGGGAAAAAATTTATCTTGGCTGGGAAACTCCAACAGTTCTCGAAGTAAAACCTCAAAGCGCACCGTATGTCATTCATCCTTCTTTGGATGCGGCTCATACCATTTATAGAGTACCAATTAATTCAACGGAATATTATCTTGTTGAATATCGTCAAAGAGATTACAATTCAGATGGACTGATTCTGACGGTAAAAAATAACGGAGTAACGTCAACTAAATCTTTTCTGCTTTCAAATTATGCTTACCTTGAAGCAATTCCGGATTCTTTGATTAACGGCGTTATTACTGATGTTGACGAATTTGATTATTCTCTCCCGGGAAGCGGCATATTGATTTGGCACATTGATGAAAAAGTAATCAATGAAAAGCTTGCCGATAATAAAATCAACGCCGACAAAACAAGAAGAGGTGTTGATTTGGAAGAAGCCGACGGTGTGCAAGATATCGGCGTACCATACACTACAGTTCTTGGAGATCAGTTGGTTGGCGAAGGAACGGAACTTGATTTATGGTATTCAACGAATCCGGCGAAGCTTTATAAGAATATTTTTTCAAAAAATACTCGTGCGAACACAAACGCGAATGACGGCGCAAATAGTTTGATTACATTTAAAGACTTTTCGACTTTCTCTGATCCGCATGTTATGTCTTTCGAATTGCAGTATGGTGATGATGCGATTAAACCTCTCTTTAAAATTGCTATGCCAAAGGAAGCACAACATCATACGTTGAATTCGTTCACAAGCAGTACGGGAGAGCAGTTTTTTTTACTCGGTTTAAACTCTGACTTTTATACAGTTGATAAAGATGGATTAATAAAAGACTCGCTCCTCATGTTTTCAAGTGTTAAGCCGTTAATTAACGGAACAACTTTGGTTGGGTTGTATAATCCAATACTCGCCGGAGATACATCAAAAATAAATTGGATTGATTTAAGTTCCGGGTCGTTGCAACTCTTCTCTCAAAATTATCAAAACAGGTTCTCGACTTCTCCGGTACTGGATTTAAGTTCTAAAGTATTTGCGGGCGACAGTTTAGGAAATATTGCGCAGATTTCTCAATCGTCATTTACTCTCAATAATTTAACCGGTAGTCCAATTACTCAAATTTCAGGACAGAATAGTAATGCTGTATTATCGGGAGATAAATATTTTTATGATAACAGCGGGAATTATGCTTCAATCACAATTCCCGGAAAACTCCTTTATGCAGCCGGAACAACGGACAACAGCAATAATAAAGTTTCCGCTATTCTTTCCGAGACTGGTTTTTATATTCTAGATAAAGACAACAGAATTATTAATCAGTTTTCTACGCAAGGAAAGCCAACAACTTTTTCTGTCGCCGATTTGAAGAACGAAGCCTCCAATTACATCCTTTATGCAAATAATACAAATGTGGAAGCCTACAATCTCGCCGGTTCTTGTGCGGAAAATTTTCCGTTCAAAGATCCCATGGGAATTGGATTTGTTACCTCGCCATTGGCGGCATATTTCGACGCACTAAAGCGGACCGTTGTAATTGCGGTTACGCTTGATGGCCGAATTTTTGCGATTGACGGCTTAACCGGCAAAACAGTAACCGGATTTCCTATATCTACAGGGCAGACAATTTCTGTCACGCCACTTCTTTACAAACAGAATGGTGTTCTTTCGGTAGCGGTTATGAATAAGTCTTCCTTCTCAGCTTTCAATATCAGCAGTGCCGGTGGAACGATTTATTGGGGAGAAGAAAACGGAAACATGGTGAATAATGCGTTTGTTTCCGGTCCCTTAGGTATAAGTTATAAAACGGATTTTTTCCCCAAAGCCAAAGTTTATAACTGGCCTAATCCGGTGAATGAGGGCTCAACTCATATTCGGTACTACGTCTCTGAAGATTCAAAAATCAATATAAAAATTTTTGATTTAGCGGGAGATTATGTGGCTGAACTGACGAACACAGCTTTAGGGGGAATGGGTAACGAAACACCTTGGAATGTTTCAAATATTCAAAGTGGAATTTATTTTGCTCACGTTGAAGCAACCGGAACCAGCGGAAAAACAGAATCAGCCATTATCAAAATTGCAGTTGTTAAATAGGACGCAGATTTTTGAGATCGTGTATATGCTTTTAATAATCAGCGTACCATAAAAATCACTCTATGAAAAAAATTTTTCTTCTTCTCATCTTTCTTACCGCGGCAGCTTTTCCGCAATTCACAGAATTCCATCCGGAGTTGAATTGGTTTTCATTAAAAGGGGAACACTGTGTCGTTCATTATCATGAGGGGGCGGAACGGACAGCCCGTACAATAGTAAAAATACTTGATGAAGTTTGGGGTCCCATTACTTCACTTTATCAGTATCAGCCGGAGACGGTTCATTTTGTGATTAAAGATTTGGATGATTACTCAAACGGGGCAACGTATTTCTTTGATAATAAAATTGAGATTTGGGCTAGCGCGCTTGACTTTGATTTGAGAGGCGCGCATAACTGGCTTCGAAATGTTATCTCGCATGAGTTTACTCATTTGGTGCAGATTCAAGCGGCTATGAAAGCATCAAGAAGAGTTCCCGCAATTTATCTTCAGATGCTTAATTATGAAGATGAACGCCGCCCCGACATTCTCTACGGTTTCCCAAATGTGATTGTTTCTTATCCTCTTGCCGGAATCAACATGCCTGCATGGTTTGCCGAAGGAACCGCGCAGTATATGAGAAAGGAATTTAATTACGATAATTGGGATACTCACCGCGATATGATTCTGCGCAGTTACGCGCTTGACGGGAACATGCTTACGTGGAACCAAATGGGAGAATTTGAAAAGACCAGCCTGGGAAACGAATCGGTGTACAATTCCGGTTTTGCGTTAACAAGATATTTGTCGCAGAAATACGGAGAAGAGAAACTTCGTGAAGTGACAAAAGCGCTTGGTAAATTAAAAAATTTTACGGTTGATGCCGCATTCAAAGATGTTCTTGGAAAAGACGGTGATGAAATTTATAACGAATGGAAGACGTTTCTTACGAATGATTACAAGACCCGTTCTGCCAAAGTAAAAGAAAATCTTGTTACCGGAACGATAATCGACTCGCTCGGGTTCGGAAATTTTTATCCGGTATTCTCTAAAGATGGAAAGAAGATATATTACATTTCGAATCAATCCTCCGATTACTTCAGCCCTTCTTCAATTTATCAGTACGACTTAGTAACTAAGCAAAAGAAAGAACTTGTTTCAGATATTCGATCAACATTTTCTTTTGTTGCCGATTCAAATAAAATTGTTTATGCCAAACTTTCTGAAGATAATCCATCGTGGTATAATGTTCATGACCTTTATTCATATGATGTGGCCACAGAAAAGGAAACCCGCATAACCTTTGGTCTGCGTGCCAATCAACCTGATGTTTCTCAAGATGGTAAGAAGATTGTGTTTCTCTTTCAAAAAGATGGGACATCAAATTTGGGAATGGTTGATATCGACGGAAAGAATTTTCATCAGCTCACGTTTTATCAGGATGGAGAACAAGTTTACAATCCTAAGTTTTCTAACGACGGTTCATATATAGCGTTTGATTATTCCTACAAAAACGGAAGAGATATTGCAAGGGTGAATAGTGACGGAAGCAATCTCAAATTCATTCTCCAAACACCGGATGACGAACGCAATCCTACTTTTGATAAAGCAGGATATCTTATTTACGCATGCGACCGTACCGGAATTTATAATTTATATTCTTTTAATGTAGATACAAAAGAAGAAAAGCAGCTCACCAACGTACTTGGCGGCGCTTTCATGCCGAATATCGAGAGCAATGGAGAAATTGCTTACAGCGGGTATACGTCAACCGGATACAAAATATTTTATCTTCCTAAAGATGCGCAGAAAGAAGTTGCAAACGGAGCTTCCTACATCCGCACTGATAATCCTCCGCTAGGAACTGACAAGCCGAACGGTGATATCGCCAACTTTAATATTAATCGCTTAAAAAACTATAACGATTACGAACTTCCCGATACCAAACCGGAAAAATATTCGGGTGCTTTTTCAAAGCTTACGTTTTTCCCATTTATTCGTTATGATAATTACAACACCTCAAACAAGTTTACTGAAAAATTGAAACCCGGCTTGTATGTAACCTCAAGTGATATGCTTAATCGTTACTCAATTTTCGGCGGCGGCTCAATAAATTCCCGTTGGGAACGTGATCTTTTTCTTACGTTTGATTACCGGAACAAACTTCCCCTGCTCTTTAATCTCGGCATTAAGCCGGAAGTTTCGCTTGAATTGTATAACATCAGCCGCAAAGCCAATACCGATCTTGCCATTGAGGATTTACCCGTAATAAAGACGAGTGTAACGTATAGTTTGTTTGAGGTTGATATCGCGGCAAGACATAGAATATTTGCGCGCGGGAATGAATTGGAATTCCGCTATGCATACAGCCGTTATACAGCAACTATCGGCAGTTTCATCTTCCCCGGTACAAGTGATCTCTATCCGACAAATTACGACACCTATCTCATTGGCAGTAATTTTCAACTAAAATATAATTTTGAGGGGCTGGTACAGTATATTGATAGCGATATCAATCCTATTGGAGCAACAGTTGAGTTTAAATATAACTATGAGATGAACCGCTTTAATCCCGACGGCAATTACGAAGTGGATAATGGAACGCTTAAACCTCTTTACCGGAAATTTGATTACCACAAATTGGAACTGAATACCGACGGGCATATTCCGCTTTTCAATCACCATACATTCTCGGTTAAAATGCGTGCAGGCTCCATATTAGGTCCAAGCGTACCGGACTTTTTTGATTTCTACCTTGGCGGACTAGTTGGAATGAAGGCATATCCGTTTTACGCGGTTAGCGGTAATGAAATTTTGTGGATGAATTTTGCTTACAGATTCCCTTTATGGAAAAACATTGATAGCAGACTTGGATTTTTGTATGTCGATAAAATGTTTCTCTCTCTGTATGGTGATTTTGGAAATGCATGGACGGGTAACATACCCAATGTAAAAACGTTTAAGAAGGGGGCAGGCGCGGAATTGAGAATAGCATTAAATTCCTTCTATTTATTTCCCACGGCGCTTTTTGTAAATGCCAACTATGGATTTGATTCTTTTCAAAAAGTTATCCGCGATCAAGTTGTTACCTATGGCAAGGAGTGGAGATTTTACGGCGGCGTTCTTTTCGGATTCGATTTTTAGAATTGCATTATCTTCTTAGTGATTTTTTGTGCCCTTAGCGCCTAAGTGGTTAAAGAAAAATCACCATGATGACACGCAGAACACGGAGATACACTAAGAAAGGATTTTTACTGATATTCATGAAGAGAAGAACATATAAAACTCGGATATGATCATTGTTTGAAATAGACAGGTTAGCAAAAATAAGTTTGGTAGATAAAATCACCACTAAGGCTCGGAGAATACGAAGATACACTAAGATAATTATTAAGTAATGCTTATAAAAACTATGAAATACAAGATTCACACTATACTTTTGATTGGTTTAAATTTTTTGGTGATTAGTCACTCAACGCTTGCCCAAAAAAATGAGATCCGGTTGACCGGTAATTTACATACCGATACTAAAATACTTTTTAACCCCGATGTAACAGAAAAGCACAGCATACAATTTTCTGATCCGATGGAGAAGAAATCCCCATTTATTGCCGCGGCGCTTTCCGTAGTATTACCCGGAGCCGGAGAAGTGTATACACAAAGTTACTGGAAGGCCGGTATTTTTGCGGTGGTTGAGGCAACAGCCATTGTTGTAGCGGTTTCCTACAACAAGAAAGGGGATAATCAAACTAACTATTTCCAAAACTATGCCGACGCCCACTGGTCAATTAAGCGGTATGCTGAGTGGACACTCGCTAATGTGAAGAATATTAATCCTGCCGTTGATGCAAGTCAGTATGCTGTAATCAACAATGACGGCACGGTAAACCATCCGGAGTTGAACCGATTAGAACGTGATCTCGGTTCAGGGTATTCGCATGCTCTCCCGGTACACGGTGAACAGCAGTATTACGAATTGATAGGCAAGTATCCGCAATATAGCCATGGCTGGGATGACGCAAACCAGAGTGATATCGATTTTCATATTCTCTCTGCAAATTTTCTCGACTACTCAAAAATGCGCGGCAAGGCAAACGATTACTACAACGTCTCCGACAAAGCCGTTCTCGGTATTTACTTCAATCATCTTCTTTCCGGGTTGGATGCGGTCTGGTCTGCTATTTCTTTTAATAAAGATTTGGCTGTAAATGTCCGGATGAACCATGTTGTTACCGGTTATGATGTCGTTTTCTTTCCGACCGTAAATATGAAATACGCATTCTAAAATTTTATCATATTGAGGAAAATATTTTATGCTTGCACAGAAAATATTTTTTGCTTGACATTCTTCCCGTATCGCAGTAACTTTGAAATGAATTAATTCGTAATTCACTTATTGATGGTAAAGAAGAATCCTTGCCGGTAAAATTGGTTAGGCGCTTACTTTAAACAACTATGAAAGATTTATTGATACCTTATAGCAACCCGGTTATGTGGTGAGACTGTTGCTGTAATCCCTAGGGGATATCCGATCAATCCTGTTTAAGTCCCAATTAACTTTTAATTCTAATAAATTCGTTGTCTTTAAGTGCTCAACCTTTATGCTTGGCACATGCTTGCGATTTTTATCACCACAACAATATTGACGTGATTCTTCTCTTAATTTGAACTGAAAGAAACTATTTCAAATATCAAATAAGGAGTAAATGATGAAAAGCAATCTGTGGGTGAGTCTAATTTTTCTTTGTAACATGCTGTTAATTTCAGTACAAGCGCAACCACTTTTAGAAGAGAATTTTGAATATGGTGTGACAAATACTGATCTTGTTACATCTAGCGCTGGAGCATGGGTGAATTTTAGTGGAGGAAGTACAACACTGGATGTACAATATTTAAATACAGGTTTAACATATGCTGGATACGTTTCATCTGGTCTAGGGGGATGCGCTATTGTTAGTAACTCAAGAACCGGAGATGATTATTCGTCTTTCACTTCACAAAACTCAGGTTCTCTTTATTTATCGGCACTCGTAAATGTAATAAGTGCTTCAAGTGGTGCGAATGGTGAATACTTTCTTAATTTTGGCTCAACAGGTACTCAATATGCACGATTATATGCAAAAAATTCTTCAGGAAGTTTATTATTTGGTATATCCAAATCAACTGAGACACCAACATTTACCTCTGGCACTTATTCATTTAACACAACTTATTTGGTAGTTATTAAATATACTTTTAATGCTGCTGCACAGGATGATAGAGTTGATCTTTGGGTCTTTAGCTCAGGCGTCCCAGCGTCAGAGATAGAAGCTGGTTCTCCTACAGTTGGTAATGTAATATATGCAAGTAATGACGCCTCAAGTATTTCTTCAATTACTTTGCGTGAGGGAACTAACACGATAAACGCCTCCATTGATGGAATCCGTGTTGCCACATCATGGGCTGATTCTCCTCTCCCGGTCGAGCTTACCTCTTTTTCCGCATATGTAAAAAATAAAACGGTGCAACTTACCTGGAAGACAGCAACCGAAATAGATAATTACGGCTTTGAAATTGAAAGAACAACAATTCCCCCCTTCGGGGAAGGGGGGACAAAGGGGGGTTCACACGTAATAGGCTTTTTGCGTGGTGCAGGTAACAGCAACTCCACCAAAGAATACAGCTTTACGGACAAATCTTTACCAGTCGGCAGCTATAGCTACCGTCTAAAACAGATTGATAATAGCGGGAACTTTAAGTATAGTAAAGAGGTGGAAGCAAACATTACACATCCAACGGCGTTTTTATTGGAGCAAAATTATCCTAATCCGTTTAACCCGAGCACTACCATTAGTTATGAACTACCTGAAAACAGTTATGTAAAGCTGCAACTATTTAACGCAATCGGGAAGGAAGTAGCTACGCTGGTTAGTGAGTTCCAGCAAAGCGGCATGCATGACTACACCGTAGGTACTCATGAGTTTAACTTAACTTCCGGCGTTTATTTCTATACACTTCGCGCGGGAAAGTTTGTGCAGACGAAGAAAATGGTGGTGCTTAAGTAGCTTGAACCCCTCCCCGGCCCTCCCCTTTGTAAAAGGGGAGGGGGGAAAGATAAATTCCTTCCCCTACTACAGGAGAGAGTTGGGGAGGGGTTCGAAAGATATGAAATATGACTCGACATTTTAACAAAGTATCTGAGAAAGTTAAACGCCGAATTTTGCGAAACAACCCTACGTATTTAGAGGCAATAATTTGGCAGCACCTAAGAAAAAAGCAGCTTGGCGTAAGAATATTGCGCCAATACTCCATCGATAAATTTGTGGTTGACTTCTATTCGCCCGAACTAAAGCTTGCTATTGAACTTGATGGCGATGTCCATAATCTTCCGGATGTCAAGGATAAAGATATAGCCAGGCAAAAGTATATTGAGTCGTTTGGGATTAGGTTTTTGCGTATATCAAATGAGGAGTATGCGGGGAACCCGGAATTGGCGTTTGAGAGAATTGAAAATGCTATTAAAAAATTGCAAAATCCCGACCTCACACCCAACCCCTCTCCTTAAAAAGGCGAGGGACATTTGGGGAATGGGTTGAAGATTGGTTGAACATGTCAGCGTCGCGTTTGTTATTTATAAATCTCGATGAAATCAGGTTAGGTTTGGCTTTTTTTATGGGAGTAATGATAGTTTTACGGTTGCGTAAGAACGAACCACATTTTAGTCAGCCGTAATGCAAAAGGTGGAAGATCAAAATAATCAATTGCTTTACTCCAGGTAGGGAATAAGGAAACTTTAGGTTGAAAGGTTTTTGTATCAAAGGGTAAAGGCAAGGAATGCGAATTTGCCAAAATATTAAAAAAAGTGTTTTGGAGCATTACGAAGGATGTAACATAGCAAAAAACAGTTATTGAAGTATTGTTACAAAATGCATTATAGCAAAATATCATTTTTCCGCTATTACGACAGTAAGCGTAAGGTAAAAAACTTTGTAATAATATTATGCCGATTTATACAGCGCATATAAAAACGTTTTTTAATGATATACAAGGGATTATATAAGAACTTACAAATTGATTAATTGATTGCAAACTAATACATGCCATATAATAATTGTTTTTAATGCTGTACATGTAATTACGTGGCATAAAATATTTTAAATTAATGGTAAGCTGCAATATTAAAGCATACAGTAGAAATATTTATCGATAAAAACCGACATAACTAATAATGAATAATTTTTTTACATAAAAACAAAAGGAGAGTGCTATGATTACGAGTTATTTAATCAATCCATTTGATAAAGGGCGTTATAGTTACGCTAATTTTAATTTATTTGCAGAAAAACATGTCGCATTAATGGCTTCCTTCAATGGTTCAGCCGATTTATTAGCGGCTACAATGCCATTATTAGAGACATTTAAAATGCTTCTTACCAATCGGTCAACTTATGAAGGGAAGAAGCAAGCCAAGACTATGCTGCTGAATGACTTAATCAAAGAGATTAAAAAATATATCTCACGGAAAGGAGGAGTAATTAGTGATATATTCCATACAGAAAGCCCATCATACCAAGAGTTTTTCCCCTATGGAAAATCAGAATACGCAAAGGCATCAAAAAAGAATATACAAGTACTGGTAGAAAGGTTTAGAGATGCATGTGTTGCTCACCAGTCTGAATTAGGAGACGAGATAGTAGAAAAAATGAATGCCTATGTGCAAACGTTAGCCGATACAAAAACAAAACAAAATAATAATATCAGCGATGTAAAGGATAAAATAAGTGAATTGGAAGAGGCACGCAAAGCATTGGCAAAACAAATGTTTATTAATATGCTGACATTAACAATAAAGCATATAGACAATACGGAATATGTTAGCAATTACTATGATACAAATATGTTAAAACTAAAAGAAAAGAAGACAAACGGACAGACGGAAACAGTAGAACAAGTAACAACATAATTAATTAGAAGAATACATTACAAATAGCAAAAACTTAACAGTGTTAATAAATTATTAACACAAAAAAAACTTCTTGACAAATATTATTTTCTTAATTAGTCAGCCCTTAAAAACCCATATTTCATTTTTTGAGTACTTTGTCTGATTGAAAAAAGAAACAATAGGTAAAATAAAATAACGATAAAAAAACAGCCCAAAAGATGATTTCCATTTTCTCATCATCCGCTTGAAGTTATATGCTGCTGCTGATAGCAGTACATTTATTGCATCCCCTGTTATTCCTTTGTAAAAATTTCTG
>Ga0172371_10004963_pt1 | contig 19859 bp, 13 predicted proteins | sample Lak12m_FD_114543 | JGI IMG/M metagenome (GOLD analysis project Ga0172371, IMG submission 114543) | Freshwater microbial communities from Kabuno Bay, South-Kivu, Congo - kab_022012_12m | ecosystem: Environmental > Aquatic > Freshwater > Lake | place: Democratic Republic of the Congo: South-Kivu... | reverse complement strand
TGAATTGGAACAGCTTTTAACCGACCAGATCATTACTCATACATGGCGGTTACGGCGGGTGATGACTGTAGAAAAAGCCATGATGGAATGGGAACGAGAAAACGAACTGACAAATCTTTTTGCCCTTAATAAGGCGTCAAGGCAACATGAACGGCAGGCAGTCAGAAATATGATTATCAATGAGGATACCGAGAAGCTCACGAGATATGAGGCTTCCATCGCACGAAGTTTTTATAGAGCACTCCATGAGCTTATTCGGGTACAGGCAACACGGAAAGGTGAACGTCCGCCGATTCCGGTAGCTATGGATATTGATATAGGAAAGGACGAATAAATGGGTTCGTTTCGTAAAAATCATATTTACTGCTGAAGCTAAAACGAGAGGTATCTCAAATGATTTCGGTAACTTTAAGAAAAAAACTATGGCAAAATTGGAAGCAGACGGATTAAAAAAGATAGATATTTCGTATCTCAAGAAACATGGGTATCTGAAAAATTCGTGGACATCGGGAATAATGACGTGGTCAAGAAACGGAACGAAAACAGGATCTGTCGGTATACAGTCTGTTATTCGGGATGATGAGAAGTATATACGTATCTATTACACACAAACCGATCGCTTCACCGGCGACAAAGAAGATTTTGATTATCAGATACCCATCGTTACGACACCTTGTTACTTTGGCGGCTTCCGGTACTGGTTTCAATGCCCCTGGTCTACGAACGGGATCTATTGTGGGCGGAGAGTGGGCGTTCTTTATCTCGGAGACAAACATTTTGCGTGTCGCCATTGTCATCATCTTACCTATGAAAGTAGAAATGTGAGTAATTTTGAGAAAGCAATTGGACATATTTTTAGCGCTGATGAGCTTGATGAGATGCATGATCGGATAAAAAGAAAATCCTACGCCGGCAAGATGACAAAAAGATATAAAAAATACCTTGAAAGAAAAGAAATAGGACTTCGTCAGATCATGTTAGTCAGTAAGGGATTGTATGCGACGAAAAGACTTGAGAAAAATTGAGTATTGTGCGTATAATATATACGCACTCAGACACCTCTTGCGGTTTTTTAATGGCCGTCTCGGACAGATCCGCAAGGGTTTGAGTGCACCGGGGCGGCCTTTATTATGGAAACACAAGATATTCAGCTGAAATACATAGGATATGTCCGTAAGTCGTCAGAGGATAACAAAGAACGGCAGGCTGCATCATTGCCGGAACAGTTGTATATTCTTGAAGGACTCAAATCACGACACAACCTTCGGGTGATTGAGGTATTGCAGGAAAGCCGGTCTGCTCACGAAAAAGGAAGACCGATATTTGAATCAATGGTTCAGCGGATAGAGAACGGAGAGGCAAACGCTATTGTCGTATGGCACCCGAACCGGTTGGCACGCAATATGACTGACGGAGGTCAGATTATAGATTTGTTTGATTTGGGTAAGCTCCTTGAGGTTCGTACACCATCCCGCACGTATCGCAATACTCCGGAGGATAAATTCATGCTGACTCTTGAGTTTGGATTATCCAAAAAAGATTCTGATGACAAAGCGATAGTAGTTAAACGTGGGCTTGATAAGAAGTGTCGGGACGGTTGGCGTCCGGGCGTTGCACCTCAGGGATATTTGAACGACAAGGCGACAGAAAGCGGTTTTAGGCGCATCCTAACCGATCCAGAACGGTTTCCGTTCGTGCAAAGGATATTTGAGCTGTTCAGAAAAGGAACACCGGTCACTGAAATTCACCGTTTAGCAGAACATGAGTGGGGGTATCGGTCACAGCAGAGGAGACGGAGCGGCGGAAGACCGCTCTCTATCAGTATGATTTATAAAATACTCGGCAATCCGTTTTATACGGGGAAATTTGAATATCCCGAGGGAAGCGGAAACTGGAGTGAGGGAAAACATGAACCGGCTATCAGCGAAGAACTGTTTAACGAAGTCCAGGTTATCCTTGGGCACAGAAGCCAATATAAGCTCAAACATACAGAGTTTGCGTATACTTCACTTATAAAATGTGGATACTGCGGATCATCCATTACTGCGGAAGAAAAATGGCAGTGCATCTGTAAGCACTGCAAGGTGAAATTTTCATTAACGAAAAAGAATAAGGAGTTTTGTCCGAAGTGTCTGACACGGATTGATCACATGAAAGATCCAAAGATATTGCACTATGTATATTACCGTTGCACACGTAGGAAAGACCGATCATGTCGACAGAAAGCGGTTCGGGTTGATTATTTAGAGAAACAAGTTGAAACAGAACTGTCAGCTCTTGAAATACCTGAATGTTTTGTTGATTGGGCTATCAGACAAATCAACCTCATGAATGACGGAGAGAGGAATTTTCGTGAAGAAACCATACAATCCGTTACGAAAACACATGCTGACGCCCGGACTCGGTTGGATAATCTCGTGAGACTCAAAATATCGCCAATGAATAGTGACGGAAGCCTGTTATCCGATGAACAATTCAGAGAACAAAAGTTATCTCTTGAGTCCGAGATCAAAGGATTAGGACAACAGTTGGGAAACATTGACCAGAGGATGCTTGAGGTAGCTGACGAAGTGAATGAAAAATTTACGTTTGCCGCACGAGCCCGCATGCAATTTGAGGTGGGAGATCTCAAAGTGAAACGGGAGATATTGTCCACGTTAGGTTCGCACCTAATTTTAGAGGATAAAACACTGCGTATAGATAACCCGTTACCGTTTATGACGATCAAAAAGATGAAAAATGAGGTACCAATTCTTCAGGAACTGCTCGCACCTAACAAACAGAGCCTTCCAACAACAAAAACGGACGCATTGTTTGCGTCCATTCCTGCCTTGTTGCGGGGTCGGGAGTTGCGCCCGACCTGTGAGATTATGAGCCTCACGTGCACTGTACACTACCCCGCGCGTAAAGCTAATTATAGCGTTTGACCTCGTTTAAATCAACTGATAGAATATATGCGCGCCAGGGTAGCTCAATGGTGGAGCACAGCATTCATAACGCTGCGGCTGTGGGTTCGATCCCCACCCCTGGTACTTTTTTATGAATAGTCGACCTATTGGGATTATTGATTCCGGAGTGGGAGGATTATCTATTTGGCAAAAAATTGTGTCTCAGCTTCCAATGGAATCAACAATTTATCTTGCGGATTCCAAAAACATTCCTTATGGAAGTAAAACTCAAGAGCAGATATACAAGCTTGCAAAACAAATGCTTGCATTTTTGCTTAAAAAAAATGTTAAAGCTATAGTTTTAGCCTGCAATACAGTCACGGTTTCTTGTCTTGCAAAACTGAGAGAGGATTTTCCCCAAGTTCCAATTATTGGTACAGTTCCCGTTATTAAAACAGCAGCTGAAAAAACAATCAACAAAAAAATAGGAATCTTGTCTACAACATATACTGCAAAAAGTGATTATCAGAAAAATCTTATTCAATCATTTGCGGATGGATGTGAAGTAATTAACTTAGGTACAAATCAATTGGTTCCATTGGTAGAAAAAGGAGAAATACAGGGAGAAGAAATTGATAAAATCTTAGAGAAGGAATTAAAGGAGTTTAAGGATAAAGGAGTTGACACTATTGTTCTTGGGTGTTCCCATTTTCCCTTTTTAAGAAATGCAATTCAAAAAATTGCGGGAGATAAAGTTGTTATTCTAGAATCAGGAGATGCTATTGCCAGACAAACAAAAAGAGTTTTAGAAAATACCAACAATTTAACTTCAGAAAAAACACCATTTTACTTATTCTATACAACCGGAGACATTGATAGGTTTTCCAGAGCTTCCTCAGAGTTGCTGCATAAAAATATAAAAGCAGAGAATGTTGTTTTGGAAAACAACTTTACTGGTAAAAATATCGGAATAATTGGATTAGGAATAGAAGGTTTTTCAAGCGCCAAATTCCTCTTAGATAAAGGTGCGAGGATCACTATTCTAGACAAGAAGGAAGAAAAAGATTTTGATAAAGATCTAATTAGTCAGTTAAAAAAGTTACCCTTAACTCTTGTTTTGGGTAAAGATTATCTTAAAAATCTTAGCAATTTTGAAATAGTCGTTAAAAGTCCAGGAGTTAAAAGAAATTTGCAGGAAATTTTAGATTTTGAAAGAAATGGCGGCATAATTACTTCTTTAACTCAAATATTTTTAGATCTTTGTCCAGGAAAAATTATTGGAGTGACAGGAACAAAAGGAAAAGGAACCACCTCTTCTCTTATTTATCAAATGTTAAAAGCTCAAAGATTGGATGTGTATTTAGGGGGAAATATTGGGAATTCTCCTTTAGATTTTTTGAACAAATTAACTTCAGAATCGTGGGCAATTTTGGAATTATCAAGTTTTCAATTAATGGATTTAACAAAAAGTCCGCATATAGCAGTAATGCTTATGACGACATCAGAGCATTTAGATTATCACAAAGATTTAAGGGAATATATTAATGCAAAAAGAAATATTTTGAAATTTCAAAATACTCAAGATTTCGCAGTTATAAATCGGGATTATCCTACAAGTAGCGAATCGGACATCTTAACAGAGGGTAAGGTTTATAAAGTAAGTAGGGAAAGAGAAACAGCGAATGGATGTTACGTAAAAGATAAGGCGATTTGGGTCAATATTAATGGATCTGTCGAGAAAATAATTAGAACAGAAAACATTCTCCTTCCAGGAGATCATAATTTAGAAAACATTTGCGCAGCGGTAATGGTTGCAAAAATTCTAAAAGTACAGAAAGAGAACATTGTCGAAATTTTAAAAACCTTTAAAGGGCTTGAACATAGATTGGAATTAGTTAGAGAGGTTAATGGAGTTAAATATTATGATGATTCTTTTTCTACGACTCCTGAAACTGCAATTGCCGCAATTAAGTCCTTCAAAAATCCAGAAATATTAATTCTGGGAGGGTCAGGCAAAGAAAGTGATTTTTCAGAATTGGGAGAAGTAATCGGAGAATCAAAGAATATAAAAGCAATCATTGGTATAGGCAAGGAATGGGAACGAATAAGAGCTCAGATTAAAATAGTTAATGCAGGGATCTTGATTATAGAGGGAGCAAAAAACATGAAGACAATTGTTGTTGCCGCACAAAAAATCGCAAAACCTCAAGATGTTGTTTTACTTTCTCCTGCTTGTGCTTCTTTCGGCATGTTTAAAAACTATAAAGATAGGGGAAATCAGTTTAAAGAGGAAGTGGGAAAGTTGTAATGCAAAATGATTTTAAATTTGAAATCGTTACAAAAGACAAAAAATCAAAAGCGCGTTTAGGGAAAATAATTACTGCACATGGACTTATTGAAACTCCCGCATTTGTTCCGGTTGGAACAAAGGCAACTGTAAAGGGGTTAACTCCACAGGACCTTCAAGAAGCAGAAGTGCAAATTCTTTTTGGCAATACTTATCATTTACATCTTCGGCCGGGAGAAGATTTGGTAAAAGATTTTGGAGGACTTTCCAAATTTATGTCCTGGAATGGTCCGACAATTACTGATAGCGGCGGATTTCAGGTATTTTCATTGGGACAATTAAAGATGAAACTAACCGAAGAAGGAGAGGGAACAGAAGTAAAAGTCGTAAATATAAAAGATGATGGAGTGATGTTTCATTCGCACATTGATGGGTCAAAACATCTTTTTACTCCGGAAATCTCCATTGATATTCAGAAAAAACTAGGCGCAGATTTAATTTTAGCTTTTGATGAATGTGCTCCACATCCATCAACATATGATTATACAAAAGAGGCAATGGAAAGAACGCATAAATGGGCTATTCGAAGTTTGAAGGCTTCAAAGAGTAAAAATTATCATCCGTGGAAACAAGCTTTGTATGGAATTATTCAGGGTGGAGTTTATCAGGATTTAAGAAAAGAATCTGCGAAATTTATTTCTAAATTAGATTTTGATGGTATAGCAATAGGAGGAGTATCAGTTGGAGAAAGTAAGCAAGAAATGCGGCAGGCAATTGATTGGTCCTATCCGTTTTTGCCGGAGAATAAGCCACGGCATTTGTTGGGAATAGGGGAAATAGACGATATTTTTGATGTGATTGAACGAGGAATGGATACTTTTGATTGTGTTATTCCAACCAGGTTTGGAAGATACGGCATAGTTTTTGTTGGTCCACCAGAAGGAAATATTAAAAACAGATTTCGTTTGGATATTAATAAATTAATTTACACCAAAGATAAGAGCCAGATATCAAAAAACTGTTTATGTTATGTTTGTAAAAATTTTACCAGGGGCTACATTCATCATCTTTTCCGCGCTCAAGAGCTTTTGGCATATAGACTAGCCAGTTATCACAACATGTTTTTTATAAACAATTTAGTTAAAGAAATCCGAGAATCAATTTTAGGGGAAAATTTTCAGAAGATGAAGCAAGAATGGCTAGTGTGATAATATAGAAATATGAAAACAGTTTTTTCCGGTGTTCAGCCTTCAGGCAATTTACATATCGGAAATTATATTGGAGCATTAAATCAATGGGTTAAAATTCAGGAAAATACAGAGGCATTTTTTTGCATAGTTGATTTACATGCAATTACTGTTCCTCAGGATCCAAAAATATTAAAAGAAAAAGTTTTGGAAGTTGCAGCTTTGTATTTAGCCTGTGGTATTGATCCAAAAAAAACACACATTTTCATCCAATCTGAAAATCCTGACCATACACATCTTGCTTGGCTTTTAAATACGATTACTCCTTTTGGACAATTGGAAAGAATGACTCAGTTTAAAGATAAATCAGAGAAACATGAGGCAAATGTTGGACTATTTGATTATCCGGTTTTGATGGCTGCTGATATTTTGCTTTATCAAACAGATGAAGTGCCAGTTGGAGAAGATCAAAAGCAACACATTGAATTAACGAGAGATTTGGCAGAAAAGTTTAATAAAAAATTTGGCATTACATTTAAAATTCCCAAACCGGTAATTTCTAAGGAAACTGCTAGAATAATGAGCTTACAAAATCCGCTTTCCAAGATGAGTAAGTCAGACGCGGATCCACTGGGGACAATAAACTTATTAGATGACGAAGCTGCAGTATTTAATAAAGTTAAACGGGCGGTAACTGATTCCGGTTCTGAAATTAGCTTCGGGGAAGACAAGCCGGCAATATCAAATCTACTGACTATTTATTCTGTATTCTCAGGAGAGGCAATATCAAAAATTGAAGAAAAATATGCAGGGAAAAACTATTTCGATTTTAAGAATGAATTGGCGATTTCAATAAATTCAATTTTAGGGGAAATTAGGAGTAAATATAAGGAAATACGGTCAGACGACAAAGTATTAAGACAAATTCTTGATGCAGGAAGAGAATATGCTAAAGTTAAATCTTCACAAACCTTAAGAACTGTAAGGGAAAAAATGGGCCTCGTTTAGCTCTTCTTTTAATCTTGGATTGATTCTGTAAGTATGATATACTCTGTGCGATGGCAAACGGAAAAAAAATCACAACTCAAGGAAAAAATCATAGAAAACAAAAAACCGTTAAGGTAAAGATAAAGACGTCTTGGAAAAATATCTTAATTTATGCGTTTTTGTTTCTCTTTGCAATGTTTGTTTTTACAGGCATTAATAATAATCAATCATCAGGAGATACAAAAACCATTCCTCTTTCTCAAGTTGTATCGGATGTAAAGGAAAACAAAGTTACGCAAATAGAGGTTTCAGAAAATAAACTTGTTCTTAAGGAAGGCAATAATACTTTTCAAAGTTTCAAAGAAACAGGAGCAAATGTTTATCAGATATTTAAAGACGCTGGCGTAGACTTGAATAAAACAAAAATTATTATAAAAGATGAGACTGGTTTAAATAATTGGTTAAATATTATTTCCTCTGTTTTGCCAATTCTTTTGATGGTTGCATTTTTTTATTTTATTTTCCGTCAGGCCCGTGGTGCGCAGGAAAACATTTTTTCTTTTGGTAAGTCTTCAGCAAAACTTTTTAGCAAAGACACACCAAAGGTTAGTTTTGCAGATGTTGCAGGTGTTGATGAAGCAAAACGGGAATTAACAGAAATCGTAGATTTTTTAAAAAACCCAGGCAAATATAAGGCTATGGGCGCTCGTACTCCGAAAGGAGTTTTAATGATTGGACCTTCAGGAACAGGAAAAACACTTTTGGCAAGAGCTACAGCCGGCGAAGCAAAAGTTCAATTTTTTTCAATGGCAGGCTCAGAATTTATGGAAATGTTGGTTGGAGTAGGCGCGTCCCGCGTCAGGGATCTTTTTAATACTGCCAGAAAATCTCAGCCGGCAATTATTTTTATAGATGAAATAGATGCTATTGGCAGACAGCGCGGAGCAGGTTTTATGGGAGGCCACGATGAAAGAGAGCAAACTTTAAATCAAATTCTGGTTGAAATGGACGGATTTGCTCCAACAGAACAATTGGTAGTTATGGCAGCAACCAATAGGCCGGACGTTTTAGATCCTGCACTTATTCGGCCGGGAAGATTTGATCGAAGAGTTGCTTTAGATATGCCGGATGTTATCGGACGCGAAGCAATTTTGGCAATTCATGCCAAAGGAAAACCTTTTGCGCCTAACGTTGACTGGAAAAAAGCTGCAAAAAGAACTGTTGGGTTTTCCGGAGCTGATTTAGAAAATATGCTTAATGAAGCAGCAATTTCAGCAGCTCGCATGGGAAAAAAGGCAATTGACATGTCTGATTTAGAAGAAGCAGCAACGAAAGTAAAATTAGGTCCTGAAAAGAAAAGACTTCAATCAGAAGAAGACAGAAGAATGACTGCATATCATGAGGCAGGGCATGCGCTTATTTCTTGGGAAATGCCCCATATGGATCCAGTTCATAGGATTTCTATTGTGTCACGCGGTATGAGTTTGGGCCATACCATGATGGAACCATCAGAAAGAGTCCACGAAACAAAAACAAGGCTAATCGAACATATTGCCGTAATGTTAGGAGGACGTGCCGCAGAAAATCTGATTTTTAAAGAAATGACAACAGGAGCATCGGACGACATCGCCAAAGCAACGGAAGTTGCCAGAACAATGGTGATTGAATATGGAATGAGTGATTTAGGGCCAATAAATTTGGAAACAGAACAAAAAACTTTTTACGATCAGAAGACAGTATCTCCTGTAATGGCTGCAAAAATTGATGAGCAAATTAAAAAAATTACAGATGCTGGTTACAAAACAGCAATTACAATACTTATGAAATTGAAAAAAGAGCTTGATATTTTGGCTAACGAACTTTTGCAAAAAGAAACAATTGATGCGGATAGTTTCGCAACTCTTCTTGGTCCCAAAAAAATCCTCAATCTTGCGAAGGTTTAATATCTTTAGATAAGATATCGGCAAGAAATTTATTCGTTGAAGTTTTTTCCGAAATATCTGTCCAGAACAAAAAGATTCCTTTAGTTGACTGCGAAACTTTTTCTATTTTTCTGGCTGCTTGAGGATTGTATTTTTTGAATTTAACATATTTATATCCATCTGCTACTTTGCAGTCCGTCATAGCATTGAAATCGCGTATTTCTTTTATTCCCACAATGGCAATGTTTTTATTCTGTCTTAATTCGTTTTCTCTGATCTTGGCTTTTTCCAAAGAATCGAATTTCTCAAATTCTGCCTGCCAGTTAACAAGTAATGGATGCATAGTTACTGCTGTTTTTTTGTAATAAGCACCTAAAGCAAATAAAAGATCATTGTCTGTCATTTCCCTTAATCTTTCTGGTGAAAAAACAGAATCTTTGTATCTGGAATAAACTTGTCCGATAACTTTTGCTACAAACAGATCCTTTGCTTGATTAATCGGATGCAAATAAAGATTATGATGTAAATGCGCACGTAAACTAAGAAAAATTCTTAAGTTATTGGAATTGTTGAAAACAATTTCTTGTTTTTTCTGGTCAACTCCAACTTCTTTGTAAATATTTCCTATTTTTGGGTTATCATTAACAATTTTTTTTATTCCCAAAAGATAATCATTGTCTTCTTGTTTGTTAATTTGGTCCGGCCAAATAAGAGCGTTTAAGTCTTTCATTGTGTATACAATCCGATCGCTAATGTCTAAAACTTTTCCCAATAAGCCTTCATTTTTAATAATTTTATCAATAGCTTCTCTGGTGCCAAATTGTGTAACAAAATCTTTTCCTTTTTTGTCTAAAACTTCCCACCAATAATCTTCTTCGTCAAGACTTTTGATGTCGATTTGTTTGGTAGCATCTCCATAAGCAGGTGTAGCAATATCGTGGAGAATGCCTGCAATAACCACAAGATTTATTTGATCCTGGGGCATTCCGTTTTGTTTTAATATCTGTTCGTTTATTAAAGCAACAGTTAGACTATGGTCAAGCCGCGAATGAGTAAAGGGAGTAAAATACATATCCTGAGGATTTGGTCCCACATAAGAAAGAAAGCTTAAACATTTAATTTCATTAAGTCTATTAAGAGATTGAATGTTAACTAATGCCTTATCGTAAATGCTGTTTTCAGGAACCCATCTTCTAAAATCAGAATAAGGTAAATTCTCAAAGAAGGAGATATCTTGTTCTTCAGTTTCAAAACCAAACAATTCCGGTTTTCTTGGGTCAAATTTTTCAAGCATAGCTTGAGCATTTTACATCTAATAGCTGTTTTTTTCAACAAAATTATCTTGACAAATAGGCCTGAACAATGTAGAGTAAATTATGGGTGCGCAAGATTCTTCTTTTCAGTTTGGGCTAACTTTTGATGACATCCTTTTAGTCCCGGGATATAGTGACTTTTCCCGTAAAGACATAAATTTATCAACTAAACTTTCCAAAAGAATAAAAATTTCCATACCTCTTGTTTCAGCCCCAATGGATACAGTAACAGAAGCAAAACTTGCAATTGAATTGGCTAAATTAGGAGGAATTGGAATTATTCATAGAAATTTATCTGTAGAAAAACAAGCGTTAGAAGTTAAAAAAGTTAAAAATAAAAAATTATTGGTTGGGGCAGCGATTGGGGCGTCCGCTGGATTTGAAGCAAGAATAAAAGCTTTATTAAAAGTAGGGGTGGATGTTGTAGTTGTTGATTCGGCTCACGGATATTCAAAAGGAGTAATAGATACAGTGAAATATATTAAGAAAAATCATAAAAATATTGATGTTATTGCTGGAAATATTTCAACTTACGAAGGGGCAAAAGCGTTAATTGCTGCGGGAGCGGATGGACTGCGAGTTGGAATGGGTCCGGGAGCGATTTGCACAACCAGAATTATTTCTGGAATGGGAATTCCTCAAATAACAGCTATAACAGAGGTATTTAGAATTGCAAAAAGATTTAGAGTTCCAATTATTGCAGATGGAGGAATAAAATATTCAGGTGATATGGTGAAGGCATTAGCTGTAGGAGCGTCAACTGTAATGATGGGAGGATTTTTTGCTGCAAGCATTGAATCTCCTGGAAACCTCATAACGCTAAAGAAAAATGAACTTCCTTCTCGTTTTCAAAGAATGTCTGATATGAAAAAAAGCTATCAATTTAAGGAGTATAGGGGAATGGGATCAGAAGGAGCAATGAAAAAAGGAGCTAAAATTAAATCCGAAGATGAATTTCATGGAAAAAATTATAAAGATCGGGTTCTGGTTGCGGAGGGGGTAGAAGGGTTGGTCCCGATAAAAGGAAGAATCTCGGATCTTGTTGATCAGGCAATTGGAGGCATAAAGTCAGGCATGTATTATGTCGGGGCAAAAAATATTTTGGAGCTTTGGAAAAAAGCAAAATTTATTCAAATAACACAGGCCTCACTAACTGAGAGTTATCCTCACGACATTTTTGTTACAAATCCTGGAAAAAATTATTCATGATTGTAATTATTGACTTCGGATCTCAAACAACGCATCTTATTGCAAGAAGGCTTAAAGATTTAGGTGCAGAAATAAAAATAATCCATCCGGAAAATTCTTTGAGGGAAATTACTAAAACAAAAATAGATGGTATTGTTCTCTCTGGAGGACCCGCATCAGTGTACGAAAAAAACGCCCAAACCATCAATAAAAATATTTTTAATTTAAGAATCCCAATTTTAGGAATTTGTTATGGGCTTCAACTATCAGCACATTTATTAGGCGGTAAAGTTATTTCGGGCAAAAAAGAATATGGACCAGCATCATTGAAAATTACAAATTATAAATTGAAAATTATGAAAAATTTGCCAAAATCTTTCGTTGTTTGGATGTCTCATGGAGACGAAGTAATCAAACTCCCAAAAGGGTTTAAAATATTTGGATCAACCGAGAACGTTCCATTTGCAATGGTCGGAAATTTAAAAAGAAATATTTTTGGTTTGCAATTTCATCCAGAAGTAGAACACACAAAGCATGGAATGCAAATCTTAAAAAACTTTGTAGATATATGTAATTTAAAAAATAAATTAAAAATTAAAAAATCAAAATTCAAAATAGGGGAAATGGAGGAAGAAATTAAAAATACAGTTGGGGAAAATAATTATGTAATTGGCGCAGTATCCGGAGGAGTTGATTCAACAGTTGCAGCAGCTTTAACTGCAAAGGCAATAGGGAAAAGATTTATTCCGATTTATGTTGATAATGGACTAATGAGAGGGGGAACAAAAAAACATGTAATTAAAATATTCAAGAAAATTGGCGCCAAACTTGTAGTAGTAAATGCAATGAGGAAGACTTTATCTCAGCTTAAAAAAATAATAGATAGTGAGACAAAAAGAAGAATTATTGGCAATTTGTATATTAAAATTTTTGAGCGCGAAATGAAAAAATTATTGACAAAGAACCTGCCTGTAAAATACCTTTTGCAAGGCACAATTTATTCGGACGTGATTGAAAGTCAAGGTACGAAAAATTCGGCCAAAATTAAAAGCCATCACAATGTTGGAGGATTGCCAAAAAAAATGAAATTAAAACTTTTGGAGCCAATGAGAAATTTTTATAAAGATGAAGTTCGAACAATTGGAAGACAATTAGGGTTACCTGAAGAATTTATTAATAAACAACCCTTTCCTGGTCCTGGTTACGCAGTAAGAATAAGAGGAGAAGTCACGAAAAAAAGATTAAACATGGAGAAAAAAGCAGATGAAATTGTGCTTTCAGAATTAGAAAAAGCAGGAATTTTACCTCAGGTTTTTCTTTCTTTTCCGGTTATGACTAATGCCTTTTCCACAGCAGTTAAAGGAGATGGAAGACAATTTGGGGAAGTTGTTGCTGTTCGAGTTATTGATTCCAAGGATGTGATGACTTCTAATTGGACAAGACTTTCTTATGAAATTTTGCAAAAAATTTCTTCAAGAATTGTTAATGAAGTGCCCAATGTTTCCAGAGTTGTTTATGATATTACTACCAAACCACCTGCAACCATGGAGTGGGAATAGGCCGATTTTTCCCTCTTGCTTTAGGTTTGGCGTTGTGATAATTTATTAAAATCTGTCCCTCAGTATATGTCCATTCATGAAATTAGAGTAGGACAAAAAGGAAGAGACACAAGAGGAGAAAGCGTATTCCACGAAGCTCAAAGTACAATTGGTATTTCTGGATTGGAAAAAGTAACTACAGCCAGGGTCTATAGATTAGAAGGAACAAATGAAGTAGGAGCAAAAAAATTAGCAGAAAAATTATTTGTTGAAGAAATCGACCAAATTCATACAGTAGATAAACCCCTTATTATAAATACACCAAACGTAGTTGAAGTAGTCTATAAACCAGGAGTTATGAATCCTGAAGCAGCGTCAATTTTAAAAGCAGCTAAAGATTTAGGAGTTGATCTAATAGCAGCAGATTCCAGCACTGAGTATGGTTTTCATGGGTTAGTAAAAGCAGATGAGATTAATCAAGTTGTCAATAAGTTATTGGTTAATAAAACCGTGGAAAAAATTGTCGATAAAAAACCTGAGACCTTAATAATAAAAGGAGAACCTGGTGGAGTAAAAATTGTTCCAACAAGAAACTCATCAGAGGAGCAGCTAATGGATTTATCACAAGATAAACTGTTTTTAGATTCTCAGGAAATGCAGATTATTCAAGTATACTCAAAAAAGATTGGCAGAGATCTAACTGATTGTGAATTAGAAATTATTGCTGCGCGTTGGAGTGAACATTGTGGTCATAAAACTTTTAAAGCAAAAGTAATTGTTGACGGAAAAGAAAAAGCTCCGTTATTTTCCAGAATAAGGGAAACTGCTGAAAAATATTTTGGCGATCTTGTTGTTTCCGCTTTTGTAGATAATTCAGGCGGAATAAAATTCTACGAAGAACAAGTAATTAATGGAAAAGTAGAAACACATAACAAGCCTTCATCGATAGAACCTTATGGAGGAGCAATGACCGGAAGCGGAGGAGTTTTCAGAGATCCTCAGGAAACAGGGCAAGGAGCTAAAGTGATTATCTCAACTGATATGTTTTGTTTTGGTCCCCCAGACATAGATGATACTAAATTACCAATGGGTACTTTACATCCTGATTACATACAAAGACGCGTTATTGCGGGAGTAAGGGATTATGGGAATAGAATGGGAATTCCCACTAACAATGGATCAGTTCATTACCATGAGGATTTCAGAGCAAATCCTACTGTTATTGTTGGAGCATATGGGATTCTTCCGGAAAATCGGGCTCAAAAAGGAAAACCGCAAGTTGGAGACTTGGTAGTTGTTGTTGGCGGTAGAACCGGTAGAGATGGACTTCACGGTGCAACTTTTTCTTCAGGCGTATCAACAGAAAGAACTATCAATGTTAATTCAAGCGCTGTTCAAATTGGAAATGCAATTGAAGAAAAAAGAACCTTTGATGCTTTACTTGAAGCAAGAGATCTTAATTATATAAGGGCACTTACCGATTGCGGCGCAGCAGGTTTTTCATCAGCAATAGGAGAGCTGGGAGAAGACATTGGTGTGATTGTAGATATAAGTAAAGCGCCTCTTAAGTATTTAGGTTTAGATGATTGGGAAATTTTTCTTTCAGAATCACAAGAAAGGGCGGTAGTTGCAGTTGATCCGAACAATATTGAAGCATTTTTGGCAGTTTTCAAAAAATATAATGTTGAAACAGCAGTCCTAGGCTATTTTGACGGAAGCAATAGATTAACAGTTAAAAATGGAGATCGAATTTCAGCAGATCTTGATTACGATTTTCTGAAACATGGATTACCTCAAAGAGTAATGAAAGCTCATTGGGAAAAACCACATTTTGATGAAAAAGAACCTGATTTACCAGTAGATTGGGTAGATACTTTAAAGAAAGTTTTGTCTCATGGGAATGTCTGCTCAAAAGAGCCGATTGTCCGTCAATATGACCATGGAGTGCAGGGAACAAATGCTTTGCCGCCATTTACTGGAGAAAAATTTGATGGACCAAATAATGCAGTTGTAATAACTCCAATTTTAGGTAAACCTTACGGAATGATTGTTTCTCATGGTATGAACCCGATTCTTAATAGAATTGATCCTTATTGGGGAAGCGTTTGGGCAACTGCTGAAGCAATGGCAAATTATGTCGCAGTTGGAGGAAATCCTGATGAAACAGCTTTAATTAATAATTATATTTGGCCATTTCCGGATGAGCAGGAAATGGGATCTCTGGATAAATCAGTGGATGCGGTTGTTGATTGCATGAATGCATTAAAAAGACCGGTTATTTCAGGAAAAGACAGTCTCTCTTCAACTTACAAAGGGAAAGATGGAGAAGTAATTAAAATTCCGCCTGTATTGTGCATGTCTGTTTTTGGGAGAATTCCTGATGTTAAAAAAACTGTTACCTCTGACATTAAAAAGAACGGTTCCTTACTTTGTTTAGTTGGAAGAATGGATTCGGGCATGGGAGGTTCGACTTATTATGATGTAAATGGAAAAATTGGCAACGAAGTGCCCCGAGTTAATTTAAACTTACTTCCTAAAGTATTAAAAGGAATGCATAAAGCAATTGAAAGCGGTGAAGTTTTGGCCTGTCATGATATTAGTGAAGGAGGGGTTATTGGCACAGTTTCAGAAATGGCTTTTGGAGGAGATTGCGGGGTAGAGCTAAATATTATCGACATACAAAGGCCGGACATGTTTTTATTTAATGAAACGGCTGGAACCTTTATCGTAGAAGTAGAAGATGAAAAAGTAGCAGATAAATTATTTGTCGGTCTTCCTCACATGATTTTAGGCAAGACTCAAAAAGACAAGGAAATTAAAGTTAATGTTGGCGGAAAAATTTTATTCAACGCATCGGTAGATGAATTAAAAGAAGTATGGAAGCAGCCTTTAAAAACAATTTTTGGATGATATGAAAGAAAGATTACAGCCCAAAGTTTTGGTTTTAAAAACAGACGGAACAAATTGCGATGATGAAATGAGGTTTGCATTTAGTAAAGCTCAAGGAAATTCAGAAATAGTGCATGTAAATGAATTAAGATCCAAGGAGAAAAAATTAAATGATTATAAAATTCTCGGGTTACCGGGAGGATTTTCTTATGGAGATGATGTAAGGTCAGGTAAAATTTTGGCGATAGAATTAACGGCTTATTTAGGAGATCAAATAAATGATTTTGTAAATCATGGAGGATTAATTTTAGGCGTTTGCAATGGGTTTCAAGTTTTAGTTAGGACAGGGCTTTTACCCTTTGGAACAATGGGAAAAATGGAAGCAACACTTAGTGATAATAATTCAGGAAAATTTGAATGCCGTCAGGTTAATTTAAAAATTACCGATAATAATGCTTGCGTATTTTTAGAAGACATGAGAGGCAAAACAGTTTCATATCCGGTAGCGCATGGTGAAGGTAAATTTTTTGCCAGAGAAGCAGAATTGAAAAAAACCGAAAATGAAAAATTAGTAGTATTTCGTTATGTTAATTCTTTGGACAATCAAACATTAGTATATCCGGATAATCCAAATGGAGCTTTAAATGCTATTGCGGGAATTTGTGATTTAAGCGGAAAAATATTGGGACTTATGCCTCATCCGGAAAGAGCGGTTGAAGAAACGCAATATCCAAATTGGAGAAGACAAAGAATTTTTGGTAAACCAGTTAATCCGGATGGTCTTCCGATATTTGAAAAAATGGTAAGTTATGTCAATCAAATGTAAAAGCATATGACTGGAGCAGAAAAAGAACCAATGACATATTCTTCAACAGGCGTTAATTATGATGCTATGGATCCTATAAAAAAACTTGCTCAGCTAAGGGCAAGAACTACTTCTGAAAACCTCAATCGTTTTGGAATGAAAGAATTAGGAGCAAGCCGTGGTGAGTCTTCATATGTTTGGGAAGAGCAGGATGGATACAGAGCTTTTGTTGTAGAAGGTTTGGGAACAAAAAATATCGTTGCTGATGAGACAAGGAAATTTTCTGGAAAGACTCATTATGATTCTATTGCGCAGGATACTGTCGCAATGATCGTAAATGACTTGATTGTTGTGGGAGCAGCGCCACAGGTGGTTAATGCTTATTTCGCTGTTGGAAGCTCTGATTGGTTTTCTGATGAAAAAAGATCAGAAGATTTAATTGATGGTTGGGCAAAAGCATGTAATATGGCTGGTGCAGTTTGGGGTGGAGGAGAAACACCAACATTAAAAGGAATTATTGACTCAGATACAATTGATTTATCAGGTTCTGCCGTTGGCATAATAAAGCCAAAGGAAAGACTTACATTAGGCAATAAAATTGAAACAGGAGATTCAATTTTTCTTATTGAATCAAGTGGAATACATGCAAATGGTCTTACCTTAGCAAGAAAAGTTGCAGACAAGTTGCCGGAAGGATACAAGACTAAACTTTTAGATGGTAGAACGTATGGGGAAGCTCTTCTTACGCCAACACGCATCTATGCAAAATTAATTGAAGATTTATTTGAGGCGGGTGTTGATATTCATTACATGGTAAATATAACAGGTCATGGATGGAGAAAACTTATGAGGGCAGAAAGAGATTTCTCTTACATTATAGATGTAGTTCCGGAAATTCCGGAAGAGTTTTCTGTTATTCAACGAATTTCTGGCAATGATGATAAAGAAATGTATGGCAATTTTAATATGGGAGCCGGATTTGCATTATTTATACCGGGAAAAAACGTAGATGTTGCAAGACAAATTTCCATGCGAAATCACGATCTTACAGCTTTTAAAGCCGGACAGGTTGAAGCAGGAGAAAAACAAGTTATCATAAAGCCAAAAAACATTTCATTTAATAAGCTTGGAGTTCGTTAACTAAAGTATTTCTTCGGGAGAATATTTCGCTGCTTCAGGATATTTCTTAACAATCTTCTCAACTTTTGAAACAAAATCTTTTATCTGTTGTGGTGCAGTTCCCACAAATTCAATTGGAGAAGATATCGTTTCCTCGAGTTGTTCTTTTGTCATTCCCAAACTTGAATCACTAGAAAGTCTATCAATAAGGTCGTTATTCCCTAATCCTTTTTCTCTTATGTCAAGAGCGACAGCTACCGCATGTTTTTTAATTGTCGAATGAGCCTTTTCTCTTCCTACTCCATTTTTTACAGCTGCCATTAATAATCTAGTTGTTGTCAAAAAAGGAAGATACTTTTGTAATTCTTTATTAATAACTGCAGGATAAAAACCACATTCATCAAGAACAGTTAATATACTTTGAAATACTCCATCTGTTGCAAAAAATGAATCCGGAATAAATATCCTTCTTGTTGCAGAATCACTTACGTCTCCTCCAAAACGCTGTCTGCCTGCGACGTTTTTTGCCATAGTCAAATATCCATCCAGCACGTCTTTAAGCGCCTCAATTCTTTCTAAGGTTCTACTATTCATCTTGTGAGGCATAGCTGATGAACCAACCTGTCCTTCCTTGAATCCCTCAGTGAATTCTTCATTACTTGCCATAAGACGTAAGGTATCTGCCAAACTTGCTGGTCCACAAATTAGTTGATAAAGAGTGGAAACAACTTCGAAGTCAAGGGAGCGTGGATATATTTGCCCGACACTTTTTAAAACATGTTTAAATCCTAAAGATTCAGCCACCTTTTGTTCGAGTTGAGCAACTTTTTTAGCGTCACCGTTAAATAATTGTAATTGATCAGTTTGGGTTCCCATGGCTCCTTTTATTCCTCGTAATGGGTAAGTATCAATTAATGTTTCCAACTTGTTAAAGCCGTGAAGCAACTCTTCTCCCGAATCTGAAAAGAGTTTACCAATTAATGAAGGTTGAGCGGGAGCAATATGTGTGCGTCCGGCATACACTAATTCACTATTTTCTATAGCAATTTGGGCAAAGCGAGCTAATGTTGTGACGCTCCGATCGCGAACAATATTCAATCCATCCTTAATCTGTTTTTGCTCAACATTATCTGACATGTCTCTTGAGGTTAAGCCTTCATGTATATCTTCATGGCCTGCAAGTGCATTGAATTCTTCAATTCTTGCTTTTTCATCATGTCTTAATTTTAATTCGCGTTTTCTGATCGAGCCTAAATTTACATTAAGTCTTACATTCTTATAGTTTTCAATATGAGATTGAGGAATATCTAATCCGAGATCTTTTTGAGCTTGCATTACGGTAATCCAAAGTTCTCTTTCAACTGTTATTTTATTTTTTTCGGAAAACAGATGAAGCATGGGAGCGCTTGCATATCTGTCGGCAAGTACGTTAAAAATGATTGGACGTTCGGTTTCAGTTTGATTTGGTTTCGGCACTTCAACCATAATTATATTATATCTAACTCAATTATTTTGCCTTTTCCCTCATCTCCCCATTGTGAACCTATTACTGCGTTTAGAGCCATAAACCCAACAAAACCTATTGTAAATTACAAGAATATGAAAAGCAATCCCTAAGATGATAGAATAGACCTGCCTAAAGGCAAATAAATTATGGATGAAGTTACACAGATAAGGGAAAAAATAGATTTAGTTTCTTTTATTTCCGAATATATTCCTCTTAAAAAAATGGGAAG
>Ga0172371_10004962_pt1 | contig 19859 bp, 24 predicted proteins | sample Lak12m_FD_114543 | JGI IMG/M metagenome (GOLD analysis project Ga0172371, IMG submission 114543) | Freshwater microbial communities from Kabuno Bay, South-Kivu, Congo - kab_022012_12m | ecosystem: Environmental > Aquatic > Freshwater > Lake | place: Democratic Republic of the Congo: South-Kivu... | reverse complement strand
ATTCCTAAAAAATATCGGCTCGAACTTCATTTTGAAAGATAAAAAATTCCAATTTGCGCTTAAAATCGGCTGGCGAGCCCTCGCAGAGGGCGAGCCAACAAAGACATTTTCCAACTGGCGGAGGAGGTGGGATTCGAACCCACGTGGAGGTTTTTTGACCTCCGGGAGTTTAGCAAACTCCTACCATGGACCAGACTAGGTGACTCCTCCTTTAATCTTCTTAATTTTATCATAAACTAACTGTTAAAATATTATGTTAGTTATTTTAAAATGAAACAGTTTAAAGCCATCATCACTGATTTTGACGGGACTTTGGTTAACTCTAACCTTCAGATGGGTGAACGAGTCGAAGAATTGATTAAAAAAATCAAAAACAAAGGAATTCATTTTTCCCTTGCCACCGGTCGGCCCTATTATCAAATAATGCGAGAGTTTTTATCCAAACACAGTCTTGACGATATTCATATCTTTTGCGGTGGAGGACTGATAATTAATACTTTAAACAAAAAAGTTCTTTGGGATAAACCAATTGATTCCCAATCGGTAAAAAAAATCACCGAACTTTTGAAAAAAAAGAATCTGTTTTTTGCCTTAGAAACCATAAAATGCGCTTATTTATCAAGGCCCTTTGGGGTTTCACTTTACGGCGATCCCCTGGACAGGTATTTAACTGAATATAACGACAGGCAAAAAGTTTATAAAATTATGGTTTCGGCCAGACTCAACAAAATGATTGAAAAAAAGGCGGACGAGCTAATTTCAACAATAAAAAAACTATCTAGTTCAGTTGAAAGTTTTAAATTCCGTTCTTTTAATAACTATTATGGCTTTGATGTGACTTCAATTCAGGCAACCAAACTGACAACCCTTTTCGAATACGCGAAAATCAATTCGATAGATCCGAAAGAAATAGTCGCCATCGGTGACGGCTCCAACGATTACCCTTTATTTATGGCCTCTGGCTTTAAAATCGCCATGGCTCAGGCACCTAAAGAGCTTCAGGAAATTGCCGACTTAGTTGTTCCCAACGATAAAAATCAAGGGATGAGAAAAGCATTAAGCTTTCTGTTAAAGAAGAATTTTTTTGATTAGTGCCCCGAAGAGGAGTTGAACCTCTACGCCTTGCGGCATACGCTCCTGAAGCGTACCTGTCTGCCAATTCCAGCATCGGGGCTGAATATTTAAATTATATCACTAATCCGTAATCTATAATTTATTAATTAATGATAAAATACTTAGATGAAAACCTACTGTACTTTATATCTTGTCCGCCATGGAGAGACCGAGTGGAATGCGAAAAAATTAATTCAGGGAGCGACTGATATTCCTTTAAATAAAAAAGGTGAGAGACAGGCAAAGGAATTAGCTCAAAAATTAATCCACGTAAAATTTGATGCAGTTTTTTCCTCGGACTTAGTCCGTGCCAAAAGAACAGCGGAAATTATTTCTTTAGAGAAAAAATTGGCGGTGAAGACGACAAAAGCTTTGCGAGAAAGGTTTTTCGGTGACTACGAAGGAAGATCTTATACCAAATATAACCAGGAGATTATCAATCTTTTTAAAGAGTACCAAGTTAAAGCAAAAAATATCAAAGGCGTGGAGACTAGTGAACAAATGATGGCCCGGTTCATCCCATTTTTAAGAGAAACAGCAGTCGCCTATATGGGGAAAACGGTTTTAATACTTTCCCATGGCGGGATAATGAGAGCTTTCTTAATCCACCTGGGTTTTGCCACTCAAAAAACTTTGCCTAGTGGTTCAATAAGCAATCTCGCCTATGCCAAAATCCACTGCGACGGCGTGGAGTTTGAGATTGAAGAGACAGAAGGAGTTAATAAGACATAGAAAATGGAAATTAGGTTTGGATACGGGTTAGGAAATTAGTGTATTTCTAAGGATTTTTTCGATTTCACAGTCGTTGATTTGATGATATCTTCCTCGGTGGGAAAGTAACGCTCCAGAAAAGGTCTTTGGAATATGCATCAACTCATGGATTAAGGTTTTGATTTTCTCTCGTTCCGGCAGTTTATCAAAACGGCGGGCATTGACCTCAATGATATAGTTCGGCTTGATTCCGGCCACTTGATGAAATATCTTGGCCATTCCCCAGATCCTGGCATAAGCTCTCGTTTTCGCATCAAAACTTCTAATGCAGTGAACTCTTTTTGGGTCGATATGTTTTAACTCCAATTGATTAATTAATTGGAGTAAAGTTTTTTTGACATCAGGTGCAAGTTTGTAGTTCATAAATTTTGATTATAACATACTAAATAGTAAGTACACCTGGCGGGTGTACTTGGGAGTATCTTTACAATTCTTAACAGACGTGAGATAATTATTATTAAATGACAGCAGTAAATCAAGAAAGACTATTGGTTGGGAAACAGAGTCCGGTATTTAACGTAGCGATAACTGACGGTGATTATTTACTTCAGAAACAAGAAAAAATAGAGATAAACAGAGACCCTTTTTCTTTTCCTCCAATTAGAGATGTGTTTGAACCATTGATTCGTTATGAAACAGTCAGATTTAATCCTTTTGATGGCGAAGTTTTTCTCCTTAGTCAAAGAAATGAACAAAATCAAATAGTCATTGATGGACTTGATTTAAAAAAGGAAAGTTTTTGGTTAATTTTTTCTCGTTTAGATGAGGCCAGCTCTTTTTGTAAAAGACTTTACCTTGATCAAAATAAGTCGACAGCGGTTAACAATACTGAGGAGATAGTTTTTTCTGTGATTGATAACTTTCCTCAGTTTTTAAACTATAATCTCAATGAAGCCGCTACCGTAGAGATCATTGATCGTATTTACTCAAAGTTATTAGCAAAAGGAAAAATCTCTCAAGGCGGAAATTACGAATATATTCGACGCGCTCTTTATCATTACCGAGGAATTAGAAAATGGCATTATTCTGAGCAAGAAGAAAAGTCACGGTTAGGGACGGTGGTTCTTGATGTTATTGATGATTTAATCAAACAAAGAGAATCAATAAGACCAGTAGGGTCAAGGAAAGATTATTATTACTCGTCGGCCTTAGCGATTCTTTTAGTTGAGCAACAGATTGAGGCGCGATTTTTTCAAAATTTAGAGGAAGAATTCACAGCCTCATTTGAACAAAATCTGCAACCTCACTATGAAGAGAACTTAAAACCTCTTGAAGAAAGTCTTTTAAGAATCTTGCATAAATACTTTGATTTTCCGATTTTCCGCTGTGCTTCTGTTAGACAAACAGCTGAAGAGATAAGAAAAGCAATCTTTAAAATAAATACAATAATAGATAAATATGATTGGTATAATCCTAATCAATCAATAGAAGAAATTGGAAAACTAATCTGTAAAAACATTTAATATTTTTTATTTAATAAATAGTATAATATCTTTTTATGAACCTCAATCTTCACGTTAATCATTTAATCGAACCAGAGGATGAGATTGAAATTGTTGAGAGAAAAGGGTTGGGACATCCGGATACGATCTGCGATTTGATTGTTGACCATCTGTCAATTCGTCTTTCCCAGATCTATAAAAAAAAGTTCGGCGTCATTCCTCATTTTAATCTTGATAAGGCTTTACTGGCAGCGGGCTCTTCGGAATATCGCTTTGGTGGCGGGAAGATAACGGCACCAATGAGATTTTACATCGGCGACCGCGCCACTTACCAGGTTGGTCGGAAAAAAATTAATTTAGAGAAGATTATTAAGACTGAGATTTACGATTTTTTGAAAAAAAACTTTCGCTTTTTAAACCGAAAAAACTTTGTTGTTATTAACGAAATCAAACCAGGTTCTTCTTCTCTTCAGGACATTTTTAAACGGAAGACAAAGACTCTTCCGGCCAACGATACCAGCGCTTTGGTTGGCTACGCGCCGATGACAACTTTGGAGACAATCGTTTTAAAAGTTGAACAGTTTTTAAATTTAAAAAGTTTTAAAAAACTCCATCCCGAGGTCGGCGAAGACATCAAAATCATGGGCCGGCGGGAAGGAAGAAAATATTTTTTGACGGTTGCCATTGCTTTTATTGATCGATTTATCAAAAGCGAAGAGGATTATTTTGAAAAAAAAGCCGAGGTGAAAAAAGAGATTGAAAAGTTTATCAAGGAAAAATTTTCTTTAAATCCGGAAATCTCTCTTAATAGTTTAGACAGACGGGGAGCGGGCGTTGACGGCTGTTACCTTTGTGTCACCGGCACCTGTGCTGACTCGGGCGACTCAGGCCAGGTGGGAAGGGGAAATCGCGCCAACGGTTTGATTCCATTAAACAGAGTAGCTGGCAGTGAAGCCGCCGCCGGCAAAAACTGTGTTTCCCACGTTGGTAAGATTTATAATCTGTTATCGTTTAAACTGGCGAAGGAAATCTATCAAAAAACTGGTAAAAAAACCACAGTTTGGCTGGTTTCCCAAATTGGTCAACCAGTTAACGAGCCGGCCTTGATTTCCGTTGGCGTCGAGGACTTGAACAAGAAAAGAAAAGCCGAGGCAGAAAAAATTGTCAAAAAAAACTTCTCAGAGATAGATAGATTTATCTCTAGTTTAGTTAAAGGAGAATATAGAGTGGAGTAAAATCTTGCAGGGTCGCCAGGACTTGAACCTGGAAAGTCGGTTTTGGAGACCGACGTGATACCATTTCACCACGACCCCTGGTGTCCTCGAGCAGAATCGAACTGCTATCAGAGGTTCCGCAAACCCCTATTCTGTCCGTTGAACTACGAGGACTCTTATAATATTTTACCATCAATTTGCTAAAATTAACTAATGAAACTCCTGACTCTTTTAATTGCTTTGATTTACGCTCTGTCAGTTATTTTAATTTTTCCCTTAATCTTTATCAATTTAAACTCATATTTCTCTCTCCCTGTCTATTCGTTTTTGGTTTTTAAAATCTTAGGAATAGTTTTTATTTTAATCGGGGCAGTCGGCTGGCTTTACTGCGCCGGCTTGTTTCATTTTATAGGAAAAGGAACGCCAATTCCTACCAGTCCACCGAAAAAGTTAGTTATTAAAGGCCTGTATCGTTACACCAGAAACCCGATGTATCTAAGCATTTTGATCATTATGCTTGGACTTTTTTTCTTTTTTGGCCGACTGATGCTCTTAGTTTATTTATTTCTTTTGGCAGGATTTTTCCAGCTATTTGTCACTCTCTACGAAGAGCCGACTCTCAAGAAAAAATTCGGCAAAGACTACGAGAAATATCTAAACCGAGTTCACCGGTGGATTTAGATAAAGAGAAAGTTCTGGCGACTAAAACTCACTTCGGAGGTGTACTTACGAAAACGCTATAAATATCTAGAATTATAGTCTATTTAAAATTTCTGATATACTAAGCTCCGTATGAAAATTTACTTTTTGGGAACAAACGGATGGTATACGACGCCGACCGGCAATACTTCTTGCATTCTTATTAATAGTCAAGACCGGTATGTGATTTTCGATGCCGGAAACGGGATTTACAAAATTGATAAATATATAAAAGAAAATAAACCGATCTTTCTTTTCTTAAGCCATCTCCATATCGATCACGTATCAGGCCTCCATATTTTAAACAAATTTAATTTTCCGCAGAGTATTAATATCTATTTTGCCAAAGGAAGGAAAAAAAACTTTAATCTATTGGTCAATCCTCCCTACACAATCGGATTTAATAAAAAAAAGGCGAACGTTTACAATTTGTCAACGAAAATTAGAGTTCATGAGCTTAAAGACGGGGATAACAATATCGGATTTCCGGTCAGAATAAAAAAACTCTATCATGCCTGTGGAAATCATGGATTTCGGGTTATTTTGGAGGGAAAGTCGATCGCCTATTCGGGCGACACGAAAAGAGTGGATAATAGTTTACTGATTGTGGGAAAAGCAGATCTTCTCATCCATGAATGTTCTAATATTGTTTCGCCGGACCCAGATGTCTGGGGTCACACCGATCCTGTCCAGACGGCCAAACTCGCCCGCGACGCCGGAGTCAAACAGCTTGTTATGACTCACTTTGCTGCCCATCTTTACGACACAATGGAAAAGCGGAAAGAGGCGGAAAAAAGGGCTAGGGAGATTTTTCCCAATACGATCGCGGCCACTGATGATTTAGTTTTGGAAATTTAAGATAAGTACAAGTACACCTCCGAAGTGTATTTAATTGGTTATAATAGTCTTAGAGTGAAAGTTGCTAAACTTTATCAACCGCTTAAAAATAAACAAGTTCGCTGTTTAGCCTGTTCCTGGTATTGTAAAATCTCTTCAGGTCAGACAGGTATTTGCGCGACGCGATACAATCAAGACGGTAAACTTTATTCCTTAGTCTACGGTCAAGCAATCGGTCTTCATCTCGATCCGGTGGAAAAAAAACCGCTGTTTCATTTTTACCCCGGACAAAGACTTCTTTCATTTGGCACGGTCGGCTGTAACTTTGGCTGTCTGTTTTGCCAGAACTGGGAGATGAGCCAGATTAATAAAATGTCAAATGTCAAATGTCAAATGTCAAAACTGAACACGCTAATTGAGCAAATGTCTGAAGAGATAACGCCGAAGGAAATCGTTGAGATGGCGGTTAAAGAGGGAGCGATTGGGATTGCTTACACCTACAATGAGCCGGCTGTTTTTGTCGAGTTTGCCCATGACTGTATGGCGCGAGCAAAAAAGAAGGGCTTGAAAAATGTCTTTGTTTCCAATGGTTTTGAGTCAAAAGAGACTTTTGATTATATAAAAGACTATCTGGACGCGATAAATATTGACTTAAAAAGTAACCGTAGGGAGTTTTATCAAAAAATTTGTTTTTCCAAAATTGAGCCAGTGAAAGAAAATATCAAAAGATACTTTCAAGCGGGGATTGAGACCGAGGTAACTACTTTAGTTATCCCAGGTTATAATGATTCTCAAGAAGAATTAGAATCAATTGCCCAGTTTTTATTTTCCATCTCTCCTGATGTCCCTTGGCATATCTCGGCTTTTTATCCGGCTTACAAGATGTTAGATGTTTCGCCAACACCGATTGAGAAGTTGGTTGAGGCGTACGAGATTGGCAAGAAAGTGGGCTTGAAGTATATTTATATGGGCAATGTCTATGATCCGAAACGTTCGTCAACTTTTTGTCCAAAGTGTGGCGAGCTCTTAATTAAAAGAGAAGGCTATCAGGTTGAGATTATTGGTTTAAATAGCAAAAAAGGCAGCTGCCAAAGTTGCGGAGAGAAAATCTATGGCCGATTCAGTTAGATATCCGGCAGTGGCTGATAGTTTTTATCCAGCTGATAAAAAAGAGCTGGAGAAGATGTTGGGAAATTTTTTTGCCAAAGCAAAAAAATTTCCCACAAAAGAAAAACCAAGGATCTTAATTGTTCCTCATGCCGGGATTATCTACAGCGGCCAGACGGCCGCCTTCGGTTTTAAACAACTTCAAGGTTGGCACTATTCTCGAGTGTTTTTGCTTGGCGCCTCTCACCATTTTTTCTTTGACTACGCTGCTGTTTCTTCAGCAGGTTTTTGGCAGACGCCTTTGGGAAAGACAGCGGTCGATATTGATTTTGCCAAAAGATTAGTTGATAGAAAGAGGGTCATTCTTGAAGAAAGACCTCATCTTCCCGAGCACGACCTGGAGGTCGAACTGATTTTTTTGCAAAAGATTTTAAAAGATTTTAAGATTGTGCCAATTTTAGTTTCCAAGCCGACTGATGAGACAGTGGTTGCGCTGGCAAAAAAACTTGAGGAAAGCTTTGACAGTCAGACTTTACTGGTGGTGTCAACTGACCTGTCTCATTATCCACCAGCTAAAGTTGCCGAGAAGGTTGATAAGGAGACGATTACGGCGATTTTAACTGGCAAAAGGCAGGTTTTTGAGAAAAAAGTCAAAGAAGTTGAGGAAAAAAACCTTCAACATCTAGATACCGCTATCTGCGGTTTTGAGGCGGTCAGGGTTGGTTTAAAGTTTAGTGAACTACTGGGTCTTGATAGATATCAATTAGTTGACTATTGCCATTCTGGCCAGGTATCAGGAGACAGTCGTCAGGTGGTTGGCTATGGAAGCATTATTGGACTAAAGAAAACTTTGTCCTCAAGCCTCGCCTTACTAAAAGACAAAGAAAAAAAAGAGGCAGTTGATTTAGCTAGAGCGACTTTAAAAAGCTATTTTCAAAGGAAAAAAATTCCAAAAATAAAGATAAAAACTGCCAATCTGAAAAAAACTGGTTTTGGTGTTTTTGTTACCTTGAAAAAAAATAACCAGTTGCAGGGATGTATAGGTGAGTTTGCTGGGAAAGACCCTCTTTATTTAACCATAGAAAAAACCGCTTTAAAATCAGCTTTTTCCGATCCGAGATTTTTACCGTTGACAGAAAAAGACCTGGACGATTTGGAGATAGAAATTTCAATCTTATCACCTTTGAAAGAGGTTGATGATTACAGGAAAATCAGAGTCGGCCGCGATGGCGTCGTTGTTCGTTCGGGATTAACCGGAGGAACATTTTTGCCCCAGGTAGCTGATAAGACCGACTGGAATTTAGAAGAGTTTTTATCGTCTTTGTGCGCTGATAAAGCTGGGTTGTCAAAGAGTTGTTATCTTGATCCAAAGACAGAGATCTTTATTTTTCAAACCCAGGTTTTTTGATAAACTAGCTTCAGTCACCCTAAGGGTGTCCAGGATAAGTGTCTTGACAAAAGGGTAAGAAAGGACATATAATCATTTCAGAAAAGGGTAAATATGTATACTTTACTAAAACCAATTAAAGTCAGGGAGGAGCTTTTAGCGAGAGGAATACGTATTTTTACTGGCCGTGATTTTATGAGAGTATTTCACGTCTCGCCTTTTTCGGCCAAATACTTTTTAGAGCGCCAGGTTAATGAAGGGTTTCTTATCAGATTAAAAAAAGGACTATATAGCCTAAAGACCGACCTGCCAACCGAAGGGGAAATTGCCAATGCTTTATACCGACCTTCTTATCTCTCTTTTGAATACGCTTTAGCCTACTACCATTTAATTCCGGAAATGCCTTATACGATTACTTCGGCGACGACCAAACCCACCCGTCTTTTTACAACAGGAGACCTAGCTTTTTCTTATAGAACCATCAAGAAAGAGGCTTTTACCGGATATTATAAACCAGATAACCAAGCCTTTTTGATTGCCGAAAAAGAAAAAGCTTTGGTTGATTATCTATATTTTGTCAGTTTAAAAAAAAGTGCGGACAATGAACGCCTAATAAAAAATCTTCGACTAAAACGCTACTATAAAACCAGTGGTCTTAAGGAAAAGAAAATCAGATTTTTTGCTGGTTTATTTAAGAGAAGGCAGTTAATAGATTTAATCAATATTTTTTTATGATCTGTATTATATTTTAAGGGCCAATTTACTGCCGGTTGAGGAAAGAAATATTTTAGAAAAAGTGTTAACTTTGCTTAAAAAAATAAATATAGATTTTGATCGGGAGTTAAAACTGTTTTTACCCAAAAGTCACTGGCCGATTATAAAAAACTTCAAAAAAGCTCTTGAACAGGAAATAAAAAGAAATATTTAGATTTTCTTTAGTCACCCTAAGGGTGTCCAAAGACGATTTAAAGTTGAAGCATGTTTTTCTCTAGATTGTCGTATAGCTCCATAACACTCCTGGAGTGTTAAAAGTAAGTTCAAACTCTCATCAAGAGAAAGTTCTGGCGACTAAAACTCACTTCGGAGGTGTACTTTATTTTCGATCGCTCAATTAAAGTCCGGCAGGTGTCGGGAAGACCGAAGGCACCGGCTGCTTTTTCCATATTGTTCATTAAATGATAGAAAGGAGGAAAAATAGAGGCTGTTAGTCTGGTTAATCTTAACAGCTGTAGGCCAAAACGATTGTTTAATTCTACAGGCATAGTCTTAAGCGAAGGAATTATACTAAAAAACAGTTAGAGTAACGAAACTATCTGGGCCCCAAAAATCTACTAAACGAGCGATTCTATGATTGCCATCGAGTGGAGATAATACTCCAGTGTTTCCACAATTTTAATACCAAGAGCGTTTAAGTATTTACAATCAGGTGGACTATCTAATATAGTTAAAGTTCTTTCCCAATTTTTTCTTCTTGGTACATCACCGGGAACAATGTCACTTAATTTCACTTCCAATCTCTCTGACATATTTCTTCTTTTGATTATACATTATCTTGTGCTAATCTGCTAAATATTTGTTATCACCCGTCGGGTGATGGAACTATTGACATTTCATATCTTTTGTCATACAATATAAAGGTGAAATATTTGGACTGGAGTTTAGAAAAAAACAGTTGGTTAAAAAAAAATAGAGATATCGGTTTTGAAGAAGTGGCAGTTGCTTTAATAGAGGAAGGGTTATTGGATGTTATTGACAATCCGAGTAGAAATTTTCCCAAGCAAAAAGTTTTTGTTGTCAAGATTAATAGATATATTTATTATGTTCCGTTTGTTGAAGATGAAGAAAAATTTTTCTTGAAAACTATAATCCCGAGTCGAAAAGCGAGGAAAAAATATTTAGAAAAGTTATAAATTCAAATAAATTTTATGAAAAATTATAAACTTAACAAAGAAGAACTACAGATATTGAGAGATATCGAAGCCGGTAAGTATAAGTCGGTGGCTAATTTAAAGGAAGAGATAAAAAGGGCGCGGGAGGCGGCTAAAAACACTCTTCAAAAAACCAAAAATATCAATATCCGTCTGCCGGAGCGCGATATCCAAAAGCTTAAAATCAAGGCAGCAGAAAATAATCTTCCTTATCAAACTCTGATTTCCCTGCTTTTGCGTCAGTATACAAAAGGAGAGATAAGAATTAATTTATAATCCTGTCATCTATACTATAAGTTTATTTTTAGCTTTGTTTTTGAGATAATATAGGTGATGGTTGAAAGAGGATTACGACCATTAGAACACAGATTTTTGAGAACGCTTTCTGGCTTACAAGAGAAAATGGCTAAAGAGCCGACGGCTTTTTTAGTTTCTTCAGAAAAAACCAGAGAAATAGAAAACTGGCCGCCACTTGTCCCCGGAGAAAAAAGAGTAAGAGTCGATCCTCTTACCGGTGAACTGGGTATTTCTTCTTGGCGAGTCATTGACCAAAGCGGAGAGAAAATCTCCCCAGACGGAGTAACAATCTTGATGCCGCAAGGAAGAGGGAGGATAAAGGGGTCAGCCAGACAAGTTTGGAGTCGTTATCCTAATGTTGAGACGGCCATAAGAAGCGTTATCCATATCCTGGAAAAATATGATAAAAAGTCAGGTGCGGCCATCATCAATACCTTAAATTCTATAGAAATTGTTAGAGAAATCCTTCGCGGTTACCGAACTGGCGAGATCAATCCTTATAATCTCGATGAGATTGCCGAGAGAGTGGCCGACGAACTCGATAAGGTTGGTTTATCGACGGCAACAAAACCCAATAAAAAGAGACTTAAAGAACAGATAGAAAAGGCGGTCGGACGAGATAGTCTCAAAAGATTTAATCCTTTAATAGGAAGAACCAGGGCTGTCTCCGCCTGGTTAAAATTGGTAAGAGAGCTTTTGGTCGGGGAAAAAGTGAGAGGGAAATACAGTCGAATTCTTGATTTGTTGTTAAAGCAGAGAGAAACAGAAAGGGATTTTATCTCCCAAGTAGTAGAAGTTATTAATCTGGCTCTCGAGCCGGAGGCGGAAAAAAATCTAGTCGGCTATATCGAATACCTTCGTTTGATTTTTTTTACCAGAAATCTCGATGACCAAGTTGTAAAAACTGCCCCTTATAGAAAACCGGCGATGGTCGCTCATTATTGGCTTTTTAGAAGTTCTTTAATGAGGGACGATGCGGATAAAGAAAAATTTGAAAAACTAATAGAACAAATAACTGGCCCGTTGCCGTTAAAACTCATGCGTAGGTTAGTACCAATTGACAGATTAAAGGACAAAAAAAAATTAAAGGCTAGACTAATAGTTGCTAGGGATATGTTGCAAAAGGCTTTGAATTTTTAATAAGATGATTGTAAAATAGAGCGTCATAAAAGACTTAAAAAAGTACCTATGTCAGAAAGAACAAAAATAATTGCCGCGGAAATTTTAAGACAACCGCAAAAAAACGCTGATTTTAATCTTGATAACTTTCTCGGCGCCGTTGACACCCGCTTAAAAAATCTTCGAGATCCAGACGTAAATTCAATTGAACACCGAGGTTTATATAACAAAGAAATAACTCAATTTTTAAAAAACGTTTTCCCCGAGATAGAAAATTTTGAAGAGTTTATGGCGCTTTTGGGCGTTTTTGGCTTCAAGGGCGGATTTTTTAGCGACCTTCATATTTTTTATGATAAAAACGCGCCGGGATTTCTTATTGCTCAACTATCTCGTTCTGCCCCCTTAGATAGCGTTCAAAGAAGTAGCTTTTGCTTGCTCTGCGAACCAAAGAAAGATGGAGGACAGGTTTTGACCATCGCCGGTGTCAACGATAAGCGGATTTTAATGGCTAATTATCAATCTTCTCCTTCTGAAAACGCCTATGAGCAAACAGGGTTATCTGTTGGAGTCAGTCAAGAGGAAATAAAAAATTTTTCCTCCCAAGATTTATCACAGATCCATTTAAGTAGTGTAAGAACCATTTTAAAACCCCCTCTTATTACCCAAGCAATGATAAAAAAAACTCCTAATTATGACTGGCTACTTAGCTTAGATGGTAATCAACAGATTCTTGAGACGACGCCTTCGCTGCAAAAATTTAGACAGATTCCCCAGAGAATAGCTACAGTTCCGCAAGGTTAGTCTTTCAGCAAAACGATAGTTTTTAGCCTTTCGTTATAAAGAAAAACTTGATTTTCCTTGGACAAGGATTTCAGTTTGTCCGGGTTTACATAAGGCGCTTCGATGGTATGGGCGGCTGGTTGGAATGACCTTAGATAGACGATTTTTTGTGGATAGATATGGGCAAAATTGTTTAAAAGTTCTTTAAAGCCGGCTCGGAAGACGTAGGCCTTCCAAATACTGTCGTTTGACGAGTCGGGAAGGTTGATGAAGTAGAGAGTGTCGGTTTTTTTTACCGTAGTCTGATATTTTTTCAGGTCGCGGATGACGTTTTTAGTGATTTGGCTGGAAAGTTGCCAGTAATATTTTTGGTTTTGGAGAAAAACAATTCCGGAAATTAGAAAAAATAAAAGATACAGAGTTGCGGGGCCTGTCTCGTGTCTTTTCGAAAGAATTAAAATTATTACGGGTATTGACGACAGATAAAAGTAGCGAGCCTGGGGAGCGCTGGTTAAAGAATAAATAAATATTGTTAGCGCCGCCCAAATCAATAAAAATAACGTCTGTTTGTTTTTGGTCAACTTTAATAAGAAAATAAAAATAATCAAAGATATTAATGGAATTAAGACATTTGGTAGTTTGTCGATAAGATAAGGATTGGGAATAAAAAGATAGACAAAAGATCTCAAGGTAAAGGCGATGAACTTTAGAATTGAAGGAGTCCTAACAACGAGGGGCATCTTGACAAAAATCAATTTCAAGATCGAGGTTGTCGAAAAAATAAAAATTGGCGCTAAAAATAATTTAAAAAATTCCTTGAGAGTTTTTTGGCGGGAAAATAGCCACCAATAGGCAAACCCGACGAAGATCAAACTGACCGCATATTCATGGGTAAAAAAAGCCAGACAAAAACCAACCTGGAAGACAAAGTAATAAAAAATTTTTCTTGTTTTGACGTAGTTTATCAAAGACATTAAACTGATAAGATAAAAGGTCACAAGAAGGGAATTATTCGTCGCCCCAAACCAGTAAACGACTTCGTAGTTGGCAAAAAAAAGGGCGAAAAGCAGAGCTGGCAAAAAAATTGGTATCTTCACCTCGCTTATTAATAACTTGGTTAGCTCATAAATAAGATAAATATTTAAAAGATGAATAAGGATGGCAAAGGCATGATACGGCAGAGGATTGAGACCAAAAATTTTATAGAGAAAAAAGTCAATTATGTTATTAACTGGAGTGTAGTGGTTATTTAGGGGATTGATTTTTAATAAGTCAAAGAAGCCTTTTTGCTTAAAAAGAAGAAAGTCGTCGCTGATAAAGTAATAAGACAAAGACGGTTGATAAAAAAGAAAAGCCAAAAAGAGAAGAACAAGAATCATTAAGCTAATTATATTAAAAATTAGGCAGTTATTTTGACGTCTGAGGAAAAGTCAGGGATGGTGGGTGGATTAGCTGGAGCCGCCTTCGCCGAGGCTTCGTCGGCCGAGGGAGGAGTTGAAGGAATGGTTGGTGTTGGTGTTTGGGCGGGTGGAGGAGTTTCGGCTGGCGGAGCGGTTTTTTCTTCAAGCTTGTCTAAAACAGTATTCAGTTTAGAATCAGTTGGAATCGGTTGAGGAGGAGTAGACGTTGGTGTTGGTTGAGCTTCAGCAGTAGGTTCTTCTGGTTTGTTTGGTTCGGCTGGTTTTGCTTCTTCAGTAAACCCTAAAGTTTTATCAAAATCTTCTTTGGTAAAACCTTTTAAAACAGCGATTGTTCCGTCGTCCTTTTCGATTTTCGTCACCGGCGTGCCGGCAAAGTTGTTGGAAACGGCTAACATTTCTGTTAACCAGTCTTTATTGGTTTCGAGATTTTTTTCTTCGTACTGAAGATTATGGCTAGCTAAATAGTCTTTTTCCTGCTTGGAAAACTGACAGTCGGTGACAGTATATATTGTAATCTTCATACTAAAATTCATTATTATTTAAAAAAAAAGAAAAGTCAATAACAATTTAGTTTATAAAGTTTATAAAGTTTTTAAAGTAGTTATTCTTTATGAACTTTAGGAACTTTACGAACTTTTGAACTTGAGAACGCGTTCAGCGTTTTCAGTTTCCACATAAAAAGGGCGGCTTTTTTTCTGGCGTTTGAGTCAATAACGTAACGAAGGGCTTCCTCAAGGACAGGCCGCGGGATAGTTTTTGATAACTTGATATAAAGGCTTTTCCGTCTTTCATCAGACAGCCTTTTGGAAAGATAGATGCCAAACGACTGATATTCACGAGAGATGTATTTATCCTGAAGAGGGTTAAAATTTTTTAAAATATCTTTGACCGACTGCATTTATTTTTCAATTAAAGGAATAAACTTTTCCTTTAAAATAGTTTTTAAGTCGTACTGAATCCGGCTACGGTGATGAAGTTTTACTCTTAAGCTTTGTTCGATAAAATTCTTTACAATCTCAGCTGCTTTTTCGGCGCTGACGGTTCTATAGTCAACATATTTGATAAATTTACCGCCAACTTCGCGAAAGACTTTCAAGTCAGAGACTAAGATAGCGGTTTTTGTCAACCCGGCCTCAAGCAAGGGCAGGCCAAAGTTTTCGCTTTTTGAGAGGAAAAAGACCATATCGGCGATTTGATAGAGATCATGAATCTCAGAACGGACAAGGGCGCGGTTAAGAAAGTCGTTGAAAAACATAACATTATCTTTAAGATCTGAGTTTTCAATCTTTTTTTTCAAGCGGTCATAATATTCGACAGTAGAACGGTGAGCTGATGGTTTACCGGTAATAATATAACTGATCTGAGGATAGGTTTTTTTAAGCTCAAAGATTATATCGAGACAGTAATCAATATTTTTTCGTTCCAGGATGTTAACCGGAGAAAGAATCAAGGGAAAATGTTTAACTAAACTATATCTTTCAATAATTTCCCAGATAAGATCATCAATTTCCAAAAATTCTTTAATATCAATACCATTAGGGATAACGACGGTTTCACCGTCATGAAGCCCCATAAGGTGAATAAAAGGTTCTCGGAAGCTTTCGGAAATTAAAATATACGTTAAGTTTTTGATGGGTGTCGTCAAGAGGTCTTTTTCCAATTTTGACTTGATAATTTGACTCAAATCTTTGATTTTGAACTCATTTATGTAAGAGTGATCGTGAATCCAGCCGAAATATTTTTTCTTAGGGTATTTTTTGACAAAATTTTTAAAAGCAAAGACAAAAGGCAGATTTCTGACAATCGTGATCATATTGTGGACGACGATGATGTCGATTTTTTCCAGAGCTTTTTCCAGTCTTGGCTCAATAGTAGCGGCAAGCTTATAGAATTCTTCGTCGATTACTCCCTGATTGAGAATTTTTTCTTGCAAAAAAGGGTTAAAGCTCATTACCGACTGGAGTTCAGGAATGACGACTAACCTTATCCTTGGATTAGTCTCCTCGCCCGAGCCGGTGACAATGGTAATCTCATAGCCAAGATTAGTGAGAATCTCGGCGTGTTCTTTAACCATGCCCTCAACGCCGCCGATATTAGGTGGATAGGCAAAGTGGAGAAGAGCAATTTTTTTCATTAAATTCATTATACACAAATTCTGCGAGACGTTGGCAACCTCCGGGGTTGCGGAATTGTTCTTGTTGACAATGTACACAAAGTCGTTTATAATATTTTTAGTTTATGAAACCGGTAAGGTTTAATGAGGAAAAGAACGTCTGGTTAAGAAAAAAGAGAGGTATAGATTTTAACCAAATAGGTAAAGTAATAAAAAGAAACGGATTTGTAAAAATTATAAAACATCCCAATAAGAAAAAATATCCAAAACAAAGAATGTTTTTAGTTAATTTTAAAAACTATATTATTGTTATTCCGTTTATAGAAGAGACAGATTATATTTTCCTAAAAACACTTTATCCGAGTCATAAATATACTAAGAAATATTTAAAAGTTAATAAACAATAATATGAAATCTTATAAACCAAAAAAATCAGCTTTTGAGCCCTTAGATGATTACGAAAGACAGCTAATTAAGGATATTGAAAATGACGAATTTGTCGAGATTCCAAATCAAGAAGGGGAATCAAAAAGATACCTTAGTTATTTTAAGAATATGCCTAAGAAAAATAAGAGGGTAACTATTCGCGTTGAAAACGACGATCTAGAATTGATTCAAAATAAGGCAATTGAGACGGGAATTCCTTATCAGACGTTAATCGCCTCGATTCTTCGCAAATTTGCCAGAGGCAAGATAAATATTGGGGTTTAAGCTCGGACACCCTTAGGGTGACTGAAGTTTAAGAATTTCTGAGTAGGTTTTTTCGTAGTTGTTGACCATAGTTTCGGTCGAAAAATTTTTGACAACGTGGTCGCGGCAGGCTTGGGGTTTGATCGTTCCGATTTTATTTAGCGCTTCTTTTAACCCCTCAACGCCACTTTCTGGTGAAACAACAAAGCCGGTTTTGCCGTCAATAATTAATTCCTTAACCGAGCCGCGGTCAAAGGCGAGAACCGGCGTGCCGCAGGCCATCGCCTCGGCCATGACGAGGCCAAACGGCTCATACCAGTTGATAGTCATTAAAAACGCTTTGGCATTTTGCATTAATTTAGCCACTTCTTGCTTAGTTAAAGTTAGTTCAGTTGAAACTGCTCCAACCCATTTGATTTTGTCAGATAAGTGCGGCTCGACGTCTTTTTTATAAAAGTCCATATCTTCGACATTTCCTCCGAGCATCAATTTGCTGTCCGTTTCCTCGGCCAGTTTTATCGCCCACCTGATTCCTTTTGGGTCCATAAAACTTCCGTCCGTGTTTTTTGCTTTTGACAGCCGGCCGAGCCAAAGCAGATAGTCGTCTTTTTTTTCCTGATAAGAATATATATTAGTGTCAACGCCGTTATAAATAACTTTATAAAACTTGGTTTTTTTGAATAAGGCGCGATGGGCCTGGGAAATCGATATTAAATAAGTATTAGGAAACAGGCTTAAAACATCATCAAACTCAGGAAAGTACTGGGCGTGGACGGTCGTTATCATCGGCGTTTTTAGTTTTTCCGCCACTAAAAGATTGAGGAATTCCGGATAAGTATGGTTATGAATAATATCAAAGTTGTTTCCAATCTCCTCAATTTTTTTAGCTAACTTAACTAAACAAGCGGTCTCTCCGTAAAAAGGATTTTCAAAAGGAGACATTGAGATAAACTCCTTTTCAATCACCGAGATAATTTCTCCGCCGGGAAGTTGACTGTCAGCCGTTCCTAAAAGACTGACCTGATGACCTTTTTTTATCAAGCCATTGGCGATTTCGTAGATAATACGTGGTCTTGAAGCCAGGGTATCTGGAGTGACTTTTCTTTTCAAAAGGGAAACGACAAGAATTTTCATAATTTTTTCGCAACTATTTTTTCCAGCTTTTTCATAACGTGGTTTTTGGACGGTGGCGGTTTTTGGAGAACTTTTTCGTAAAGATGATAAAACTTGGCAGCGATCTTTTCCCAGTTGAATCTTTCCATCACCATTTTATAAGCTTTTTCTCCCATCTTCCACCGAAGCTTATCGTCGTTTAATAATAGGTTGACTTTTTCGGCAATAAGAGCTGGAGAACGAGGCTTGATTAAAAAACCGTTGACGCCGTCTTTGACAATCGTGGTCACTCCTCCTTTTCGGGAGACAACGACAGGTGTTTTATGGGACATCGCCTCAAGGATGACCAGTCCCAAAGGCTCGTTCCAGACAGAGGGAGCGACGTAGACATTGGCCCGAAGATAAAAGTCATTAATCGTGTCCAGTCGAGAGGAAAAGTAGCCGACCATATGGACGTTGGTTAGTTTGTATTTTACAATGAGACTTTCCAGATATTTTTTTTCCGGGCCATCGCCGGCGATGACAATCTCAGCATGAATTTTGCGGGCGGCTTTAATCAGATACTCAACTCCTTTATGCTGGGTGAGACGGCCGGTAAAAAGGACCATTTTGTCGTAAATAAAATGATATTTTTTGTCAATCCAGGAGACGTCTTTGTTAAAGTCGGTTTTATAACCGATTCCCGCCGGGATGGTCTTGGTTTTTTTGTAAAGGTCGTGGCCGAACATATCCAGATACCACTCGCGGGTGAAGTTGCTGTTGGCAGTGATGAACTTGGCTCGAAGTGAGGCGTCTCTGACTAAAGATTTCCAGCGGCCGTCTTCTTTAAAGTAGTAAAGGTCGCTGCCGTGGGTCATAATCAGGTAAGGGATTTTGTAAAGATTGGCAAGCTGCCTGGCCACCGGAGGAAGGAAGGCGGTGTGAAAACAGTGAATGAGGTCTGGTTTGAACTTTTCAATTACTTTGGCAGTCTGGAGAAGATAGTAGTTATAGATTTTTATATGGTCCTGACTGGACATTTTTGAGTATTTTTTTTCATTGGGAAGTTCGGGGTTGCCGACGAAGACCCCCATCAGCGGCGGTTTGAGGGAACGAATTTTAATTCCAGGAATTTTTCGTCTTTCCGGAGCGACGATGTGAGCATCAAAACTATTAGGGTAATGCTCTTTGAGGCGGAGGACCAACCTTCTTAACCAGTTGCCACTACCATTACCCCAGAGGGGGAACAGATAAAGATAAAGGACTTTCATAACGGAAATTATAACATCTTTTTAAAAAATTCAACGAAATATAGGAATGTAGATTATAAACGACAGGGTATATCACAATTTTTTTCCCACTAGCAAGCCCTGTTTCCCTGCTTTTGTAGGTTATAGTCCATAGACAATGTAGGGACAGGATAGTATCCTGTCTTCGTATGCGTAGTTACTTCATCTATGAGCGGTTAGGGCATTATATTACCCGGATGAGGTTGAAAAGAAAACTGTCTCAAGAAGAGATGGCCTTTCGTTGTGGAATAGACCGAACCTATCTCTCAAGAATCGAGAAAGGCAGAGCTAATCCTTCGCTAAGATCCCTGTGTAAAATCTCAAAAATCTTAAAAGTCCGTTTAACGAAGATGTTTAGACATTTATAAAAGCTGTTGGATATAAACGACATGATATATCGAAGAAAAAATCTTGTCTTTATCTTCTAAAATGCCATCTTTGTAGGTTATAACCAACTGAAATAGAAAAATTATTTTAATATTATTCCTCAATATGCGGGGAAACTTCTATTATAAAAGACTTGGAGAGAGTATTGTTTATAGTCGAAGAAGACAAAAACT
>Ga0172371_10004959_pt1 | contig 19871 bp, 17 predicted proteins | sample Lak12m_FD_114543 | JGI IMG/M metagenome (GOLD analysis project Ga0172371, IMG submission 114543) | Freshwater microbial communities from Kabuno Bay, South-Kivu, Congo - kab_022012_12m | ecosystem: Environmental > Aquatic > Freshwater > Lake | place: Democratic Republic of the Congo: South-Kivu... | reverse complement strand
TTTAGGGAAGGGAGCCGGGGAGCAATTGGTTGAGCCTCTTTCTCCCTCTTCCCTTTTTGGAAGGGAGCCGGGGAGCAATTGGTTGAGCCTCTCTCCCCCTTCCCTTTTTGGAAGGGAGCCGGGGAGCAATTGGTTGAGCCTCTCTCCCCCTTCCCTTTAGGGAAGGGAGCCGGGGAGCAATTGGTTGAGCCTCTCTCCCCCTTCCCTTTTTGGAAGGGAGCTGGGGAGCAATTGGTTGAGCCTCTCTCCCCCTTCCCTTTTTGGAAGGGAGCTGGGGAGCAATTGGTTGAGCCTCTTTCTCCCCCTTCCCTTTAGGGAAGGGGGCAGGGGGGTTAGGTCCTTACAGCCAGTCCCTCACCAACTTCCTATCTCCAATATATATCTCACTCGGCGCGTTGGGATCGAGCGCCCACTTCATCCGCTCGATGCCCTCGGTGATGTCCTTCACGCTGCCCGCGTAGCTCAATCGCAGGTGGCCTTCCATGCCGAACTCGCGCCCCGGCACGGTCACCACCAGGGCACGCTTGAGCAATAAATCGGCAAGTTCCACCGAATCCTTGGCCACGCTCCTGCGGGTGTAGGCGCGGAAATCGGGCAGGGCGTAGAAAGTGCCGCCGGGTATGGCGCACCGGATATCGGTGAAGGAGCGCAGTTCCTGGATCAGCACGTCGCGGTTGTTCTGGATGGAAAGGCGCAGTGACTCGACAATGGACTGCATCCCGGTCAGCGCGCCTTCGGCAGCCGCCTGCATGACAGGCGAGACACAGGTTGTGGTTTGCGATTGGACATTGGTCATCACCTCCACCATGCGCCGCGGGGCAACAGCCCAGCCGATGCGGAAACCGGTCATGCCGTAAAGCTTGGCCACCCCGTTGACCACGATCACCTTCGTGTTCTCGGAATCCCGGTTCGTGAATCGATAGGCTGGCGCGGGTATGCGGCCATCGAAGACAAGCTTATGGTAGATGTCATCGGCGATGTAGTAAATCCCCTTGCTCTCGCACAGATCCACCAGTTTCCCGATAAGCTCATCCGGGTAGACCACGCCGGAGGGATTGTTCGGGCTGTTGACGATGATCGCCTTGGTATATGAACTGACCGCACGCTCGATCTCCTCAAAGCTGGGCACAAAACCCCCGTCCTCCGGCGTGACGATGACCGGCAACGCGCCGACCATGCGCACGATCTCCGGATAGCTGACCCAGTATGGCGCGATGATGATGACTTCATCCTGTGGATTGCATAGGGTGAAAAGGATATTGAATAGCGATTGCTTGGCACCCTCAGAGACGATGATGTTGTAAGGCGAAACGACCCGGTTGTAATTATCCTCGGTGTAGCGGATGACCGCCTTTTTTAAAGAAGGCGTGCCATCGGTGGGCGTATATTTGACATCCCCGCTGCCCAATTTGGCCGCCGAGCTGAGGATGGCGGTGATGGGGGTTTTGTTCTTCGGCTCACCGATCCCCAGGTGGATGACCGGCTCGCCGCGCTCGCGCAGGAGGCGGGCTTCTTCGTTCAAGCGCAGCGTTGGCGATTCGGCGATCGCGCAGGCAACCTGGCTCAAGCTCATGATGTTTCTCCGGTTTATTAATATTTACGAAAATTCTGGTCGGAACACCTGACCAGAGTATTGGCGATAACCTTAGTGACAAGCGTTATTATACTTTATCCAGTGCAAGGTTGCTGCACCTCCCCAGCATGCCGCATATTGGCAGGTCACACTGAAGTGACGACTTTACTCGTTTTATAAAATGGACGGATCGATGGGATTGCCGTGATTCTGTGCACCCCCGAATTGCGGGGGTACACGGATGATACGGATCCCACGGAAGTGTAAGGATTTTACATAAAAACCCGTGTTCATCCGCTTTATCGACCTACCCTAGCGGGCTGGGCTAGTGCCCAACCCGTGGATAAAAGGTGAGAGCCACTTCTTAAAATCCTCCGGCGTTCCCAGTGCCCACCCCGATGTCTCCTGGTCTATCCGCTTGAGCAATCCGGTTAACACATCCCCGCTGCCAAGCTCAAGGAAGGTATTCACGCCCCGGGCGCGCATGAACTGGATCGTCTCGATCCAGCGTACGCGGCAGGTGAGCTGGGCGCTCAGATCGAGTCGGAACTCATCTGCGCGGGTCATTGCCTGTGCGTGGACATTCCCCACCACCGGCATGGCGCCGTTCGTGAAGGGTGCCTCCGCCACGGCTGTGTCCCAATCCGCCTGGATGGAGGCCATCAGCGGAGAGTGCGCGGCGATGCTGACCGCCAGCGGAAGAGCGCGCCGCGCCCCGGCTGCTTTCGCCAGTTCCAGGGCGCGCTCCAGCGCCGGCCGCGCCCCGGAGATGACCACCTGGCCGGGGCAGTTATCGTTGGCAACCTGGACAACCTCATTGGCATTGCTTGCCTGTGCACAAACGGTCTCCAGCGCGGGAATATCCAGCCCGAGGATGGCGGCCATCCCGCCCGGGGTGATCACACCGGCGCGTTTCATCAGCTCACCGCGCCGCTGTACCAGGCGCAGGCCAGCCTCGAAGGGTAACGCACCGGCCACGGTCAGCGCGCTTAGCTCACCGAGCGAGTGCCCGGCGCAAAGAACAGGTTTGTGTCCCGGCAGGAGATTCTCTAGAACGCGCTGCGCGGCCACCGAATGGACATACAGCGCCGGCTGCGTGTTCAACGTATCGTTCAACGCGTCTTCGGGTCCCTCCCACATCAGGCTCGAGAGGCTGAAGCCGAGGACTTCATCAGCTTGTCCGAAGGTGAGGCGGGCGGGTTCGTAACGGGCAGCCAGCTCACGCCCCATGCCAGGCTTTTGTGACCCCTGGCCGGGGAAAAGGAAGGCAGAATGTGTAAGGTCGGGGTTCATGTCCATTAAAACACCAGCGGGTCGCATGTGGCACGACCCGCGCAGCGTTCAACGGCGTTATGAAGAGGATTTTCCTCCCGGGTTAGGCTTTCTTTTTCTTTTCTTTCTTCTTGATCTCGATCACCTCGCGGCCTTTGTAGAAGCCGCATTTCGGGCAGACGGTGTGCTGCAGGGTCAGCGCGCCGCAGTTCGGGCAGGCAACCAGGTTGGCTGCTTCAAGCGCGTCGTGGGCGCGGCGGCGATCGCGGCGGCCCTTGGATAGTTTGCGCTTCGGTTGTGGGGGCATTTCTTACTCCTTTATCCGTAGTAACGATATAAGTCATTACCACCTTGGTTTCTGGCAAAGCTGGCAGATTATAGCGGCGATGCGCAGGGGCGTCAAGGAAAAAATGCCTGTTGTACACAGGTGTCGGTGAGACACCGGGTGTCTAAGCCTGCGTCCGAAGATAAGCCTCCATGAATGCCTGCAGGTCTCCATCCAGCACCGCCTGTGTGTTGCCGGTCTCGTAATCAGTGCGGTGATCCTTCACCATTTGATACGGATGCAGCACATAGGAGCGGATCTGGCTGCCCCACTCAGCCTTGGTGTATTCACCGCGCAACACGGCGATCTCTTCTTCCTTTTCAGCGGTTTTAAGCTCCAGCAGCCGGGAACGCAACACCTTCATTGCGTTTTCGCGGTTTTGCGTTTGGGAACGTTCGTTCTGGCAGGTGACAACAATGCCGGTCGGGAGATGGGTGAGACGGATGGCGGTCGCATTCTTTTGAACGTTCTGCCCGCCCGCGCTGGATGAGCGGTAAACATCGATCTTCAGATCCGCCGGATCGATCTGGACCTCGGGGCTGTCCAGCGCGATCTGCGGCAGGATCTCCACCAGGGCAAAGGACGTGTGCCGGCGATGCGCCGCATCGAACGGCGAGTGACGCACCAGGCGGTGGACGCCCTTCTCCGAGCGCAGGTAGCCGTAGGCGTATTTCCCGTTGACCGCAACGGTCACGCTCTTGATGCCGGCCTCTTCTCCCCCGGTCATATCCCAGATCTCGGTGGTGTAGCCTTCGCCCTCGGCCCAGCGCAGGAACATGCGCAGGAGCATGGCTGTCCAATCCTGTGAATCGGTGCCGCCTGCACCGGCATGGATGGCGAGCAGGGCATCCTCGGCATCGTAGGGAGCGGAGAGCATCGCCGCGAAGGAGCGTTTCTGCATTTCTGCTTCGATCGAGATGACTTCGATCTCCAAGTCGGGGCGCAGGGATTCATCATCCATGGACGCCAATTCGGCTGCATCCTTCAGACGTTTCTCGAAGCCTCGCCAGGAATCGATTGTCTCGCGCAACGTGGACGCCTGTTTCATCACCTGCTGCGCGTGGGAGGCATCTACCCAGAAACCAGGTGTAGTGATTTCTTTATCAAGTTGTGCAAGTTGGGATTCTTTGGCGGGTAAGTCAAAGCCGCACCAATAATTGGCGCAGGATCTCCCCTGAGGTTTGTAAGCGGTCTGATAAATCTTGCATTTTAAATTCCCTTGTTATCGCAGTTCAGAAAAATTCACATAGCTCTTGTTGGCCCAATGAATTCCGCCTCGGATTTCCAATTGATCAAACCAATCGTCAATGTTGGCCGCTGGTGCATAATGCGCCTGGCCAGCCCGTCTTCGATGACCACTGACGGTTCTTCGTTGGGAATATGTATATAACATGGCAAACCCTTATCCAGGCTGACCTGGGTGAAAAACAGATCGTCGGCCAGGGCAGCATTCAAGCCCAATCGATTGGGAACAACCTGAACCTCGGCAAGAATATTGGGATCGAGGTGTACGGGTTTTATGCCTGCCTCGATCATGCCTGCATCCATTTAACGTGGATTGTATCATGTTCCCTTTAGGTAAGAATAGACGTGCCCGAGGACAAGTTGGCCTGGCGTGAGTGGAATCGGTCAGGTGGGATACTGGGATGTTCCTAAGATTTGACTTTATATTTGAAAACTTCAGTGTATGACCAGTGGCTCTGGATGATCTGCCAGCGGCCATCCCTCCGGCGGTAGACTTCAGTACAGTTCCAGCGATCGCAATCCTCACCTTTGAAGGAAATATAATTGAAGGTTAACACGGCCATGTTGCCGGTCACCTGGACGTGGGGGTTCAACAGTTCGAAGCGGTCGAAGAAGATCTTACCCCAGATCGATTGGTAGCCCTCGTTCAAAGCTGACCAGCCATCCACCCGGCGCGGGACATAGGGGTCGAAATAGACCACATCCTGGGCGGTGATCTCCAGGAAGCCGGATGGGTCGCCATTGCCCCAGCGGGTCAGGGCGGCTTTTTCCATTGCAATGATCGTTCCAGCTATCTCATCCATTTTTTTCTCAAACGACCTTTTTTATCCTTCCAAGCGGGCTGCGAACTCATCTGGCAATCCGGATACGGTTTGGGCGGCTTGACCGTGCAGGTGGCTTACACTTGCCCAACCAACCAACCTGCCGCGTAAATCTCCATTAACTTTCACCATCTCTATCTCGGTAATTGCGCAATTATCCACCGGCTTGCCGTTACTTGAATCGGCGCTTTCACACCACGACGGAAGCGTGGCTGAAAACGAACCGCCATGCCCCACCACCAGGAGCGGCAGGCCAGGATGGGACTCGGCGAGAAAATTGAGCCCCATTTTCATCCTGGCAAGCAGGGTAATGTAATCCTCGCCGCCAGGAAAAGCGGCGCGCAAGTTTTCCTGTTGCCAGGCACCCATAACGCTTAGGAAGAGCGCCCAATTTTCCCGGCTTGGAGGCTGCGTTTCAAGAATCCCATCGTCAATCTCACGAAAGCATTCCAGGGGGGTCACCGGCAGGTTCAAGCGATTCGCGATCACCTGCGCTGTCTCCACCGCCCGCTTCAATGGTGAGCAATAGACAGCGGACACTTCTTTATCCGCGAAATACCCGGCAGTTTGGTGCGCCTGGAGCAAACCTTTTGGTGTCAACGGACGGTCCACAAGGCGATGGGAAAATTCCTTCGTCAGGTTGACCTCGCTCTCGCCGTGGCGCACCCAGTAAAGCCGGTTCATTTGGAGAGAATTCCCTTCACGAAGGCATCTGGGTCGAAGGGTAGCAGATCTTCAGCCTTCTCACCCAAACCGGCGAACAGGATCGGCAGACCCAACTCGTGCTGAATGGCGAAGGCCATCCCACCGCGTGCCGAGCCATCCAGCTTGGCCAGGATGACGCCATTCACGGCAATGGCTTCCTTGAAGGCGCGCGCCTGGGCAAGCGAATTTTGCCCGGTGACCGCATCCAGCACAAGCCAGACGGCATGCGGCGCGCCAGGAAGCGCCTTGCCGACGGCGCGGTTGACCTTCTTCAACTCTTCCATCAGATTATGGCGGGTATGCAGCCTTCCGGCGGTATCCACCAGGATAACATCCACCTTTCTGGCAATTGCGGATTGGACCGCATCATAAGCCACCGCACCTGGGTCAGCGTTCGCCGGTCCTGTAAAGACCGGCAACCCCAGCCGCTCAGCCCAGACCTGCAACTGGTCCACGGCCGCGGCGCGGAAGGTATCCGCGGCGACGAGCAGGACGCGGCGACCCTCGTCGGCGAAGCGGCGACCAAGCTTGGCGGCTGCCGTCGTCTTGCCGGATCCATTGACACCGACGAGCAGGATGACAAAGGGCTGCGCAGCCAGGTCGAGTGACGGAGGCAGGAGCAGGCGTTGGCGCAGCTCCACCTGGAGCAGGGAGTGGAGCTCCGAGGCGCGCCTCAAGCCACGCGTCCGGACTGTTGCGCTCAACGCATCCAGGATGGAACGCGTCGTCTCGATTCCCAGGTCCGCCTGGATCAGCATGGCTTCCAGGTCATCCCAGGTTTCTACGGTGATCTCGGTGGCACCGAGCAGACCAGCCAGGCGCCCGAAGGCAGCCTTGCTGCTGCGTGAGAGGCCATCCTTCCAACGGGAGAGGATTTCAGGCATGGCGGGGGGGATTATACTTCATGGCCGATGCGTCAGTCACTTTAAAAAAAATTTGAATCTCCCGGAGAGTGTGAGTCTCCAGGAGAAGGGAGAGATCCTTCCGTCGCAAAGAACGCTCCCTCAGGGTGACATCCTGAGTAGTAACTGTCCTTATATGTAAAGAAATCGATCATAAACCCTCTGTATCTTTTTTCCCGTAATTGCATCCAACAAACAATAGGCAAATCGTATGATATACTCGCAAACATCACCGGAGGAAGCATGAGCACTGGCTGGACCGAGATCAACACAACCTGGAAAGGGGAGATGGCCTTCATTGCTGAGAACGCCGAGGGCGGCAGCGTCCAGATGGGCTCACTGGACAACAAGCCGGGCGTCGGGCCGATGCAACTCCTTCTTGCCGGACTTGCCGGCTGCACAGGCATGGATATCGTATCCATTTTAAAGAAAAAGCGCGTGGAGCTGGCCGATTTCAAGATCAGGGTCCGCGCCATTCGGGCACAGGATTTTCCAATGGTGTGGACAGATATCGATGTGATGTATCTTTTATGGGGCAACGGCATCAAAGACAAGGATGTGCAACAGTCCATCCAGCTTTCGGAAGAGAAGTACTGCTCGGTTGGGCTCATGCTTGGAAAGACTGCACGGATCACGTCCAAATATCAAATATTACAGCCGGGAGAACCGGCAAAATAAGGAGATTATCAAATGATCGAAGAACCCATCCATGTCACCGATGCTGCGTTCGAGAAAACAATATTGCAGAACCCCCTGCCCGTGATCGTAGATTTCTGGGCACCATGGTGCACCCCTTGCAAGATGGTCGCCCCGATGCTGGAAAAGCTCGCCAAGGAGCAAGCCGGCAAGCTGGTGGTGGCCAAGGTCAACACCGACGAGAACCCCAATTGGGCCACCCAGTACGGCGTGCAGGGCATTCCGACCATGTTGTTCATTTTTGGCGGCAAGATCATCCACCGCCAGGTTGGCGCGCTGCCCGAGCGGATGCTGCGCACCGCGGTGGATGAGTTCCTGGAAGTGACAGCCCAGCCAAAGCAATAATAATGGTATTGCCGAAAAATGGGATTGACGTGCGAACCTCGTCAATCCCATTTTTCGTTAAATATTCTTTTTCCGCCTCCGAGGAGACAGGTTGCCGGTCAGATCTCCCTCAACCGGGGATTGAAAACACGATCCAGGGAAAAACCAAGCAGGGCAAAGGCCAGACCGGTGAGGATCAACAACACGGCTGGTTCCAGCACCCAGTAATAGTAGCCAAGATACAGAGCGCCATTGCCATAGGCATCGTTGATGACCTTTCCCCAGGTGGGCAGGGATGGATCGCCCAACCCCAAAACAGCCAGGGAGGCTTCGGTAAATACGAAGCCCGGGATGGCGTTGACAAGCTGGGGGATCAGGAGAGGTATCAACCGCGGCACCAGGTAGTGGAAGATGATCCGCCCGTTGTTGGCGCCGTATGAACGCGCTGCCTCGATGTAGGGAGCTTCGCGGATCTGCATGAAATTGGCGCGGTAAGTCTTGATCGCGCCACCAAAAATGCTCAAGAGGGTTACCGCGCCTAAAATAACCCAGATGCTGCGTGAATAGAAGATGCCGATCATCAACAGGATGGGCAGGAAAGGCAGCACCAGGTTCACTTCGGTGATTCGCTGGATCAACTCGTCCACCCAACCACCATACCAGGCGCCTATCGCGGCAATGGTCATTGTGGTGATCGTGGTTCCCAGGGCAGCCAGCAGGCCAAAACCCAGGGCAACCGGAATACCCCAAAGCAGGGCAACACTCAGGTCGCGGCGCATGTGATCGGTCCCGGCAATGCCGTACACTTGTCCAAAGATGACCAGTTCCACATCCAGGTCGGAATCTGCCTCGAAGGATAGCGCGCTGATGCGCAGCTCGTAGTGCCCTTTGAGCGGTGTGAGTGGCTCACTTCCGGGTATAGCCAGCATCGATTGCTGGGGAAAATCCCCATAGCGGCGGATGAGTTTCTTATCCTGAGCAACATAGAAAACCTGCCCCGCGCCGATGGCGCCATCCATCACTTTCAGCTCGCGCCCATCCGGGGTGAGCAGGGTGATGGAGGCAAATAGCTCCTTTTCGGAGAAGGTGGGGGTAAAGTACAGGGTGATATCCTGGGGAAAGGTGTCATATTCGAAATCAAAGGGGAGATTGATGACGAACCTTTCACCGGAGGATAAAGTCTCCACCGTCTTGAAGGCGGGATTCTCCTTCGTGCTGCAGGATTGTGTCTCGACGAGTTTCTCGCGGCGGAACCAGTTGGTCCAGGCTGGGGCAGCGATCTTTGGCGTCCGGTACCAGACGTTATCTGAGCCGCGCCAGAGCCTGATTGCCTCGCTGTAGGGTATCCTGACAACAGTAAAGATTGCCAGCCCAATCAAGAGCAGGATGATGGAAATGCCGACAATGGCTGAAGGGTAACGCAAGATCTCACGGAGGGATATCCTGGTCATTTTTCAAGCCCTGCCTCCGGTTCCCACGCGCACGCGTGGGTCAACCAGGGCATAGACAAAATCAAGCAGAAAAACGGTGATTGCCAAAAGGTAGGAATAGATAACCGTCTCACCGACGATTACAGCCGTCTCGAAACCAGTAATGGCGCGGTAGAAGACCAGCCCCAAGCCAGGCCAGTTGAAGACAGTCTCGAAAATGGTTGCCCCTGACCAGCTGAAGACAAGCAGCAACGCAAAGTTGGTGATAATGGAAGGCAGGGTGGGGCGCAGGATGTAGCGGCGCTCGATGGCGCGGGCGTTCAATCCTTTGGCCTTGGCCAATTCCACGTAATCCTCGCTCGAAAAGATCAGGAAGAACGTACGCCAGCTATAAATGCCTGATACTCCATAGGCAAGCGTGAAAGACAACATCGGCAACAGCATATGCTTGAGCACGCTAAGCGCATATTCCCACTGCCCTTTTGGAGGAGGTGCATCCACAAAGCCACCAAAAGGAAGCACCTTCAGGAGGGCGGCAAAGATCAGGATCATGAAAATGCCATAGAACCAGGCTGGGGCGGCTGAAGTAGGCGCCATGCTCACGATTAATCTATCCCAGAAACCACCATACTGTCGGGAAAGCGCAAGCGCGAAGAAGACGCTCAAGAAAAAGATGATCAAATTCGCCGAAGTCCACAAGAGCAGGGTGTTCGGCAGGCGTTCCAGGAGGATATTCTTGACCTCCCTGGAGCCGGTATCGCTATTCATGTTGGTGGCCAGACCCAGGTCAAGACTGAGGGCATTTGACATGTAATGGAAAGCGCGTAACAGGAATGGTTGATTAAGTCCCTGCCGTTCCTCTTCCACTGCGATCATCGCGCTCATCTGGGCCAGCTTCACCTCGGGTGCCAGGGCGCGCAGCCGTGGATCGGAGATAAACTGTTGCTGGATACCCTCGCGGATGGAAGCGCGGCGGATATCATCCACAACACCGCCCATGTTGGCGATGATGATGGAAAGGAAGAGCGCAACGACCACGGTCAGGAAGAGCGTGATCAAGCGCAGCAGGGTGAATTTAGTAACGCGGGATAGGGTGCTCTCCCGTGGGTTAGTTTTTTTTCGGATGTTGGCCGGTGATTCGATTGGGCCGGCTTGTAAACCCATATCTGTGTCCTCTTATTCTGGAATAAATAATGGAAGGTGAAACGGAGGGGGATTCAGGTGGCTCAGCTGCGGCGCACCCTTCCAGCATTTTGATTCTTCGACGATTAACAACACCGGTAGGGGTGGTTTTTCCACCCCTACCGGATAGGGAATGGTCAGGAAGCGTCTATGGTGCAAACGTGCTGAACTCAAACGCTCCCAGACCTGGGAGGGCAACCAGCTTGGAGGCTACCGCGATCTCCAGCCGGTTCGCGCCTGCGGCAAGCTGCCTGGTGATATCGGCAGAGAGAGTGACGGAGTAGTATCCATCCTCCACCAGCGTGGCAGGACCTTTCGAAACCAGGTTGCCGGCAGAGTCAAAGAGCAGCCAGTTCACGCTTTCCAGCTCATTCGCAGGATAAGGCTCATTCTCGAAGGTGATGTAGATGTCGAAAGCCGCTTCACTTCCAATTGCAACCTGGGTGGAGCCATCTATTTCGATCTCGGCGATCTTGGGTTTACCAAAGATACTCCAGCGATCAGCCAGGTATGGGTAATCCGGGTTCCAATCGAGTGTAAGGGTGCGCTCCACCGGGTAAACCGCGCTGATGAAGTATGGACCGGTGCCGATCCACATATGGCCGTAGGTGTCGTAGAAGTCCTTCAGGTTGCTGAAAGCCACCCCAGCAGGCCCGGCGGTTATGTATGGGCCAAATACCTGCGGGTACTCGATGCAACTCCCCGGGTCAGCCACGCAGGTTTCCAGGTGTCGGTTCAGGATTTCGAGGGTTGGACCGCTCAGGTATCCGAGACGCTCAACACCCAGGTTGGTGGACTTGGCGGTCGTGTACGAAGCCTCGCCAGCCGCCTCGATCATATTTCCCAGGGCAAGCATTGACCAGGATCCTCCTCCATAGGCGTAGCTGCCAGTTTCGGAAGGCCACCAGGAAGCGACGAGATGCACGTTCAGCTCGGCATCGGTGGCGAACTGGTCATCGTAAGTCTCGATGACCAATGGATCCACGGAGACGATGCGGGTGCCTTTGAAGGTCTCGAAGAAGGATTCGCAGGCAGGCACTGCGGCTTCATCATACAGCGGGCTTTCGGGCTTGCATTGGGCGAACTGCATGAACATGTTCATGACAATATCTGCCGCAGAGAACGGCGTGCCATCATGCCACTTGACATGCTGGTAGAGGTCAGCCGGGTAGCGGACGACGGCTTTCACAGTGGCCGTGACACCATCCGGGAAGGCTTCACCAATGGTGATCCACTCGCCGGTTGCGGGGTCCCAATCGTACCAGGCGTCGGGTGGAACCTGGATCGAATCCACGGGAACCTTCTCGAAAGTGAGCCAGCTCTTGCTGACCTCGCTCTGGAAGACCGGTTTATCTTCGGTCACATACACCTCGGCGCTCTCTGTCATATTAGGCCAGACGAGCCCGGTATATGGATCCCAGAGGAAGCCGGTATCGCTGGTGGCTCTCTGGATCATGGCATCATCCACCCAGTTGCTGCCGCCGATGGGGTTCCACGGCTCGACCAGGATATTACCCTGGGCAATGCGGATAATGCCGCCTTCCTGCCCTTCCCAGCGGATGGTATAAGGCCATTGGGCGTTGCCAGCGATGTTGGCAGCCAGGTCATAAGCCACCTCGATATCCTTGGTGAATGCCTGGAAGGACTGCGTATCCACCAGGAGCATGATGGAGTTGTCCTTCATCGCCAGAGGCATGATCTGGCGGACCAGCTCGCCGCGCTCTTCCATATCACTAAATTCGCTGTTTGCCAGGCGCATGGCCAAAGCGTCGAGGGTGGGGTCGGGTTCACGCAGAGTCTGCCACAGGTCCGGATAACCGCGGGTGGTGTAATAGAAATCGAAGCCATCCACCTCGGAACGGGCAATGGAGTTGTTGATCCAACCCGCGGTATAGACGTTCCACAAGCCCAGGGTTGGGTCGCCGCGCCAGATGGGGGAGGCTTCGGTGCGGGTCTTGTACTGACGGTCTGTCGTAAAACCTATGTTTTCAAGCTGGTCTGCCAAGTAATTGCCGAACTCCTGGCGTTCATCCTCGATGCGAATAATGAGGGTGATCACCAGCGGCGCGTTCGTGGTGGGGTCCATCCATTTTCCATCCGCGTTCCTGGTGGCGCCCAGCTCTTCCATCTTGGCGGTGATCTGCGCCTCGGCTTTGGCAGGGTTGTAGGCATACTTGGCTTCCATGGCGCGGACGATATCGATATAGCGGGCGTAATCAGGGAAAGCGACTGTGAATGCCGTGTACTTCGCAAGCCCCAGGCCACCCATGTATTCCTGGATCAGGTATTCGCGGTCAACCAGCCAATGCATGGCTTCCCGTATTTCGATATAGTGAAAGGGGTTCAGGCGACCATCTGCGAATGCGATGGTGTTGAAGTGGTAGGCATCGTACACACCGACCGCCGGGGTGTATTTAAGGTTCGGGTCGGCTTTAACAGTGGCGAAAACATCGGGATCGGCCATGGACATGGCATACATGTCAATCTGGTCTGCCTGGATCTGGGTGATCGCAGATGCCATGTCCGAATTGGAGGTGAAGATGAGTTGATCCACCCAGCCACCATGACGGGAGGTGCCTGGCGTTGCTGCAGGAATCAATTCAGTGGGAGCCGCGGTGGGTGCCGCGGTGGGTGCCGCGGTTGGCGCAATGGTTGGTACTGCAGTGGGGGTGGTCTTCGGAGCACAGGATGCAAGGGCGATGCTCACGGCGATCAACAGGCAGGTGAAACTTATTAAGCGATTGTGTGACATTATTCTCTCCTCTTAGAATGTTGTGGAATAAAACTCATGGGATAGTACGTGCAATTGCCTGGAACCACCTCCTTAACAGGAAATCAGATGATATCAAACGGGCGCCCCGGAAGCATGATCGGCCAAAGGTGGGCTGAGGACGCCCGGCTGGTGTCACTCTCACCAGCCTAAATGCGTCCTGACCCGAGCACAGATGATCTGACCGAAGCCAGCCTCATCGCATTCGCCGGACCCAGTCGGGCAACTGGATGGCGACAGATGAGGATCTTTCGCAGCATGTGGCCAGGATGGCTTAACCATTCTTGGAGGAGAAAGACAAAGCACATTCCGGGACACCCATTTGGCATCATCCACTGGGTTGTTAATGGTTGGTGCTTCTCGCTGGCAGGCAACCATAGAATAACAAACATCATCCGGAAAGGCACGCACCCTCATGTGGGTTTTTCTCCCCCACCCGGGAGGGGATCATCTCTCCCAGATATCGGAGGGTAACCCCCTCCTGCAGTACTATTCAGATGGGTCTGCTCCACTACTGTGGAGGGAGAAGAAAGGTAAGTAAAAATCCTTCATGGGAGGGAGAATAATTCATCTTCGGGATATAAGCTCATATGTTAAAAATGATATATATTGGAATCACATTGCTCTTATGGCCATGCTGGATGCAATATCCTCACGGCGCTCCGGAATCGGTATAATTGGACAAGATGAAACCCATCCTGCGGAAGAGGAACCGGATCAAGCTCTGGTTGGGGTTGGCAGTAATTGCGCTCAGCCCGGCCTGCCTTGCCGGTTGCGGAGAACAGACCTCCGGTCACACCCCGGCCCAGGATGCGGGCACGCCGGTCGAGGTTGCCATCAGCCCGGCTGCCGCGCCGGATTTTTCCTATGGTGAACCGCCCACGAACATCCGTTTCACCCATATTGGTGAAGAATCCGGTCTCTCGCAAATTTCCATCCATTGCATCCTGCAAGACAGCAAGGGTTTCATGTGGTTCGGCACTGAAGACGGCCTTAATCGTTATGATGGTTACAACTTCAAGGTCTACCGGCCGGACCCGGCAGACCCGGGCAGCATAAGCGATCGGTGGATCACAGCCATCTTTCAAGACCACCAGGGAATCCTCTGGGTGGGAACGCGCATGGGCGGGCTCAACCGGTATGACCTCGCCACGGAACGATTCACCGGTTATATCCATTCGGCTGAAATTCCGAACAGCCTATCGAGCAATCATGTGATTGTCATATATGAGGATAACTTAGGGCGTCTCTGGGTTGGCACCGATGAGGGACTTGATCAATATTCGCCCGCCCTGGATGGATTTAAACACTATGACTTGAGTGATGCGCCCCTTGCCGATCTCAGCTACAACATCACAGCCATCTTCGAGGATTCGAGTGGCAACCTCTGGGTAGGCTCGTCTGGGTTGGGATTGGGATATTATGATAAGGGTTTGGGGAAATTCACCAACTACTTAAGGCAATTGAATAACCCCGCTGCGTTGAACAGCAACAACATCCGCGCCATCCAACAAGGCTCGGGGAACAAGCTGTGGATCGCCACCGATAACACCCTCAGCTTATTCGATCCGGTCACCGGACAGGTGAGCGAATACAAGCACTCGGCAAAAGACATGCAAAGCCTTGCCAGCAACGCCATCAGCACCCTCTACGTGGACCATGCTGGCAATCTATGGATCGGCACCAATGCCGGCCTGGATCGCTTCCAGCCTTCCAGCGGCCATTTCATCCATTATCAATTCAACCCAAGCATTGTCTCCAGCCTGAGCAACAATACCGTAACCGCCATCTACGAGAGCAACGACAACGTAATGTGGGTGGGTACTTTTGGTGGAGGGGTGAACAAGTACTACCGGGGGCAGGATCGCTTTGCTTATTATTTCCACCAACCCGGAAAGCCATCCAGCCTGAGTGGAAATATCATCTTCAATATCCACGTGGATGAGGAGCAGAAAGCCTGGCTGAGCATCTACGGCAGCGGCGTGGACTGTCTCGACATTAAATCCGGTTTTGTGACCCATTATGCCAACGATCCTGATGATGCGGGCAGCCTTTCGAGCAACGAGGTTTGGTCTGTTTACACCGATACCAGTGGAACCCTCTGGGTGGGAAGCGAAACCGGCCTGGACCGGCGCGATGCGGGCTCGGACACATTCATCCATTACCAGCACGATCCGAATGACAAGCAGAGCCTGGCTGGAGCACCCGTATATACGATCCTGGAGGATGACACAGGCAACCTGTGGATCGGAACAGAGCATGGTCTTGATAGCCTCGACCGGGCGACCGATACATTCACGCATTTCCAGCACGATTCGAAAGACCCTTCCAGCCTGAGCGGAAACGAGATCGTCTCGCTGCTGCTGGATGGTGAGGGAATCTTATGGGCCGGTTCATTCAACGACGGTCTCAACCGGTACGAGGCGGATACCGGAACATTCACCCGCTTCCAATACAGCTCAAAGAAACCAGACAGCCTGAGCAATGATTCCATCCTTTCGATCTACCAGGATAGCCGTGGAACTCTCTGGATCGGCACGCTCGGTGGCGGCTTGAACCGCTACGAACCCGGAACAGGCTCGTTCATCCATTACTTCGAATCGGATGGCCTTCCCAGCAATGTCGTCTACGGGATCATCGAAGATGATGCGGGATCCATCTGGCTAAGCACCAATAACGGCATCTCGCGCTTCGATCCCCTTGAAGGGACCTTCCGCAACTACACCGCCCGCGATGGCCTGCAAGGCAATGAGTTCAACATGAATGCCTATGCACGTGACGCCGAAGGCGACCTGTACTTTGGCGGGATCCACGGGCTGACCGTTTTCGACCCCTCCACCATCACAGACAGCGCTTTCATTCCTCCCATCGAGCTGGTATCCATCACGCAGAATGGCGTGCCGCTCGACCTCGAAGAAAAAGGAAGCGGTGCTCCCGCGCTCACCCTTCGCTGGCCGAACAACAACTTCGAGTTTGAGTTTTCAGCGTTGAGCTATGCCGGCCCGGAGCATAACCGTTATGCCTACCGGCTGGTCAATTTCGACTCCGATTGGAACCAGACCGGCAACTGGCGCGACGGGCGCTACACCAACCTGCCGGGTGGTGTCTTTACCTTGCAGCTCATTGGTTCGAACCAGGATGGCGTTTGGAACGAGGATGGATTGGCCATCACGGTCAATGTCATCCCACCCTTCTGGCAGACACCCTGGTTCATCGGCAGCGCGGCGGCAGGGACCCTGGGCCTGGTCTTCACCGGTTACTGGCTGCGCCTGCGCAGCATCCGCGCCAATAATCGCGAACTCGAGCGCCAGGTGATCGACCGGACGCGCGAGATCGAGCGTCTCTTTGAAAAGACCAAGGAGCTTGCCGTGGTGGAAGAACGCAACCGCCTGGCGCGTGAGCTCCATGACAGCGCCAAGCAAAAAGCGTTTGCCGCCCTGGCCCAGCTCGGCACGGCCAACGGGGTTATCGCCAGCAACCCTGGCGCTGCAAAGAGCCACCTAAACGAAGCCGAGGACCTGGTCTACGAGGTGATCGAAGAGTTGACATTCCTGATCCAGGAAATCTACCCGCTGGCACTCAAGGAAAAAGGGTTGGCCACATCTCTCCGGGAATACGTTTTCGATTGGGAGAACCGCACCGATATTCGCGCCGAAGTGCAAATTGAGAATGAAACGCGGTGCAAACCAGAGATCGAGCAGGCCATATTCCGCATCATACAGGAAGCCCTCTCCAACGTGGCGCGCCACAGCCATGCCACCCGGGTGGAGGTGACCTTAGCGTATGCCAACCAGGTTATCGAAGCAATGGTGGCGGATAATGGTTGTGGGATGGACCCCCAGAAACAACCAAACGGCATAGGGCTGCGCTCGATCCAGGAGCGGGCTGAATCACTGGGCGGGAGCGTACAGCTCGAAAGCGCACCCGGCTGCGGCACGTGCCTGACCGCCCGCATCCCCATCGAGTTGAAAAGCAAACCGGACAAAGGAGAAAGCCATGGATAATCCGATCACGATCATTCTCGTGGATGATCACGAGGTGGTGCGCAGCGGGGTTCGAGCCTATCTCGAAACTTTGCCAGATTTCCAGGTGGTCGGTGAGGCTGCATCGGGTGAAGAGGCAATCGGCCTCATCTCGGACAATATCCCGGATCTCGTCCTCATGGACCTGATCATGCCCGGGTTGGATGGCGTGGAGACCATCCGCCGCATCAAGAAGATCAGCCCGCGCACACAGGTGGTGGTGCTGACCTCCTATCACGAGGATATCCATATCTTCCCTGCGTTGAAGGCTGGCGCAATCTCCTATATCCTGAAAGATATGAAGATGGACAAGCTGGTGGATGCCCTCCGCCGGGCCGCCCAGGGTGAGGTTACGCTCCACCCGCGTGTGGCAGTGCGCGTGCTGCAAAATATCCGCGGCGAAAGTCCCGAGACCGAGCCATTCTTCACCGAGCTGACCATGCGCGAGCTGGACGTGCTGAAACTGGTGGCAAGCGGTCTTTCCAACAGCCAGATCGCAGAAAAACTGGTGATCAGCGAAAACACGGTCAAAGGTCACGTCAGCAACATCCTGAGCAAGCTGCACATGGCCGACCGCACCCAGGTGGCCGTCTACGCCTGGCAAAAAGGCATCGTCAAGCGCGAAACATCCTAGAGAAATAAAAAAAAAGCGGGATTGGCGGATTTCACCCGCCAATCCCGTGCCAATTTCATACCTTCACCCTTTCGATCCTGGCCCCCAGCGTACGCAGTTTCTCATCCACCCGTTCGTAGCCGCGGTCGATCTGCCCGATGTTGCGGATGGTGGATCGCCCCCGCGCGGCGAGGGCGGCGAGGAGGAGTGCCATGCCGGCGCGGATATCGGGACTTTCCACCTTCTCGCCAAAGAGCTTTGACGGCCCGGTGACGATGCAACGATGCGGGTCACACAGCACGATCTGCGCGCCCATCGACACCAGCTTGTCGGTGAAGAACATACGGCTGGGGTACATCCAGTCGTGGAACAGGACGCTGCCGCGGGATTGCGTGGCCACGGTGATGGCGATGCTGTTCAGGTCGGTGGGAAAAGCCGGCCAGATGTTGGTCTTGATCTCCGGGATGGCATTACCCAGGTCGGGTTCGATCTTCTGCCTCTGCCTGTGCGGGACGAGGATATCCTCGCCCTCGATGGACCAATCCACGCCCAGGCGACGGAAGACGAAGCGCACCATGTCCAGGTAACGCGGGGCGGCATCCCTTATGCGCAACTCACCACCGGTCACCGCGGCCGCGCCGATGAAGCTGACGACTTCGAGGTAATCGGGTCCGATGGTGAAATCGCCGCCGTGCAGGTTTTCCACACCCGCGATGTGCAGCGTGTTCGAGCCGATATTGGTGATCTTTGCCCCAAGTGCGTTCAGCATAAGGCACAGTTCCTGGACGTGGGGCTCGGAGGCGGAATTGCGCACCACCGTCTCACCCCTGGCGGTGACCGCGGCCATGATGATATTCTCGCTGCCGGTAACCGAGGCTTCATCCAGAAGGATATCCGCCCCTTTGAGACGCCCAGCCTTGAACTCGAACGAACGGGTGTATTTCACATTCACGCCGAGCTTTTGCAACGCAATGATGTGCGTATCCAGGCGGCGGCGACCGATCACATCACCGCCGGGCGGCGGCAGGCGCATCTCACCGGCGCGGGCGATCATCGGCCCGGCAAGCAGGATGGAGGCGCGGATGCGGCGGCACAGGTCCGGGTCCAGGTCCGCCGGGCGGACGAGGGATGCCTGCACCCGCCAGGTGCGGTTCCCCAGGTTGGTGATCTCCACGCCCAAGCTCTCGATCAGCTCGCGCATGTCGTTCACATCACGGATATCGGGAACGTTGTGCAGCGTCACCGGCTGGTCGGTCAAGAGGCACGCGGCCAGGAGTGGCAACGCAGCATTCTTGTTACCCGAAGGTGTCACTTCTCCCTGCAAGGGAATGCCCCCCTCGATGATGAATTCTTCCATGAGGGTCTCTCCGCTGGCTATTTCTCTTTCTGTGCGGTTTCTCTCGATATACGGCGGGTGTTATCCTCGATATCCATGAACAGGAGCAGCACCTGGGCCACGGCTTGCAACACGATGAAATAGACCACGCCGCGCAAGGGCTGCTCGAAGAGTACGATCAGGTTCATGGCGTAGTCCGTAAAACCCAGCCCAACCCAGAAACCGCGCAGGATGGACAGAAGATCCACCCCGAACTGCACGAACCACTGGATGGCATAAAACACCACAACCACCCATGAGAAGACCCTGGCAACCTTCACCAGGAGCAGGATGAGGTCCTTGTCGAAATACGTCCCCAGGTAACCGGTGCGCTGTTCGGACATTTCGCAACCTCCGTTTCTGTTGTTATAATAGCAGTATAGCGCAAGGATGCTGGACCAGTTCACCGTCCACGAACAAGGTCACGAATTCTCAAATGGGTGGCGCAAGTTCGTGCATTCGTGGAAAAATGGTGGACGGTTTCGGCATTTTGTAAGCATCGCAACCGACTTTGCGCTGTAATAATGGACCCAGTAGAATTATACGCCAGAAGGACAGTTCCATGGACAACTCTGAACCCATCCCCAGCAACTTCATCATCGAAGAAGTGGCCAAG
>Ga0172371_10004958_pt1 | contig 19873 bp, 23 predicted proteins | sample Lak12m_FD_114543 | JGI IMG/M metagenome (GOLD analysis project Ga0172371, IMG submission 114543) | Freshwater microbial communities from Kabuno Bay, South-Kivu, Congo - kab_022012_12m | ecosystem: Environmental > Aquatic > Freshwater > Lake | place: Democratic Republic of the Congo: South-Kivu... | reverse complement strand
TTGGCTTTCTGAAATTCCACTATAGCCTTCTTAGAGGCCGGGCCGATTTTACCATCAATAGACCCGGTGTAAAAACCCGCGTTTTTAAGCGCGGTTTGGATCTCATGCGCTGTCGGCTTATACGGGCCCGAAGGAGGAAGCGGCTCTAATTTACCTGAAGACTCGGAAGCAGGCCCTAGAACAGAAGCAGAATTTGCCGGAGCAGAGCTTGTCTTTTGCTCCAAAGGAACAGATGAAGTTGTGCTCATGGTAACAAGCGTCTCCATGGACATAGGCTGTTGCATTTCCTCCAGAGACTGTTGTTTCTTCCCGCAGCCGTAGAATAGACCGGCCAGCATAAATATCGTTATAATGAATACGAACTTTCTCATTTATTATCACCTCCTAATGGTTAGATTAATTTTAGCAAATCTATTTTAAAAATCAATATAATTAATTAAGCTTTCTTAAATCTGCATAAGTTATGCTAATTACCGTAAAAAACAATAAGCACACAACTCCTCCTGTAAATACTGCGAAGGAGACGCCGGCTACCTGGGCAAGGCTTCCGGCAATTAAATTTCCGAATGGCATCATACCGGCGAATATAAGCATAAATACGCTCATAACCCTGCCTCTAAACCTATCTTCGACATTAAGCTGCAAAAGGGTATTTACCAATGATACGGCGATAACACTGGACAATCCCACGGATATTAAAGCAAAGATAGATAATAAATATAACCCTGATAGCGAAAAAATTACCAAAGACGCCGAAAAAACCATTGCGGAGGATAAGAGCAATATACCTTTATGCCTGAAATCTCCCAGGCGCGCTAAAATCAAAGCCCCCAATAAGGCTCCGAAGCCGGCTGAAGACATTAATACACCCAATCCTTTAAGGCCCACCTTCAAGACATCATTGGCAAAGATAGGCATAAGGATCATGTGGGCTACTCCAAAAAGGCTTACAACCGCAACTATAGAAACCAGAGCCAGGACTAAGCGGTTATTCCTTATGAAGATAAGGCCTTCTTTTAAGTCCTTAATCGCGCTGCCTTGAGAAAATTTATGGCTATGCACTAACTTAATTGAATACAAAGCAAAGATAACCGCAAGAAAACTTATACCGTTAATATAAAAACACCCACTCATGCCAATAGTAGCTACCAGTATCCCGGCTAACGCAGGACCTATAATCCGAGAGGAATTAAAAGCGACGGAGTTTAATGCAATTGCATTAAAAAGATGCTTCTTGCCCACAAGCTCCACTACTATTGACTGGCGGGCGGGAGCGTCAAAAGCCATCACTGTGCCGTTTAAAATAGCGAGTATAATTATTTGAAATGGAGTAATAATATTAAGCTGGGTAAGGATAGCCAAAACAAAGGCCAGGAACATAAACGAAACCTGGGTGGATATAAGGATGATTTTTTTGTTCAGCCGGTCGGCGAGCACGCCTCCGAAGAGGCTTAAAATTAATACAGGTATAGAGTTTAAAAAACCAACTACACCTAGAAGAAAAGCTGAATTGGTAAGCTGAAAAACAAGCCAACTCTGGGCTACTTGCTGAATCCAAGTACCTATCAATGAAACTAACATGCCGAGCCAGTAGACCCGGAAATTCCTTATACTTAATGATGAAAACATCTATAATCTCTAAGAAGAAAGCTTCTCTCTTACTAAATCACTGATTAATTTTCCGTCTGCCTGAGGACCAATTTTAGCATTTACCTCTTTCATTACCTTGCCCATATCTTTAATCCCAGATGCGCCGTTTGCGCCCACCACCTCTTCAATTATTTTCTTAATCTCCTCAGGGGACACTTCAGGAGGCAGATAAATTTTAAGTATCTCCATCTCCCTCTCCTCCTTCTGCGCCATCTCCAACCGGCCTCCTTTAGTAAACTGCTCGATAGAATCCCTGCGCTGCTTAATCTGCTTCTTAACTACTGAGATAACTTCAGGGTCGTCAAGGACATTCTTTTTCTTTGATGTTGCCAGATTAATCATCTCCGCGCGCAAGAAACTTATCACCGATCTTCTCAGGCTATCTTTGGCCTTCATCGCTTCTTTATAATCATTAAATATTTTTTCTTCCAGCATAACGCCCCCTTTTTAAACCAACCTATTTAAAACGAAACTTGCTTTCTAAAATCAGCTAACCTCTTGCCAAGGCTACGCATACTTATCCTGGCAGAAGCCTCCAAACCAAAACCTTCGATATTAAACGACGCTGCCACAGTGCCAAAGGCAAGGGCATTCTTTATCTCTCGGCTTCCAGCCTTTTTATGCCTGGCCAAATAACCCATAAATCCTCCGGCAAATGTATCTCCTGCTCCGGTAGGATCAATAACTCTTTCCGAAGGATACGCGGGAAGAGAGAAAAAATCACGCCCATTATAGAATAAACTGCCGTGCTCACCCTTCTTTATCAAAACCATCTTCGAGCCCATTCTCCGCAGAGACTTGGCAGCTTTAATAACCCCCCGCTCTCCGGAAAGGCTAAATGCTTCTTTATCATTGGCTAAGAAAATATCTACTTTCCTTAATAGGCTCAATAAGGATTTACGCTTAGAATCTATCCAATAATTCATACTATCTAAAGCAACTATCTCCGGAGAATACATATTCCTTAACAAGAATAATTGGATATCAGGATCAACATTTGCCAAAAATATATATTTTATTTTACGCTGCTTTGCAAGAATACGCGGCTTAAAAGAAGAAAGAACCCCCAGCTCTGTCTTTAAAGTAACAGCGGTATTTAAATCCCCCCTATACTCCCCTTTCCAATGAAAAGTTTTACCTTTGTCTACGGAAAGCGAAGATAAATCTAAGCCCTTTCCCCTTAAAAAGGTTATATTCTCTTTCGGGAAATCTTCCCCTACGCAGGCAACAATGCTCACTTTAGTAAAATGCCTGGCAGACATGGCAAAATGCGAGGCAGACCCTCCGATTATCCTGCAGCGACAGCCATAAGGAGTTTTAATTGAATCCAGGGCCACCGTACCCAATACTAATAAAGACACAGCAATCCTTTCTTAAATTATTTAACAAAAATTAAAGCCAATAACGCGGCAATAATACAATAGTACCCGAAGTAGTAAAACTTTGCCCTTTTTATGACTAACTTTAAGATAAGAAGCGCTAACAGCCCACTAACTACGCTTGAGGTAAATCCGGTTAAGATATTAACCATATTAGTCTGAACGGCAGAATTCAGCTCTTTTAACTCTAGAAATGATGCCCCGAGAATTAAGGGGATAGAAACAAGAAAAGATAATTTAAAACAAATTTCTTTATTTAAACCCCTGAATAAAAGTGTTGATATTGTAACGCCTGACCTGGAAATTCCCGGAATAATGGCAATCGCCTGAGTAAACCCAAGGATAACCGCGTCTTTCAACTTTATTTCTTTTCGTGCGTTTATAGAAATCCGGCTAGTCAAAAGCAGGATTACCCCGGTTATAAAAAGCATAGCTATAGAAACCCGGGGTGAGCTGAAAAGGCTCTCAAAGAAATTCTTGCCCGATAAACCAATAGCCCCGGTAATAAATGTCGTGATTAAAATAAATGCCGCAAGCTTTAGATCACGCAAGGCTATAATTATATCTTTGAAGAAGAAAATTATAACCGCAACAAGCGTGCCTAAATGCAGCACTATAGAAACAGCTATTTCTTCTCCGGTAAAACCAAATAGCCTTTGAGCGATTACAAGATGGCCTGAGCTTGAGACAGGAAGAAACTCTGTTAATCCCTGGATTATTCCTAAAATAACATATTTAAACATGGCTGTCTAAGAAACTTGTCATATCCTGCGGGAGGCTGCTTTCCAGCCTTAATATCTTGCAGGTTACGGGGTGCTTAAACTCCAGTGATTTTGCATGCAGCATAAGCCTTTTAGCCTTTATTTTAAAATCCCTGCGAAAGGCATATTTATCTTCTCCAAGCACCGGATGGCCTATATGCTTAAAATGAATCCTTATCTGATTGGTCCGCCCCGTTAACGGCATAGCCTTTACAACAGCAAAACCCATTCTTTTTTCAACAACTTTATAACGGGTTTCGGCAAAAAGGTTTTCGATTCTATTTTTAATCACCCCTTCTTCTTTATGAGGGATGCCATCAATTAAAACGACATAAGACTTCTTAATCTGCCTCTGCCTAAACGAATCTGCCATCCTCTGCTGGGTCAATTTATCCTTGGCATAAATAATAAGCCCGGAAGTTTCCCGATCAAGCCTGTGACATGGATAAAAACCTAAGATGCTGGTTAATGTGCGTTTCTCATTCTTAGGGGTAGGAACAGTAAGAAGCCCCGAGGGTTTATCGGCTACCAATAAATAATTATCTTCGTAAATTACAGGGATATTCACCTAAACTATTTCTAGCATCCTGTCTATTGATTTCTTGGCGCGCCTTCGAATATCATCAGAAACCCTTACTTCTTCCCGCATCTCTTCAAGCGCTAAAACTATCTTTTCCTGCGTGGTGCGTTTCATGTTAGGGCAAACAGCCCGTTCTAATGCGGGATAAAATTCTTTACTTGGGTTATCTTTTTTAAGACGGTAAACCAACCCTATTTCAGTACCTACTATAAATTCGGCTGCTTCCGATTCTCTGGCAAATTTGGCCATTAAAGAAGTCGATAAAACCGCGTCTGCCATAGATACTACCTGCGGAAGGCATTCAGGATGAACCATTACTTTGGCAAAGGGGTGAAATTTCTTTTCACGCTTGACATCCTCAGGGAGTATTTTTATATGAGTAGGGCAGAAGCCGTTCCAGATAATCATTTTTCTCCCGGTCTTCTTCTCCACAAAATCAGCAAGGTATTTATCCGGAACGAATATAATTTCTTTGCTATCCTTTAAGGCATTAACCACAGCAACCGCATTGGTTGAAGTACAACAATAATCAAGCTCTGCCTTTACCTCTGCCGATGTATTTACATAACCTACCGTTACTGCCTCAGGGTGTTCCGTCTTTAGCTTTCTTAAATCATCAGCCTTAAGCATGCTAGCCATAGGACAACCTGCGTTGATGTCCGGCATTATGACTTTCTTGTCAGGGGACAGAATAGAAGCCGTCTCGGCCATAAAATACACTCCGCAGAATACGATAACCTTGGCATCAGTCTTAGCGGCAATACGGCTTAATTCCAGAGAATCCCCCCTATAATCCGCCACATCCTGGACTTCGGGAAGCTGATAATTATGCGCCAAGATTACGGCATTATGCTTTTTCTTAAGTTCCCTGATCCTGCTCTCTAAAACACTAAGTTTTTTGGTCATCTCTATTCAGGCAGGGACTTATCAATAGTCCCTCCTCCCGCTATTCTCCCTCTATCGTAGAATACCGCTGCTTGGCCGGGTGTTACGGCAAATTGCGGCTTTTTAAACTCAACTCTGATTTTATTTCCGGCTGGGATTAATTCTGCTTCGCTCTCTTTATGATTATACCTTATTTTGACCTTTAGAACAACCTTATTTTTAATCGGATTCTTGGTAAAATAGAGTTCTTTTGCTATAAATCTTCCGGAATAAGCATCTTCCTTCTTTCCAATAGTTATTGTGTTATTCCTATGGCTTATCCCAGTGATATACGCAGGATACCCCATTGCAACTCCTAATCCCTCCCGCTGGCCAATTGTATAATAAGCTATTCCCTTATGCCTGCCGACAATATTTCCGGGTTGGTCCAGGATTGCACCAGGAAATATATTTTCTCCAAACCTTATCTTTAGAAATTCCCGGTAATTTCCCTGAGGTAAGAAACAGATCTCCTGACTTGCCGGTTTCTTAGCAACAGACAAAGAGAGATTACACGCTAATTTCCTTACCTCGTCTTTACTGTACCTCCCAAGCGGAAAAATTGCACGCTTTAACTGTTTTTCATTTAAACGGTAAAGAAAATAAGACTGGTCTTTCTTTAAGTCTTTTGCTTTATAAAGCCAAAAGGCACCTTTTGATTTTATTACCCTTGCATAATGTCCGGTTGCGAGAAATTCAGCGCCTAAAACATCTGCCTTTTTTAATAACTCGCCGAATTTAAGATATTGGTTACAGATAATGCACGGATTAGGAGTTCTACCTAAAAGGTATTGAGCACAAAAATCTTTTACTACATGCTCCTCCAAGGCCTTTTGCATATTCAGCACATAATGCCTAACCCCCAAACTGTGCGCCACCCGTTTGGCGTCGTCTATTGAAGAAATACTGCAACAACCCGGGTGCCTAAGCGCACCTCCGGCAATATTAAAACACATAGTGACCCCTATCACTTCATAACCTTCTTTTTTTAATAATGCAGCTGCAACCGAAGAATCAACGCCTCCGCTCATCGCTACAGCTACTCGAGCCTTTCTCATTGCCACGCTCCCTAGGCACAGTTAATAAAAAAGGACACTCTAAACTTCTAGGCTAAGGGTGTCCTCCTTTTATAAATATTGCACCTGCTGAACTTATTTCTTGTTAAAAACCTTGACTAATATTGCCAGTATAAACAGGGTATTTGATATCGAAAGCAGGCTTAATGCCCTTACTCCCAATAACATATAAGGCCTTCCGATGACAAACCTCGAGGATGCAGCCACTATTAAAAGCATGAAACCTAGTATTACAAGAATTTTGGCTAATCTATCCATATCTCCCCCCTTTTTTTATTATTATAGCTGTAAAATATAGATAGTAAAGAAAAAAGGGCCGGATTTATTAATCCGGCCCTGTTGTAGGTTTCTTAAAGGTTATAACTTCATTACCTTTGTAGCCTGTTCTCCCTTAGGGCCCTTCTCAATCTCAAACTCGACCTCCTGGCCCTCTTCTAAAGTCTTATAGCCATCACCCTGTATAGCGGTATGATGTACGAATACATCAGCGCCGTTCTCAGGAGTAATAAATCCATAACCCTTCTGGTTGGAAAACCATTTTACTTTACCTTTTGCCATCTTTACTTCTCACCTCCTCAATACCCCGCCCTTACGAAACGGAAATTGGTCCCCGGGTTAAACCTCCTACTCATTAGTCAGTCTCCAGGGACCTTAACAAACAAAAAAACCGTAAGGCGCATCATTCTTTCTCCTCACGGTTAAAGACTTCTACTCCTTAATCAACAACAAAAAGATTATACACTATTTTCATGATTTGTCAACTAAATTTTAAGCCTTACCTGCGTCAACCCCCGGACAGAATTGCATAAAAAGATCCTCTCTGCATCCAGAAGTTCTTGCAAAAAAATTATCTTTTCCTGGACCTTGCCTTTTTTTAATAGGCTCCCCCTATAGATGCCCGCGAGCACTCCCGATGAAAGAGACGGGGTATAAAGCCTGCTATCTTTCTCAATAATTATATTCGAGATTGCCCCCTCCGTAATTTCATCTTTTATATTAAGAAAAATAACATCAAAATAACCTAAACGATTATAATGCGAATATTCACGGTCATAAAGGACGCGGTTAGTAGTCTTATGGTAGAGAAAAATATTCTCTGGGGTTATCCTGTAATTAGAGATAGCGGCATATCTTACACCGGGGCTTTCCTTGATCTCCGAAAATTCGTTATCCAGGCAACCGTTTTTACGCAAAAGTAAACGAATCCTATATTTCTTCCCTCTCGTAAACTTATCCTCCAGTTTATTTAATTCATTGCGTATATCTCCGGTATTGAAAGAAAAACCAAAGTATTCTGCTGACGCCTTCATTCTAATTATGTGTTCTTTGAGAAATTTGAAATTATTATTCCAGGCAATAGTCTCAATCAAGCTAAACCTATTACATAGACCGGCGAGAAAACGCCCCTTTAGTTCGCATTCCTTAAGCTCGCTACCGGCAGAAGAATCATAGACAATACCGCTTCCAATCCCCATCTCGCCTTCATCCCCAGAAATAGAAATAGTACGTATAGGCAGATTAAATGCTGCCTCTTTCCCCTTTGAAATAAAACCTAAAGCTCCGCAGTATACGCCTCTCGGAGAGGCTTCAAGCTCTTTAATAATCTGCATTGTCCGTATCTTAGGCGCTCCGATAACAGAGCCTCCGGGAAAGATGTTCTTGAATATGTCAGGGTAGGTAATCTCCTTCTTTAATATACCGTTAACCTGCGAAGTCATCTGAAGCAGGGTTTCATACTTCCTTATCTTAAACGGCTCGGATACCTTGATACTGTCAACCCTAGAGATTCTTCCTAAATCGTTACGCACTAAATCTATAATCATCAGGTTCTCTGCTTTGTTTTTCAAGCTTGACTTTAGCTTTATCATATTATCCCTATCTTCTTTGGCATCTACCCCTCTTTGTATGGTCCCTTTCATTGGCTGTGAATAAATCTTATCTCCCTCCCTCCTGAAGAAAAGTTCGGGGGAAAGTGAAATAACATAATTATCTTTAAATTTGCAGAAAGCTCCGTATTGAACGCGCTGCCTTTTGCCTAATGCGTTATATAGCTTAAATGCGGAACCTAAAAAAGCAAAGTTGTATTTGGCGGTAAGATTAACTTGATAGGTATCCCCTCTTTTTATATATTCTTTTATCTTTGACACTTTGTTCCGGTATTCGCCGGGTGTAATATTCAGCTTTAGCCCGCGGATATAAAATTCCTCTCCTGAGTTGGCTTGCGAAAATAAACCCGGCATGTTCATATTAGTCTCGCCGGTTTTATGATTGAAGTAAAGCCTCTTATCAAATACCGCTAAGTGTATCAGAGGAATCTTATGATGGCCGCTCTTCTTAAATGCCCCACGCTCAAAATAATACCCCAGCTCATAGGCAAAATATCCGGCCAGGTAGAATTTCTTAGAATATTTTTCGATATTACAGAAGGCTTGCTTAATGTCCTTAAAACTTTCGGCTTTTATTATTTCTATTGGATTAACAAACAAATAACTCATAAAGTTGCGACTATCGCAAAGCTTTGTCTCAAAAAGCATGCAATAATCCTGTTTATTAATGTACCCGCTGTTTAACCCTGGCAACATTACCATTCCAGCCTTAACCCTCCTTCAACCCACCTCCCGGGAGATGGTATCCCGGATATCTCCTGATATTCTACATTAAAAATATTGTTAGCGGAAAGAAAAAACTTGCTATGTCTATTTAAATTATAATTAAGCCTTGCGTGCACTAAAATCCACCCGTTTCGCGAGGGGGTCTTTTTATAAGTAAACCCCATCTCCTGCGACCCGAAACCAAACCTAAATATGGATATAAGGCTTGTTAAATGCCGGGAATAATTATCTCCGTATTTATAGAGATACCCGTTATCATCTTTAGTCCTGTTGGTATAAGCATAGTTAGCTTTTAGGCTTAACCATCTGCAAAATTCATATTGTATATTCTCTTCAACTCCAAAAACCACGGAAGAGGATATATTCGCGGCTTCCCACCTTGCCTGGGCAGGGCTCGGTTTAACCCAATCGATAAAACCGTCTTCCTCTCTTAAGAAAATTACTGAACTTAAAGAAAACTTGCTTTGCCTGTACGCATATCCGGCTTCATAAGTTAAGGACTTCTCCGGGGAAAGGACTGGATTACCCACAGTTGTAGGATCATCATAATAAAGTTCGGTAAAGCTAGGAATACGCATCGCCCTTGAAATCCCCAAATGCACAAAGCTTGCCTCCTTAATCTCAAATAACAATTTGGCAGCTCCGGTATATGAAATATCTTTACCATCGTAATTATCTATCCTGAATACAGAATTCAATGAAACTAAATCATTAATCCTGTAATCGTCATCTATAAATATGCTCTCCTGATTCCGGGAATGCTTACCTAAAGAAGTAGATTTAATCTTCTCCTCAGTATATTCCAGCCCTAACCCAAGGTTTCCTAAGAGTGTATCTCTTTTATTAAAATATACCCCCGGAGTATAAATATCTGTGTGGTGGCGGGCAAGATAATTACTGCGGACCTGTGTTTTATCAAGCATAAACTTATCAAAATGCCTGCGCCAGAGGAATTTTGGCTTGATTATTAAATCCCCTTTGTTAATATTAAGGCTGCTATTTAAAAGATATGTCCTTGTCCACTCTTTTGAAGGATACCCCATGCCTGGGGTGTAAAAATCGTACGCCCCGAACTCTTTTTCCTGATACCCGAAATCAAGGTCAAATGAGCCCGAGGGTAAATCCAGGGAAGATACCATACCGGCGGTAAACTTCTTAAAATCAGTATCTTCGCTAAAGCCTTTTGAGCCACTGTTCTCGACGGAAAACCTTAACCCTAAATTTCTTATTTTATCGCTTACGCTGAATAATTGCCCAAAAGAACCGTATTCTCCTCCCGAAAGCTCCAAAACAACTTTTCTTTCTTCGGGCCTTTTGGTAACAAAATTTACTGCCCCTCCTATTGCATCAGGGCCAAAACCTAAAGAAGAAACTCCGGAAAGAACATCAATGTTAAGTATATCCTCCTTGGTAAGCGGGATATCAGAATTATGGTGGCCTGTCTGCGGGTCATTAATACGCTGCCCGTTTATAAGCACACTCACCCCTTGAAAATTAGACCCGCGCAAAGAAAAATCCGCCTGGATAGAATTAACTGGGGAACGGGCTTGCAAATTCAGCAAAGTGATGCTTAATGCCTCAACCGGAGAATTAAAAGGGAGCTGCTGCAGGCTGTTTTGGGTCAATGAATAAATCCCTGTTTCAGCAGCCCTGTTTTTTGTTACTACTATCCTCTGAAATATAGTATTTGTCTCTTCAGCAAAAGATAAAACAGAAAACGCCATAAACAGAAGAAAAAAAACGTTTCCCCTTATTTTAAGCATATGCTTATTATAAAGAGAGACGTTTAATTGTCAACCTAATAAATACGTATGGTTTACATTAACTGTTTTACCGACAATGCACTACATCTCCGGCAGTAACCTTTTGGGTTAAGCCGCAGTCGCGCCTAACCAGCAACCCCCCATCAGAATCAATATCGACAGCCTCTCCTTCAATATGCTCTTTATGGGAATATACCTTTACCCTCCTGCCTAAAGTAACTGAAAGCTGGCGCCATTTTTCAGTAACAGCAAACGAACCCTTTTTCTGAAAAAGAGTGTAATTTACTTCAAGCCTATAGAGTATATTCTGAAATATATCCAGCCTGCTTAACTCTTCTTTCATCTCTTGCCTTAAACTGGTTGACCCGGGGATTAAAGACTTTTTATCATTGTTTATATTTAAGCCTACTCCTATTACCACAAAGTTAACCTCATCCACTTCTGCCTTTATCTCGGTAAGTATACCTCCTAGTTTTTTATTGTGGAATATAATGTCGTTGGGCCATTTAATCTGCGCATCCAAAAGAGTCGTCTCTTTTATCGCTTCGCAAATACTAACACCGGAAAGCAAGGTAATAACAGGGGCCTTATCAAGCGGGATTTCCGGCCTTAAGATTAGAGAAAAATAAAGCCCTTTATATTTGGGAGAATGCCATACCCTACCTAGCCTCCCCCTTCCTTTAGTCTGGCATTCTGCAAGAATCACCGTACCTTCTTTTGCCTCCTTAAGCGCCAGCTGTGTAGCCATATCCATAGTAGAGCTTAAAGAATCAAAATAGAAGGTTTTTCTGCCGAAAGACTTTGTCTTAAGGCCATGGGAAACCTGAAAACCATAGAGTCTATCGGGCGCGGAGATAAGACAATATCCCAGGTGGGGAACGGCCGCAATATCAAAACCCATCTCCTTTAAGGATTGTATATGCTTCCATAATGCCTGACGGCTAATATTTAAAGATCGGCTTAATTCTTCTCCGGAAAGATGCCCTTGCTCTTTTCTAAGCAGCTCAATTATTTTTTCTTCCATATTTAATTTTTCTCATAAAGCGGAGACATAGAACGAAGTCTTTCTACAACTTTAGGCAGGGTGTTCAAAAAATATTTTATATCGCTCTCGGTTGTCCATCTGCCAACTGTAATCCTTAACGATCCATGGGCTGTAGCATGGTCTAGGCCTATGGCAAGAAGGACATGCGATGGCTCCAGGGAACTGGACGTGCATGCGGATCCGGTAGAAACAGCAATACCCAACATGTCCAGGCTGAGCAACATTGACTCCCCTTCAATATATTTCACAGAGAAATTTACATTATTAGGAAGCCTTAAAAGAGGATGGCCGTTAAGCCTTACCTCGGAGATAATTGCCGGTATCTCTCTAATCATTCTATCCCGAAGGACTGACTGGGATTTTATCTCTTTATCCATATTTTTACGGCACAATTCTACCGCCTTACCTAAACCTACTATGCCGGGGGTATTATAAGTTGATGCCCTCCTGCCTTTTTCCTGGTCTCCTCCGTGTAAAAACTTATCTATCCGCGTGCCTTTTCTTATATATAAAGCACCGGCACCCTTAGGACCGTAAAACTTATGCGCAGATAAAGAAAGAAGGTCAACATTAAGATCATCTACGTTAATCGGTATATGGCCTACTGTCTGCACTGCGTCAGTATGAAAATAAACTCCTCTTTCTTTAGCTATTCTACCTATCTCCTTAATAGGCTGAACTGTCCCGATTTCATTATTAGCATGCATAATACTAATTAGTATAGTTTTATCGTTAATCGCTCTTTTTACATCTTCCGGGGAAACAATCCCATCCTTATCTACCCCTATATATGTAACCTTAAAACCCTGTCTTTCAAGATAATTGCAGGGTTCGCTTACTGCGTGATGCTCAATCGCAGAAGTAATGATATGATTTCCTTTCCCTGACTGGGAATAAGCTACGCCAAAAATAGCATTATTGTTTGACTCTGTACCCCCTGACGTAAAAACTATCTCTTCAGGACGCGCTCCCAAAAAAGAAGCGAGGCCGTACCGGCTATCCTCTACACCCTTCTTTGCCTCCTGGCCAAACAAATGCATACTTGAAGCATTTCCGGGCTTAGCAAAGAAAAAAGGCTCCATCGCCTTTAAAACTTCCGGGTCACATGGAGCTGTCGCCGCATAATCTAAATAAATTCTCTTCATCTTCTTAAAAATACTGCTAGAAATGCACTTCCATGGCGCGCGGTGGGCAAACTTTAACGCATAATTCGCAGGCAATACATTTTTTATTATCGAACTTTACTTTGCGTGTCTGCTTATCTACCGTAAGTGCCTCAGTCGGGCAAACCGGCACACATACCCCGCAGTGAGTGCACTTAGTCTCGCTTCTGACAACATCCTGGCTTAAAGGCTGCATTTTTACTCCGCAACTCTTTAAGTATTCAACCCCTTTATCAAAATTATCCCTTTTACCGCTTAACTTAAGGACCATAAGCCCCTCTTCTTCGGGGGTAACAAAGGCCTTAAGAATATTAAACTGTAGGTCATATTCCCTAACCAGCTTATAAACAATAGGCTGGTTAACCAATCGGTGCGGAAAATGCAGTACGATTCTTTTTGAAACCATCTTTATTCCTCTTTATTTAATAAGGGCCTTTCTTTAAGCATTTTAAAACCATAACCTGAGTCTACCCGAGGTAAAGGCGCTACTGGCTCGCTTAAAAGAAAATCACCTTTTTTAATCCATCTCTTAAGTTCATCACAAATTTCTCTTGCCTTTGAATAACTGGAAAGATTCCCGGTCAATACTTCTCTCCCCTGAATAACAATCTTCCCGCTCTTAAGCTGTTCATAATTTACTTCGCCTAAAGAACCGGAAACGCAATTAGGGTAATTTGTACTATAGTCTACAACCTGGGCGTATATATCCTTATCCTCTACTGCTGCGCACCTTAACACGTCTTCATCCAATACGGGTATAGGAAGGCCTATACCGACGATAAGAGTGGCTCCGTAACCAAGCATGCTTATGCCAACCAGCCAGCTAGAGCTCATCTGTTTTAAATCACCGATAACTGCAACTGTTCCTGCGGGAACTTGCGGTATCCCGTTTTCTTTGCGCAAAACAGAAGGATTATGCTGAGTCCCATGCCAAGCTATATAACCTATTCCCCCACCCAAAAATATCTTTGTACCGAGACCGACTGTACGGTAATACGGGTCTTTTAATAGCGGGGAGAGCTGCCCGGCAGAACAATAATTCGCATTTCCTAAATTAGGCTTAAGCATTCCCATGTAAGTATAAATCGGCTTATCGGATAAATTAACCGCTACATTATAATTCTGATAAGCATTACGAATATTAAAAAGCACTGCCTCATTCATATCTTTGATATTTATCAATGTTTCAAGTTTCCTGCGCGGATAGCAGTCTGTGCCGTAGGCTGCGGCTTCCAAGCGTATATCTTTTCCGGCAACCAACTCCTGGATTACATGCGCTCCTCCGTATTTAAACTCCCCGGGATAAACTTTATTACGGGGATCATCATCAGGAAGAGCAGTTGCTCCTAGATAAATATCTACTGCCGCAAAGCCCGTATAGCATGGAACGTCATTAAGCTTGCATACCCCTCCGCCGATCTTTATCCGCGGCTTAGAATGCCCGATATTAAAATAGGCTCCGGAAGAACACATGGGTCCAAAAGTACCACAGGTAACTACATCCACCTCTTGGGCAGCTTTTTTAATCCCTTTCTTCTGGACTAAATCAATTATCTCCTCGGCAGTTACTACAACAGCTTCGCCTTTTTTAATCTTATCATTTATTTCTTTTATTGTTCTCATAGAACTATAACCCTCTATATCGCGATAACTTCCTTTACCTCAGGAATATCCTCTTTTATAATCCTCTCGATACCCATCTTTAAAGTCATTGAACTCATCGGGCAAGACCCACAACTGCCCTTAAGCCTAAGCTTTACTATCCCATCGGATGTCACCTCAACCAGCTCAACATTGCCGCCATCAGCCTGCAACATAGGCCATACCTTTTCAAGCGCTTTTTCGACTCTTTCTTTCATCGCAATCTCCTTTTGGTAGAGCCATTAATATCCTTAATTATAACACGCCGCGGCGGGCTAGGCCAATATTTATTTTATCAATAAACTTCTTTATTTCTGCCCCGGCATCTTCCCTTTTTAATACAGCTGAAATGGCGCAAAGCGCATCAGCTCCTGAGGCTATTACATCCTGTGCATATTCAAGCTTAATCCCTCCGATAGCGACTATCGGGAACCTTTTAAACCTTGCCCTTATTTGAGAAATTAAGCCCGGGCCTACAGGCCTTCCCGCGTCAGCTTTTGTGCTCGTCAAGAAAACGGGCGAAACCCCGAGATAATCTGCTTTCAGCTTAATCCCTTCTTCTGCCTGCCTTAGAGAATGGACCGTTAACCCAATAATTTTATTCTTACCTAACAACTTTCGCGCAACATTAACCGGAATATCGTCCTGGCCCAAATGCACACCGTCAGCTTTTACCGCCAGCGCAACATCAACCCTATCATTTATTATAAAAGGAATTTTACTGCAAATCTTGCGAAGCTTAAGCGCTTCTTTAACCATCTCCCGCATAAAAACATTCTTATCACGATACTGCACTGCGCATACCCCGGATCTTACCGCCTCTTTAACAGCATCTATTATCCCTTCCCCGCCGGATGGCCGGTCAGTAATAAAATAAAAACCTCTTAGCATGTAATTTTCTGACTTTTATTTACAACTTCAGGAGTAAGAAGATATAATTCATCGAATAGCTTTTCTTTAAAAGTTCCCGGGCCTTTTGATTGAACAGCCGCAATCTCAGACGCCACCTCAAAGCAGGCTAAACCCGCTGCTGACGCTATTGTTAAATTATTTTCCACCGCGGCAAAAGAAGCAATAACCGATGCGGCGATACAGCCTGTTCCGACAACTGAAGACATAATCCTATCCCCATTTTTAATCCTAAATGAGAACTTACCGTCAGTAACAATATCTTCTGCTCCAGTGACTACTACAGTACATTTATTTTTAATGGCTAATTTAGCTGCCAAACCATTAATATTCGATCTTACTACAGCGCTATCTACCCCTTTGGTCTTAACTCTTTCTCCGGCAAGAGAAGCAACCTCAGACACATTCCCCTTTATTATGCCGATATTCAATGCACAAAATAATTCTTGGCATTTCTTATCCCTAAATTTTGTTGCGCCTGCTCCGCAGACATCAAAGACCACAGGAATCCCTCTTTTGTTCGCTACTCCAGCAGCTTTTTTCATTGCCTCTACCAGTTCCGATGTAAGCGTACCGATATTTAAAACTAGGGCTGAAGCAATTTCAGCCATTTCGCCCACCTCTTCTAATGCATGCGCCATAACAGGAGAACCGCCCAGTGATTTAACCGCCTGCGCGCAGTCATAGATAGTTACCCAATTAGTAAGATGGTGTATTACCGGAGACTCTTTTCTTACCCTGCTTAACAAAAACCCTGAATTTACCTTTGTAATCATTTCACTAATTATTTAGCGCGAGTACTCCTCATAAAGCCATGTAGAAAGATATCTCTCCCCTGTACTGGGTAGCACGGTAACTATTGTCTTACCTTTCGATTCTGTGCGTCTGGCTACTTCTAAAGACGCCCATACTGCAGCTCCGCTTGAAATCCCGGAAAATATTCCCTCTTCTTTGGCGAGCTTCCTGGCAACCTCTCCGGCATCTTCATGCCTTACTTGAATAATTTCATCAATTATCTTTAAATTTAATACTTTGGGGATAAATCCTGCGCCTATGCCCTGGATCTTATGCGGCCCGGGGTTACCTCCTGATAAAATAGGAGAATCCTTTGGCTCTAAACCTATTATTTTAACAGAAGGCCTGCGCTCTTTTAATACTTCCCCGACTCCGGTAATTGTCCCTCCTGTGCCTATCCCGGCAATAAATATATCCACATTCCCGCCCGTGTCCCGCCATATCTCTTCAGCAGTAGTCTTACGATGAACTTCTGGATTAGCAGGATTATCAAATTGTTGAGGCATAAAACTATTGGGAGTTTTATTTACTAACTCTTCTGCTTTTTCAATCGCGCCTTTCATCCCCTTTAGCCCTTCAGTAAGCACAACTTCAGCTCCCAGGGCACGCAAAAGCTGCCTGCGCTCAACACTCATTGTATCAGGCATAGTAAGGATAAGCCGGTAACCTTTTTCTGCAGCGACAAACGCCAGGGCAATACCGGTATTCCCACTGGTAGGCTCGATAATAACCGACCCTCTATTCAACAACCCTTTTTCTTCGGCTGCTTCAATCATAGCAAGACCAATCCTGTCTTTTACGCTTGATAAAGGATTAAAAAATTCAAGCTTTGCCAATATAGTAGCATCAATACCTGCGGTTAATTTGTTTATCCGCACAAGAGGGGTATCCCCTACGGCCTTAGTTATATTAAAAACTATCCCTGACATAAATTCTCCTTCCCTAGGATAATACTATTTGTTACAACAGCAGGATTGACAGCAGACCTTTATGGCTTCGGAGCAATTAGCAAAGACAGCAGAAACAAATGTAGCGCCAAAAACCAGCGTAACTAAGATTAATAAGATTTTTTTAAACATACTTACTCCTTTCTTATATATAATACATCGCGTCTGAAGATTTCTTTTTCTCTCGGGAGCGAATAATTAAATCCTCTAATGTAGTAGACTTCAATGTTGCCTCTATCGCCTTGCCTAATTCACTCCAGATATCATGAGTCGCGCAGGTATTTACCCTCTGGCAGTAATTCTTGTCATTTATACATTCGACGAGCTGTACCGGTCCGTCAAAAGCCTCTATAACCTGCTTTAGAGTAATTTGACCGGGAGAGAGGCTTAAAGAATAGCCTCCTTTTGCCCCCCGCAATGCTTTTACCAAACCTACGGATTTAAGAGATAATAATATCCTATCCAGATATTTAAGCGAAATATTCTGACGCTTAGCAACATCTTTTAATAAAATCGGGCCATTGCCATAATGACAGGCGAGATCCAACATTGCCCTGGTCCCATAACGTACTCTAGTAGAAAGCTTTATCACCTTGAATCTGTCCTCCTTTTATTGACTACTATTCCTATAGGTATAGTATGAATATATGCTATAATCTTTCTTCTGTCAAGATATTTTTTTATTTTCCATCTGGGTTTTAGTGCCTGGAAAGATAATTAAACGCGCTTAAAACAGCTTTTGACCCCTCTCCTGCGGCAATAATAATCTGTTTCTAAGGCGTATCGGTTACATCACCTGCGGCAAATATACCGGGAATACTGGTTTCATTGCGGGAGTTAATCTTTAATTCACCGTAATTATTCTTCTCAATATCTTTTATAAACCCGGAATTAGGGATGAGTCCTATCTCTATAAATACCCCCTGAACAGAGAGGAGCTCCTGCTTCCCGTCCTTATTGATTTTAACTGATTCTACCATCCTGTTGCCTGATATTTCGGTAACCGCAGCGCTATTAAAGACAGTTACATTTCCGGCTGACTCAACCTTCTGGCGCATTATTAAATCTCCTCCGAGCCCAAGGCTATTATTTACAATATAAACCTTATTTGCGATTTTTATTAATTGTAAGGCGGCATCCAAAGCCGAGTTTCCTCCGCCGATAACCAAAACATCCTTCCCCGGGAAAAGAGGCCCGTCGCAAGTAGCGCAATAAGTAAGCCCCTTGTTCTTAAATTCTTTTTCTCCTGGCACGCCTAACTCTTTTGACCGCTTCCCCGAAGAAATTATCGCAGCCTTAGTCTGATATTCGTTTTTAAGCGTCTTGACAAATATAAGGCTATCTGGCTTCTTGACTTCCACAACCTCTTCGTTTTCCTTAACCGGTATATTGTATTTACGCATATGCTCCTCAAACTTTTGCGCCAATTCCGGCCCCGTAATGAACTGGTAACCCGTGTAATTCTCGATATCACCGCTCCAGGCAGCCTGGCCTCCGATATCTCCGGTTAAAACCAGAAAGTCCATCTTCTTGCGTGCAGCATAAACTGCCGCAGTAATCCCCGCAGGTCCGGCACCGATAATAATGAGATCGTAAATTTTCATTCGGGACTCCTAATCAATCGTTTTCTTGTCGAAAGATAATCCCTACCTGCCGCCAGGCAGGCCTACTGGCAATACTTATTGCAAACCTAACGATTGCCTGATCCTATCTTTATCAAAACCAATAATAATTTCGCCTTCAATATCCAATACAGGAACGCCCATCTGACCCGAAATCTTCACCATTTCATCAGCTTTCTCTTTATCAGCTCCGACATCAAAATCCTCAAAAGCAATATTACTATCTTTGAGGAACTGCTTAACGCGTAAGCACCAAGGACAAGTAGAAGTACTATACACTTTTACATTTTTTGACATAGCCTATTCCTTTCTAATTCCTCTCTGTAACTCGGTTAACTGGCGAAGATGCATATTCTCCTGTTCAATTAAGAAACCCACTATCTTTGTATCATTCTCGGCAACAATTTTCTTTATACCTTCATAAAAGATAATGGACTCTCTCTCAAAGTTTACCGCCTTTTCCAGCGCCTCTTTTTCGGTCTTAATAGCATGGGCCGCCATACTCCCTGTGTTTTCTTTAGTAAAAACTTGCTCGCTGGCTAAAGCATTCATATAAGAAAAATAGTCATCCGAGACTATCACTTCCCCCTTAAGTTGACTAGCCTTCTCTAAAATCCCCTGGAAAACCTTGATATGCTTTTCCTCTTCCCCCGCTAAGAATTTAAAGACCTCCTGAATCTTAATATCCCTGATATTTCCGGCAAGGGTATTATAAAAATCCCTCCCATTCTTCTCAATCTCTATCCCGATTTCAACAATCTCGCTTCCTGAGAAAATATCTCCCATTTTCTTCTCCTTAAGAGTTTATTTTAAATGCGCGGGGGTTAAATCAACTACTTCTTCATGACCTGACCCCCTTAACCTGAGCCAGTATTTAAGCTATACTAAGGGCTCTAGAAAGGGGGTTTTACATGGCAAGGAAAAGATTCAAAGCGGAACAGGTCGTTATGATGTTGCGCGAAGTAGAAATGCAGCTGGCCAAGGGGTTAAATCTCCAAGAGGTATG
>Ga0172371_10004957_pt1 | contig 19875 bp, 15 predicted proteins | sample Lak12m_FD_114543 | JGI IMG/M metagenome (GOLD analysis project Ga0172371, IMG submission 114543) | Freshwater microbial communities from Kabuno Bay, South-Kivu, Congo - kab_022012_12m | ecosystem: Environmental > Aquatic > Freshwater > Lake | place: Democratic Republic of the Congo: South-Kivu... | reverse complement strand
TTTGTATAACATTCTCAATTCCTTTTAGCAAATCCTCGTCGGTAATTGTATAGCCTTGTTCACGTAAAACCTGAATTGTTTGAACAACCGTTACAATGTTTTTGCGCTGATACGTTCCGTTTAGCGGAAAATCCGGAATATCCAGAAAGCCCGTTTCATCATTGACTAATGTCAGACTTTTTGTGTCCTCCTCATGAATAGTTTCGGCCTGAACTTTAAAATGTCTGTCGGCAAAAATGATGGGGGAATGACGGGATGCAGCAGTACTTTCAAAAACCTGTTTAACCTCAGTTTGTGTTTCACCTATCACCACAGGTACACCATGCTTGATAATCCCTGCTTTTTCAAATGCAATTTCCGATAAAGTGTTGCCCAAAAACCGCATGTGATCCCAACCAATATTCGTAATTACCGACACAAGTGGATGAATAACATTTGTCGAGTCGAGCCTGCCACCGAGTCCCACTTCAATCACGGCAATGTCGGTGTTCTCATTTCTGAAATAATCAAAGGCCAGGCCTACCGTCATCTCAAAAAACGAAAGTCCAATTTTCTCAAACTCGTCTTTCCACTTTTCGATAAAACAGGTCACAGTTTCTTCCGGGATCATTTTTCCGTTAATTCTTATCCGTTCCCTGAAATCCTTGTAATGTGGTGAAGTATAGAGCCCCGTTTTGAAGCCTGCTTCCTGCAGTATTGAGGCAATGAGATGTGAGGTTGACCCTTTACCATTTGTGCCTGCCACATGAATGGTTTTAAAACTATCGTGCGGATTTTCAAGCAGGTTGCAAAGTGCAAAGGTGTTACCAAGATCAGCTTTGTAGGCTGCCCCTCCAATGCGTTGGTACATGGGCAGTTTGTCGTACAAAAATTCGAGTGTTTCGGCGTAGTTCATCGTTTATTCCCTGAATTTATTGGGCGAATGGCCGCAAAAGTAGATAATTTCGATTCAGTGAATCATCAGCGGAGGACAAGTTTTTTGGTAAACCGGGCGTTTTCGTCAGAAAACCTGAGCAGGTAAATGCCCTTTTCGAATTTTAACAAATCCAGCGTATTGATTTTGGAAGGATCGATTTGCTGCTCGCAGATGTGCCTGCCTTCGGCTGAAAGCACCTCAAGATGCAATAATGACGTCATTTCCCTGATCTCAATCCTGAAAAGACCTTCTCCAGGATTCGGATAAATATAAATACCGCCTTCCAAGGATGTGGCATTGCGAATTGTAAAGGAACTGATACCGGACAGGCCGTTCACACCGAAAAAATCCTTTTCGGGAAATTTGTCATCAAAGCTGGCTGAAACTTCGAAAATCTCACCCGTCCTTTGCCTGAACAGTCTGAAATTCATTTGCCCGCCAGATTCAAGACCGGTGTTTTCTGTATTCATCTGATCTTTACCAAAAGCAGTAAGGGCAAGGGGTTTTTCAAGTTTTCCTCCGATATCCGGCTTTTTGATGTTGATGATCCCTGAACACAATCCTTCACCGTTGAATACACCGATCAAATCGCCATCTTCAATCCTGGAATTATTTAAGGTAAAATTGATAAATGCGTTTTTACTGATGGCAATTGTGTGCGACAATGAAGTTTTCCGAAAGCCATTCCAGGGATTGAAAAAACTGTCATCCTGATTATTTATGATTGGCAAAAACTTTTGGCTGCAAGCCTGAAATTGAATCCAAACTTCATGTGTTACCAGGATGTAATAAGATTTTCCCGAATTAACATATTCCAATGTGCTGATGCCAGCCTCAGGCCAGAAAACATTGACTCCGGCAATCTCCTTAACAATGACGAGCGTATCACCCAAGGGCCCAAAAATCGTACTGCTGTTTTGTGAGCAAGGGCTAATAACAGGTAATATATTCCAACCTTCTGATAAAATAATCTTGTTTACCGGATTTATATCCCCTTTAACTTCAATCTGTGATTCATCCGTCATTTTAATGATCAGGCCGTCCAGAGGATTCCAGTTTCCAACGGTATTGATGTTTTGCGATGGCCAGTAAATTCCGGCATTGTTCATAGCAAAAACCAGGTTTCCTGCAACGGATTGAAAAACATCAGGAAGAGCCGGATTCATTGGGAGTAAATAGGTCGAAATACCGCTCCAACCTTGGGATAGTGAAACAATTTGTGAATAAATGGGCTGCAAAACCGTAATATAGTCTTCACGAATAAGTGTATCGGAATTAAATGGGTCGAATACCATAAGCCTGACAGTAAAGATACCGGGGGTATTATATTTATAAACCGGATTCTGAAGGTTTGAACTTTTACCTTCCCCCATAAACCATTTCCATTGGTTAGGGCTACCTCTTGAATTGTCATGAAAATGAACCGTTTCACCCGCATGAATGACGAGTGGTTCCGCATAAAAATCAGCAATAAGTGTATCCTGTACCCAGATAAAATTTTCTTTGACTTCAGAATCAGTACTGTCATTTTGGAAAACCTGAAGTGAAACCGTGTAATGACCTGGCTGCAAATAATGATAAACAGGATTCAAAACCTGCGACACCGTATTATCTCCAAAGTCCCAGATCCTGCTTGTGGGAAATCCGGTGGAAAGATTCGTAAAACGGATATCCTGTCCGGTCAGCACTTTTGTTGTATCCGCTTTGAATTGTGCTTTGAGTGGCTCACGGATAGTGATGTAACTTAATTTGAATTCGTAATCACTCTGGTATTGGTTTGCCACTGCAAGCACCACGGTATAGGTGCCTTCAAGGGTATAAACATGAGCAGGATTCTGCACCTGACTCGTTTTCTGGTCACCAAAATTCCACCACCATATGGTTGGGTTTCCAATACTCAAATCGGTAAACTGGGTAGTATGTCCCAGCCAGGCAAAAGTTGTATCGGCTTTGAAATTGGAAACCAATGTCTGAACCACAGTAATGTAATTTTCTTTTACCATTGAATCGGTGAGCCAATTGTTCGCAACAACTAAACTGATGCTGTAAACCCCCGGAAAAGTATAGGTATAAACCGGATTCTGAAGCGATGACACCTGGCCATTTCCAAAATCCCAATGCCAGATTTCGGGATTGCCTTGTGATAAATCGGTAAACTGAATGGCATTTTCAGTAAAAGCCAATGTTTTGCTGGCCATAAAATTGGTAATGAGTGGCTCTATTACTGTAATATAATTTTCGATGATCAATGTATCGGTAAACCAATCATTCGCGACTATTAACTTAATGGTATAAAAACCCGGCGAATTATATTGAATTTCCGGATTTTGTAGTGTCGATGATTCTCCGTTTCCGAAATCCCAGAACCATGAGTCCGGGTTGCCTTGAGATAAGTCGGTAAAATGAATGCTTTCACCCGTTAAAGCAAGTGTTGTATCTGCAACAAAGGCAGCGGTTAAAGGTTCGACAATAGTGATGTAATTTGTTTTTGTTAATGAATCTGCTCGCCAGCCAGATTTTACAAGCAATTCGACTGAGTAAATACCCGGGACGCTATAAACGAAAATGGGATTTTGAATCGCTGAAAATTGCCCATTCCCAAAATCCCATTTCCAGGTATTGGGACCACCTGATGACAAATCAGTAAACTGGATAGCTTCATTAATAAGCGTAAAAGTTGTGTCGGCGACAAAATTGGATACTAAAGGAGGAAGAATGGTGATATAGCTGGTTTTTGTTAACGAATCGGCCCGCCAATTGGCTTTTACCATCAATTCGACAGAATAAACTCCCGGTACACTGTAGAAAAAGACCGGGTTTTGGACAGTCGAAAACAGACCATTACCAAAATCCCATTTCCAGGTATCGGGGCTGCCCGCTGATAAATCAGTAAACTGGATGGGATCGTTTGGAAGCGCCTGCGTTTTATTTGTCGAAAAATTGGCTACCAGAGGGTTGTAAACTTCGATATAATCCTGTTTGGTTTCTGTATCGGATTTAGTCCCTTTTTGAATAGTGAGGGTTACATCGTAAAACCCAACTTGTGTGTAATTATGCGTCGGATTTTGATAAGTACTGGTCTGGTTGTCACCGAAATTCCAGTGCCATGAGGTGGGTGACCCCAGTGAAAGGTCACCGAAATGCACCGGATAATTGCGAAGCAGCCTGGTATGATCGGCAGCAAATTCAGCAACCAGCGGCTGGGTAACATTAATCAGATCAGTTTTTAAGATAGAATCGGCATAAATCCCCGACTTTATTTTAAAAAACACATCATAACTCCCCGGTAAATTATAAATATGTGCAGGATTTCGAAGCGTTGATGTACTGCCATCTCCAAAATCCCAAAAATAGGAATCAATGAGAACGCCAGCATTAAACGAGCCATCGGTAAACTGAACTGATAATGGGGCATCTCCTGTGGTTGGATTTGCGGTAAATGCAATACTTAGCGGAGAATAATAATTCAGTTCAAATGCTCCATCCCAGGTTATCTCCGGTGAGTTAAGCACAAGATTACCCGAAACGCTGAGTGCCGTTGTAGTTGAATCAAAAGTTCCATTTGCATTAAACCAATCAATTTTGTACAAACCCGGGTTATAATTGTTAAGATTGATAATACCACCCGTAACTGCAGGTGGAATTCCGTTTTGCTTCACATATTCCCAGTTATATTTTCGGTTTTGAATCCAGCCAATGGCATGATCGCTGTTGCGTGCCACAAAACCTCTCAATACCGGCGAATAATTCAGCAGACGGTATTTGGAAATTTCCATGATCCCGTTTCCTACATTCTCTACAAAAATGGTATGCTGACCAACCGGCACAGCGATGGTATAATAGGAGTTGGACGATGCGTTGTTGCTAACCAAAGTTACACCATCGAGCCAAATCTTTATTTTCGAAAGGCTTACGCTTCCCCCGGTAAAAACCGTAAACTCCCCTGGTTTTGTATAATTTACGTGGAATGTGGGCGGATTGCGGTCAGAATTAAAGAAATATCCATAAAGGTATTTCCCAAGGTTAAGGTTGTTGGGTATTAATGAGCCGTTGGGTTCGATAGCGAAATCGTTCGCCGGAGCTCTTTGTAAGGTTGAAACAAAACCAGGTGAAATATCAAGTGTCAGGTTAATATCTGAAGTGCATAATGGAATTTCATAAATTGCATTCTGGGAAGGGAAATTTACCTGTCCCAGGAATGAAGATAACGGACCGAAATAGGAAAAAAAACCGTTTGGATAAAGATAGGTATTCCACCACCACGACATGGCGGTACTCACAGTTCCCGACAAGGCAGAGGACCACAAAGTGTTATGAAAAGTTATTCCGCCAGGATCGTTCTGGAAAACCTCCTCAGGGGTATATGCCAACGCAAATTCGCCAACAATGGCCGGTTTGTTGTATTTAGTCAGGTAATCTTTCGAATAATTATAAATTTTTAGTTCAAGGTCGTTAATCATACCATAAATATGCAGTTGTGTAAACATTGTACTTGCATTATTCCAATAGTCCTGATCATGTTCGGGAATGGCAAAACCACTCGAAACAGGCCGGTTTCGTATATCCAGTGATTTGGTGTAGGAGGTCATTTCGTTAAGCCAGCTTAGTGTTTGGGTACGAAAATCGTTGTAAACGCCAGTATTATCGGCTTCCGAAAGTATTTCCCATGACGAAACAAACGATGAATAGCCCCACCTTGCCATGATGTACCTGATCTTGCGTTGAAACAAACCTTTGGCGGTTGTATTTACAAGGAAGTTCTGGGGTTCATTGCATGGACCACCATTGGCCGTATTGTAAGGGTTCTGAAGCCAGCCGGGAGTATTTGAAGATCTCAGTTCATCATGGATCATGATGTTGAGCTGACAATAAATTTCATATTCGGTGAGGTGATCAAAAATCCAGTCCAATGCCCAGGCACGGTTTTGCCGTAACGAATAATTTCCTGTGCCCGTCTCCTGCCATTCGAGTTCAAAACTCCAGGGAGCCATTACGATTTTGGTAAAGTTGCCGCCATTTGCACCCAGTTCGTTTATCCAATCCTGGTAAATTGTAAACCCTTCGCTCCATTCCGTCCAACCCAGGTTGGTACCGATTCCCAAAAACTTCCCGCCATCGTCGTATTTAAACTGGTTATTTGCTGCCGGATGAACGAAACCCCGTAAGGCCGATTGAGTGCATTCGAACTGCCCGACAGGATAAGAAGTGGTTCCGTTCACATCGGTACAGGTAAGCAAATAGCTCCAGGCTCCGGTCTCGTTTGGCGCAAACCGGACCCGCCAGTCAGGATTTCCAACCAACACCAGATTATCCGGCTGTGGCATGTTGTAAGGCTGGTAATAAAAACCATCAACATTGTAAACAATCCCGGTTGGTGAGGTGAATTTACATTTCAGATTTACCTGGCTAAAATCGTATGGGTTGGAATAGGACGCAGTAAAATTGACAATAAGCTCAAATTTCTGATACTTGCCTATGAATCCTGAATTAGCCGACACTGAGATAAAAACCGGGTTGGCATTAACGGAATAAAAAACCGATAACACCATGATTAACAGAAAGAATAATGAAAGTGGTTGTGTAATACGTTTCATAATCAAGCCAGAGTCCCCCAAAATATGAATACAATGATTTTCCCCAAAATCAGCTCAAAATTAACACAATAAAATCCTGATGAAAGAAAAACTTTAAATTTCGTAATGAAAATTATACTTATTGATGTCTTTGCCCTCAGGCAGAATAAACAACATTCCGGAATAAATTGTTTTGAAGTAGCTGTTTATTACACCGGCAATCGACTTAGGCGAAATTTTTTTATTATAGGAGACTTGAACAAATATCTCAAGTGTTATTTTTTTTACCTCAAGTGACATTTAAAAATGTCTCAAGTGATAATTTTTTTATCTCAAGTGATATTTCAGAATGTCTCAAATGATAATTTTTTCCCCTCTTGTGATATTTCAAAATGTCATAAAAGGTAAATATTGGCACCCCAGAAGGCAGGGATCATTTTCTACTTATAACTCCGTTGGCTTTTGTCGTTCAAAGCAAGCTTCCTCCTGCCAATCGAATAGTAGAGGTGAAATTTTGATTAGATAAAAATATTAACGAGTTTCCGCTGAAAACCAGCGAAAATATTTTTAGCTTCGTACGGGACAGTAAACAATTGTGCCCGTTTAGGACAAAACAGCAACAAATACTGCTTTGCATAACCAGAAACCATTTGTTAGTGAACATTCAATGTATGTAGTGGAACAAGACACATATCCCATTTACATAGTATTTTTCTGGTTAACAGGGTTTTAAGCTTTAGTTGAAATTTAAGTGCGCAGTCAAACCAATACTATTTCAAGAATTAATTAACAGTTTGCGATATGAAAAATCCTATGTTTTTTTTAACTCTTATGATTTCGGTAAACACTTTTAGCAATAATATTACCGATACAATTCAAACTAATTCGAAAATAACTGATGTAACAGTCTTTTTCATTGGTGCTCAGGTTACCAGGTGTGTTGATCTAAAAGCTATTATGGGGAAGCATCTCATTATAATAAACAAATTATCAAATGAAATAAATCCACAAAGTATTCAGGTTGACGGTATAAACCACTGTAAAATACTATCAGTAAAGCACCAGCTGACCTATTCGTCGGAAAGCAAGAAAAGCAAAGATGAGTTAGAATTAGAAAGTAAGAGAGCCACCCAAGAGTTGAAAATCAAGGAAATAAAAAATAAAATCAGCGTTTACGATTTAGAAGAAGCTTTGCTTATCGACAACAGCCTCTTTAGTAAAAAAGATGGGGGTACCTCGGTTTCCGAAATAAAAGAGGCAGCCGATTTTTATAGGGTAAGGCTTAACGAAATCCGGCAGGGGAAGCTTGATTTATCTGTTGAATTAGATGCAGCCAACAAGACTATTCAGGAATTGTATGTTGAATTAAATAAACTGATCTCCAGAAACCATAAAAATTATAGTCAGATATTGATTACGATTGAATGTGAAAAAACAATAAATGAGAATTTGTGTGTGAGTTATTATATTAACTCTGCCGGTTGGACACCGTTGTATGATTTCAGAGTTGACGATATTACCAAACCCCTTACAATCGTTTATAACGCAAATGTTTATCAGTCGTCCGGTGAGTCATGGGACAATGTAAATATAAAACTTTCGACTAATAATCCATCCTTAAGTGGAAATAAACCCGAACTTAATACCTGGTATCTAGGAAGAAGAAATTATTATCCGGGGCCAGCTATACCAAATGGACCAGCGTCTTTGCAAGGAATCGTTTCTGATGCAGAATCAAATGAAGCTATACCTTTTGCAAATATTGCCCTTTTTCAAGGCAATCATTTGGTAATTGGAGCAACCTCAGACTTTGACGGCCTATTTAAGATCAAACCCATTCCTTCAGGTTATTACGATGTTAGAGCTTCATTCGTGGGTTACAAAACTGTCCAAATTAACAATCTATTACTTTCTCCGGACAAAATAACTTTTCAGGACTTCAAACTTAAAGTCAGCGCTGAAACCTTAGAATCAGTCGAGGTAATTGACTACAAAGTCCCATTAATTTCGAAACAAAATACATCATCCAAAGCAACAGTAACAGCCGAAGAAATTCCAAAAATGCCGGGCCGTTCTGGCTCAAACATTGCAAGCACTGTTGAGAAAGTCAATCAATCGGAGGTATTTAGCGTCAGGGGTTCCCGCGATAAAGAAAACCTTTATAATATTGAACAAAATATTTCCACAGATATTGAAACGTCAAACTACATTTCGAATTCCCTAAAAGCAAACGTAGCTAACCTGGAGTATGATATTGAGATTCCTTATACCATTTTATCTGATGGTAAAGATTACAGCATAAAAATTAAAGAAGTTAGCCTGCCTGTAAATTATGTTTACTATGCTGTTCCAAAAGTTGATAATGACGTATTTTTAGTTGCGGAAATAAAAGACTGGATACAACTTGATTTATTATCCGGAAAATCAAATATTTATTATCAGGGAACCTATACTGGTGAATCATACATCAACTCTGATCAAACAACAGATACATTGAGCCTTTCGCTAGGCCGGGACAGAAATGTTATCGTGACACGAACCGGAAACAAGGAAATGAATGACAGAAGAATGATTGGCGGTAACTATAAAGAAACAATTGGTTGGGACATTACGGTAAAAAACAATAAAAATGCAAGCATAAAAATTTTCATTGAGGATCAGTTCCCCATATCCATAAAGAAATCGATAGAAGTTGATCTCCTGGAATTTACACATGCTAAAGTTGATTACAACATTGGAAAGTTGACGTGGATAATGCAATTAGAACCAAATGAAAAACAAGTAATAAATTACAGATATTCTGTAAAATATCCGAAGTACGTTACTTTAGATATTGAATAAAAAATCGATGAGCAGGGATAACAGACTGGAAATTATAAGAATGTTCTAAGCTTTAAATTTTAATCCACAGGATTAAAGGTGTTCCTGTCCGAACAAAACTTTTCTGGGTTTTTGTCTATTCTACGGCTTTATTCTCATCCACAGTAAGTTTAAAGCCCGATCCATGTACATTGGTTATCATTATGGATTGGTCGTCTTTGAGAGATTTTCTTAACTTGGCAATAAAAACATCCATACTCCGACCAATAAAATAATCCGCGCCGCCCCATACTTTATTAAGCGCAACATCCCGGGGAAGTAACTGGTTCTGATATTCACATAAAAGCTTAAGCAGGGCCGATTCTTTCCGTGTCAGGTGTTTTTCGCCATGAACCGATCTGAGAAGCATATTCACATAATCAAAGGTGAAAATTCCCAATTTGTATGTTCCGTCGGATGAAAGATTGTCGGATAACGAGCGGGGAGTGCATCTCTTGAGAATTGCTTTGATGCGCAGACTCAGTTCCTCGGTGCTGAAAGGCTTGGTAATGTAATCGTCGCACCCGACCTGAAAACCTTTGATGCGGTCATCCTTAAGCGATTTTGCCGTGAGAAAAATAATGGGAACTTCGGCATTGATTTTTCTGATATCTTCCGCAAGGGCAAAGCCGTCCTTTTTAGGCATCATCACATCGAGGATACAAAGATTAAAATGCTGTTTCTTAAATTCCTCCAATCCTTCTTCACCATTTTTGCAATGCAATGCCGGATAACCCAACATATCGAGATAATCCACCAAAACCGAACTTAGGTTAGGATCGTCTTCAACCAAAAGAATCGAACATTTTCTTTCATTCATAAAAAGTATATTATTAATGGCGGAACTCAAAAAAAACAAATGTACAATTTTTTAATTATGAATTCATCCGCTAAAAATCAATAAAAAGAAACCAGTCAGTAAAATATCAGTTTTCGAAATTAAGAATTGAGGCTGGTTTCTTATAAGGAAAAAACAATGTAAATTTACTTCCTTTGCCAAGCTCACTGATAACTTTAATGGTTCCGCCATGAGCCTCAACTATGGTTTTCACATAAAACAAACCAATACCGAAACCTTTTACATCGTGTATATTTCCGGTAGGAATCCGGTGGAATTTTTTAAAAATATGTTGTTGATGCTCACTTGCCATTCCGATACCTTTATCTTCGACCGAGATAAATACTCCCGACAGGTTACTCCAGGTGGAAACCGTTATTTCGGGTGGTCCCTGTGAATATTTATCGGCATTATCCAAAAGGTTATGCAAAACATTTGTAAAATGGCTTTTGTCGGCTTCAATCACCGGGTTGGCAGCATTGAGCCGCGAAAAGACCATACCGTTATTCTTGCTTAGGGTCATCTGGAAATTCTCGGTTAAAACCTTCAAAATCTCATGTACATCGAGTTCACGAATCCTGAGTTTATAGTCGCCCCTTTCGAGTATGGCGACCTGTAATACTTTCTCTACCTGATTTTTCAGCCTGGCATTTTCGTCAAAGATAATATGGGCATATTTAAGCAGCTTTTCAGAATCCTCGTAAACATGTTCTTTCATCAACATTTCACTGGCAACCGAAATCGTCGAAATCGGGGTTTTGAATTCATGCGTCATGTTGTTTACGAAATCAGCCTTGATCTCCGATAATTTTTTCTGTTTGAAAAGTGAATGTATGACGTACCAGAAACTGGCTATGGTGACTAAAATAAAAAATGCCGACAGCGCAATATAAAGCTGCATGCTTCTCAGGACAAATTCGGGCTGATTGGGGAAATAAATGCCAAGCATATACTGATCCTTCTGAAAAATACAGGATACCGCAAGGCTGTGCACAGAATAAAGAATTTTATCTTCATAACCTTTGAACTGACCGCTGACAAAAGCGTTTTCCGTTTTGCCAAAAATCCCGTAATAATACTCCTGGTCAACATCCAGGTTTTTAAACTCCGTTCTTACCATCGAATCGAGTAATGCGGGATCGATCGAATGAATGAATTTTGAATGCACCGAAAGCTCCAATGAACGGGCGGAACAATAGTCCTGAAGTATGGAAGTATCGTTTTGCAAAGTTGTAAGCTGGTTTACAACGCGTTTAAGGCCAATGTTCACGATCTGATCAAATTGCTCCTGCCTTAAAGCGATTGCATTCTTGACCCAAAAAAATTGCGTCAGTACCACTCCCATTAATGCAAGCGTAGTTATGGCCACAGTAATTAAAATAGCTTTCCGGTTCATGCTTCAAAATTATCGCCGAAGATGGTCCAAAAAAATATTTAACAAATTATTAACAGTAATTAACAAACCTTTAACAGTTCAGGCAATGCGGGTGTAGTATGTTTGCATCAGAAATTCATTAACACAAATCAAGTAATAAATTAACAAATATGAAAAAGATTTTCTTAGGATTAAGTTTGGTAGTATTCCTCTTAGCGGGATTTACAACCAGTGCAAAAGCCAACACGGTTGCAAAAGCAAAAAAAATTACATTAACACTGGTTGCAAGTGAACATTCGACCAATGTTATTGTTTTACAGAACGATCAGGATAAAGAAAAGAAAAAAGAAGCCGAAGCAAAAAAAACCGAAAACAAAGCCAAATCAGGCGGTTGTGCAAAAACCTGCGATAAAGCTTCAAAATCTTGTTGCGACAAGGGTGTAAAAACCAGTTGCGATAAAGAAAAAACCGGTGAAAAAGCAAAAAGTGCTACCGAAACCCAAAGCACCGATAAAGACAAGAAAGAACAAGGTGATAAAAAGTAATTATTTTAGAGAGAGATAATTTTTTCATTTCATTTTTTTGGCCCCGCCCCCTGGCGGGGTTTTTTTTATATTTTTGCTTCAAAGCAACATCTGAGATGGAAACAATGAGAACCCAATACCTTGGCGGTTTACGGACAATAGCCAAACATGTAAAATCGGGAAACGAGCTGATAACAGATGCTCCACCTGATAACAAAGGGCGCGGTGAAGCCTTTTCACCTACCGACCTGTTGGCGACAGCTCTTGGAAGTTGTGCCCTCACCATCATGGGAATTGCAGCCAACGAACATGGATTTAATATTGATGGCACAACGGTAAAAATCACTAAAATCATGGCATCAAACCCGCGTCGTGTTGGTGAAGTAGTGGTTGAATTTACATTCCCTCCGAATAATTATTCCGAAAAAGAAAAGAAAATTATCCGGCTCTCTGCCGATACCTGCCCAGTAAACCAAAGCCTTCATCCTGATCTGAAAAAGACCTTCGTTTATAACTTTTAATTTCCGGGTAAAATAAGGTTTATTCCAGCGGTTCCAGGCGGCTTTTCAGATCATTCATTTCCGTTTCCATGCTGCTGATCTGGTTTTTCTTTTTTTCGATGCTGATCCTTGTCGAGGAAATCCGGGCTTTCAGACCAAGGGCAGCGCGCGTCTCTTTTCCGGCAGATTCGATAATATCCAGATGATCCTCAAGTTCCTGGAGGGTTTCAAATTCCCGGTCGAGGGCTTCCCCCAGATCAAGAATGTCAGTCCTTAATGCGGCAAGTTTGTACTGCATTTTAACTTCCCAGTTCTTTTTCTTTTCGTGGAAAAACTCATCTACCCTTTTATTCAAAATCTCAAAGGCCGTCTGCAGGCGGGAATAAAGTTCTTCCCTTTGTTCCCTGGTGAGCCTGATGCCTTTGAATTCGGACTGAATCTTTTTCAGATACTCCCTGGTTTCTTTGTATTCGTTGCTTTCTTCAGCCTGGATCAGGCCATCACCAACCATCGCTTTAAGTCGTTTGTAATTATCCTGCGCATCCTGTTCATAAGAATATTTTTCCTCATCCTGCCTCATATTCAGGGTTTCGAAGGCTTCCTGAAGAATATTATGTAACACCTCCCTTTGTTCTTTCAGTAAATACGAATCCCTGATTTCAGCCTGGATTTCCTTCAAATCGACACGAAGCTGGTGGAATTCGATGGATTCATTGGCTCTTTTAAGAATATCAACAGCCCGAGGCTTAAGCAAACCATATTGTTTTTCGGCTTGCTGCCGGTGTTTCTCCGATTCTTCGTCCTGGCGGATATTGAGTGCAGTAAAAGCATCCTCTAATTTTGAATACAATTCATCTCGTTGATCTCTCGCAAGTTTGGTGTCCCGTAATTCATGCTGGACCTTAATAAGCACATCTTTGGCTGTTCTGAAATCGGGGGCCTGATTCGCCTGAATGATCGCCGCATCAACATTTTGCTTTAATTCGACAAAATTCTGTGTACTTTCCTTTTCGAACCCGTTTTTTTCGATTTCCCGGAAAGCTTTTATTTTTGCGAAGGCCTCCTGCAGTCGTGAATAAAGGCTTTCGCGGTGTTCCCTTTGAAGTTTGGCTCCCTTGAAGAGTGCCTGTACTTCGATGAGAAAATCCCAGGTCTCTTTGAAATCTTTAGGATTGCTTGCCAGGAAAAGGGACTCATCCACCTTTTCCTTTATTACCAGATAATTGTGTTGCGCTTCGCTGATAAAATCAGCGTGTTCGTCTTCAATTTTTTTATTGACTTCAGCAAAAGCATCCTGTAGCTTTCCATACAATTCCTCCCTTTCTTCTTTGATAAGTTTTAAGCCTTTGAAATTGCCCTGGACTTCGATGAGATATCCTTTGGCTTCGCGCAGATCTTTGGCTTGTTTTGCCCTTTTAAAGGCTTGTTCCAGTTGAATCTTAAGGTTCTTATAATTATTTTCTGCTTCTAAATCGTGGCTTCTTTCAAATTCCATAAATGCGGGTATTAATCAATTTGTAAATTAGAAAAACAATCAAATCATTCCCGATTTTTACTATCAATCACGATGGTTACCGGTCCGTCGTTAACAAGCCCTACTTTCATGTAAGCGCCAAATTTGCCGGTTTCGATCCTGGACCCTTTATCGGTTTCGAGTTGGTTTATAAACTTTTCATAAATGGGAATTGCAATTTCAGGCCTCGCAGCTTTTATATAGGAAGGCCGGTTTCCTTTTTTGGTGCTGGCGTGAAGGGTAAACTGGCTGACTAAAAGAATGCCGCCTTTAATTTCGGTAAGCGGAAGATTCATTACGCCATTTTCATCGTCAAAAATCCGTAACCTCACAATTTTTCCGCTCAACCATTCGATATCTTCATCACTGTCAGTATCTTCAATACCCAACAGAACCAATAATCCCTTTCCGATCTTTCCCCCGATGTTCCCTTCAATTTCCACGGAAGCCTTGCTTACGCGCTGAATTACTGCTCTCATTATTCGATTTTTAGAATGTTTTCTCCCTGCAAACTTAGTAAATATTAATTTTGCCGGAAACTTAACCAATCATGACACGTTTAAGCGTTAATATCAATAAAATAGCCACTTTACGTAATGCACGCGGTGGCAACATTCCTGACCTGGTAAAAACCGCAATCGATTGCGAACGTTTTGGTGCGCAGGGGATTACAGTACATCCCCGTCCGGACGAACGTCACATCCGGCGGCAGGATGTATTCGACCTGAGGCCCATCGTTACCACCGAATTCAACATCGAAGGTTATCCTTCGCGAAGTTTTATCGATCTGGTTACCAGCGTTAAACCCCAGCAAGTTACGCTTGTTCCCGATCCGCCTGATGCACTTACTTCGAATGCAGGCTGGGATACGGTTACCAACGAAAGTTTCCTGAAAGATGTGATTGCAGAATTCAAGGCACATGGAATCAGGGTTTCGGTGTTTATCGAAACTGATTCAAAAATGATCGAAAATGCAGCCCGGACAGGGACCGACAGGGTTGAACTTTATACCGAAAGTTATGCCAGGCTTTTCCCTGCAGATCACGAAAAGGCCATCAAGCCCTTTGTTGAAGCCGCTAAAGTAGCGATACAAGCCGGTCTCGGACTTAATGCGGGCCATGACCTGAACCTGGATAACCTTAAATTTTTTGCACAGCATATCCCCGGTTTGCTGGAGGTCTCGATTGGACACGCCCTGATCAGCGATGCTTTGTACTTTGGCCTGGAAAACACCATCCGGCTGTATCGCAACCAATTGAGGTAGCGGACAGAAAACTGTTATAAAAATTCAGCGAAAAATTTTCAACCGAAAGTCATTTATAAATTCCGCCTCCAGCTTGAATCCCGGGATTATCAGAAATCAGGGAAGGGAAAACAAATGATATTGGCACTGCACGTAAAACCCGGAACACGGAACTCAGAACAAAGATAACACGAAAAAAAACATGGAAGAAACGCAATGGCGCGAGTTAGCCTACAAAAAATCATTCGACGGCATGGTCAGATATATCCGTTTGCACCGCGAAGAGGGTAAAGGATTTACGATTCAGGACCTCGAAGCCATGCTTCAAACCGAATACGATCGTGAAGGGTTGGCATGGGATGGAAGAGGTGAAGTTGTTGAAATCGGAATTTCGGCAAATATTGCTGCCATGGAACAGGAGCTTACAAACTGGCGTAAAGAGTTACTGCTGAAAACCAAAGCTTTGTCGACTAATAAAACTTAAAAACCCTTGGTTTAATTAGAAAAACAAAAAAAACCGGCATTTACAATTGCTTCAGGGTTATACGAAAATCAGGAAACCCGAATAAAATTGAAGGAAAACCCGTTCAATCATTTATCAGAAAAAAAAGAAAATAATGGTATCCGAAAAAGTAATATTGGTCGATGAAAACGACATCGCCACCGGGGAAATGGAAAAAATGGAAGCCCATGAAAAGGCTGTTCTCCACAGGGCATTTTCGGTATTTATCTTTAACAAACGGCAGGAACTCATGCTTCAGCAACGTGCCGAAAAGAAATATCATTCACCAGGCCTTTGGACTAATACCTGCTGTAGTCACCCCCGTCCCGGCGAAGACATTTTAAAAGCAGCTCACCGCAGGCTGGCCGAAGAAATGGGTTTCGATTGCGAAATCGACAAAATTTTCGATTTCATTTACAAAGCAAAACTCGATAAAGGTCTCAGCGAACATGAATTCGATCACGTCTTTATTGGGGTCTTTAAAGGAAATCCCATCATTAACACCGATGAAGTGAAAAGCTGGAAATGGATGAAGATGGAAAATATCTCTAACGACATGAAAATGAATCCCGAAAATTACACCGTTTGGTTTAAAATTGCTTTCGAGAGGGTTTACGGGTATTTAAATGAAACGTAAATTCCTGAATAATTTATCCGGTTTTAGTTAACTTCTTTTGTTTATCGATAATATTATTCCATTCTTTGAAAGCTAAAAAGAAAGCCTCATTAAAATTTAATAAGACTATCATTCTTTTGTTCCAGTCGATCATTTGATGCGGGAACACATATCAAAAACACGGTTGGGATTGACTTTTTTGCTCTGAATTGGCGAATCGAACCCTATCGGTGTGGATCATATTGATCAATCATTTCAACGACAGATTATTGAAAAAAACTAAATTTGTCCGCATGAAATCTATGTTTAAAACATATCTGATTGTTTTTCTATTCTTTTTTTTATGCAGCCTTTGTCCCTCACAGGATTTGGATAATTTGAAGCACCTCCCTTATAAGAACATTTGCAGAAAAGGAAATGCCAATTTGTCGAATGTTCTTTTGCAACATTACAGTTTGATTAATCAAGGTTTGTCGATAAGCTTTATAGGAAATAAATTTCCAGCTAACAAAAGTAATACTTCCTAACACCAATATATTCTTTGCAAATGATGCAAAGCTTTGTATACTTTCAGGAGTTGCTGTTCTATAATGAAACGTTCTAATGAAATTAATATCCGTTTTCTTTTTGTTTTTTTTCTTCTCTTTCCTATCCATCACAGAAGCACAGAACTATTCAACAGATAGTTGTGATAAGATGATTGCTCTGGGGGTTAAAATGATGCAGGCTAAAGATCATTCAAAATCATTAGAATTACTGACGCGTACTAAAAATATGGCTGAAGAAAATCAGTGGCTTAAGCAATTGTTTCTTTCCATAAATAATATCGGATTGAATTATTATCTGATGTCAGATTACGGAGAAGCGCTGAATAATTACCTGGCCGCCTATGAAATTGCGATGAAAAGTCAGGACGACAATCTCGAAACCACTGTGGTAAACAATATTGCGGTTTTATATATGCAAAACCATGAATTCGACAAGGCATACGAATATTTTACACTGGCCTATTCAATTGCTGAAAAAACCGGGCAGGAGGCGAAAATGGGGATGTATGCGATAAACATGGCGCTGGTCTCAAATCAACTACGACACTTTCCCGAAGCGAAAAAATATGCGGAACAGGCTATCAAACTGCTGCAAAATGATCCAAAAAAGCTCGTTCAGGCACAAGTGGCCCTGGCCGAAAACCTGTTTCTTCAGGGCGATAATGAACTTTCAAAGAGCATGCTCATGGATTTACTTCCCGAACTACAAACAGCCGAGAGCAAAGAATTCAAGATGTATTCACTGGTGATACTCTCAAAGATATACGAAAGTAATCACGACTTAGCGCAGGCCATCCGGTATGCTACAGAAGCACAGCATACCGATCGGAATCCTGAAATGAAATCCGACATTTTTGATCAACTGGCACGATTATATTACGAGACCGGTTCATACCAGACGGCTTTGGACTTCAAAGATTCGGTTATTCAAACCAAGGAGCAACTGTATCAATTAAAGAACGGGCAACTATTCGAAACCAATAAGATAAAATTCGAAATGCAGAATTACCGTAACCAATTGAGTGAGAGCAGTGAGAAACTTGTGCTCGAACGGAAAATACGTTACGGAATAATTTTTATTTCGGTGATTTTCATCCTATTTATTGTATGGGTTTTCAGGAACGACCTCATCAAAAACAAGCAGAAAAAGAAAATTGCCGAATTAGAACTTGAAAAAGAAAGAAACAACAACCTACTTCGGGAAAAACAAATGAAAGAAAATGAAACCCTCGCTCTCCTGCAACAGGAAAAATTAAAAAACGAGCTGGAAAAGAAAAACAGAGAACTCACCGCAAAGGCTTTGCAAATATCAAGCAGGATTGAAACCATAGATGAAATGGTAAATGCATTATCCAAGCTTCCCGAAGTTGCCAAAAATGAATTCCTCACCCGTCATATTTATAACCTGAAACGCCAGCTTAGAAGTAATACTTATTGGGACAGTTTCCGGAAACATTTCGAGGAGGCAAACCAGGGTTTTATCGACCGCTTACTTAAAAAACATGATGATTTAACACAAAACGACATCCGTTTCATTACCTTCATCTATATGAACCTTTCTAACCAGGAAATATCGATGCTTCTTAACATAACGCCACAATCCTGCCGCAAAAGAAAAGAAAGGATTGTTAGGAAACTTGGGTTGTCGGGTTACTCCAGGCTTTCGTCCTATTTATCAGGCATATAGAAACGCGTCACAAAATGTCGCAGGGCACTTCACATTATGTCGTAGGTGATTTGCTTCTGCCGATTATGTAGTCGTATAATTTCGCGGCAATTAATTTATGTTTCATTATTAAATCATTCGAAATGAATAAAAAACTAATATTTGGATTATTAATCGGATTGTTTGCATTGAATGCATTGGCACAATCCGAATGGAACCCGGTATATTCGGGATCGGAAGCGAATCTTTTAGCAGTCGATTTTATCGATACAATGCATGGTTTGTCAGTAGGAGAAGAAGGAACAATTTTAAAAACCGCTGATGGTGGTGAAAACTGGCAGCTTATCGACGCAGGAATCTTCGGCCCGCTTTACGCAGTAAGTTACATCGACGCGCAAAATGTAATCATAACAGGTGGCAATGGTTTGATCCTGAAATCGTACGATGGAGGTGAGAGCTGGCAACAAAAAACGGTTCCGGGTATTACGGTTGATCTTCTTAGTGTTGACATGCTACCTTCGGGTAATGGTTTAGCTTGTGGCCTGAATCAAACAATACTTTGGACTCCCGACAATGGGGAAAATTGGACAATTTTAAGAAAAGACTATTTTGGTGCTTTTTACTCCTCACAGATTCTAAATGATACACTGGCTTTTGTTTATGGTCAAAATTCAATCTTTAATCATCTAATTTGCAAAATAACAAATAGCGGTGATAGTCTGGATTTTCATTGGTTCGACATGGATCATAATGGCGTATTAACCGAAGGTACGATATTCGCAGGTTACCATTTTAATGAAGACTTATGTGTTACAGCCGGGGCCATCTTCCCTGGTATTGCCGCCATTACTTGTGGCCAACCCTGGGGACAAAATACTTGGATTCCTTCGTTCATTTTAGATGATTACTACCTGACAGGCCTTGATTTTGTAGGGCAATATGGTGTTTCTGTCGGCGGGAACTATAGTGGCTCCGGCGATCCAAATATCATTGCTGAGTCATACGATGGCGGCCATAACTGGACCGTCTTAACCCAAACCAATAAAAAAGCCAGTGCATATCATGCTGTAAAATTAATCGATAATACCGGATATATTGTTGGTGATGAAGGAACAATACTGAAAAAAGAAGTTCCCCAGGTGAATCCACCAGAAATTGCCATTTTCCCCACATCAATGACACAAATGCTTGGAACAGGCAAA
>Ga0172371_10004956_pt1 | contig 19877 bp, 16 predicted proteins | sample Lak12m_FD_114543 | JGI IMG/M metagenome (GOLD analysis project Ga0172371, IMG submission 114543) | Freshwater microbial communities from Kabuno Bay, South-Kivu, Congo - kab_022012_12m | ecosystem: Environmental > Aquatic > Freshwater > Lake | place: Democratic Republic of the Congo: South-Kivu... | reverse complement strand
TGTTTAGCGCCCGAAATTGCCCAAAAATACGCCATTCCAGTCATCCCACAGGTCATCAATTTTGGCGAGGAATCATTTCTGGAAGGGGTGCAGATTGATATTGAAACATTCATGAAACGTCTTAAATCAACCTCAGAATTGCCAAAAACTGCCGCGCCGCCGATCGAACTTTTTATAGAAGAATTTCAGCGGCTGGCCCCATCCGGCGAAACGATTCTCTGCATCCATCCTTCGACGGACGTCAGCGGCACCGTCAGGTCTGCAACGGTCGCCGCGCAAGATTTTCCAAATGTGGATATTCGGATCATAGATACTCGCCTGGTTTCCAGCCCGCTAGGCACGCTGGTTCATTTGGCTGCCGAATGGGCTGCGCAAGGTGAGAGTGCAGATACGATTGTCTCTCGAGTGGAGAACTATTCGAAACGCTGCAAGATTTATTTCCTGGTTGACACGCTGGAGTACCTGGCACGCGGCGGCAGGATCGGCGGCGCGGCGGCGCTGCTGGGCGGTATGTTACAGATCAAACCCATTCTTCGTTTGCATGATGGGAAAGTTGACCAGTATGAGCGGGAACGCACTCATAAACGCGCCCTGGCGCGCTTGAAAGAGATTGTGATTGAACAGATACCACACGATGGAAACGGATATTTGAGTATCATGCACGCCGGCGTTTATCAGCAGGGGAAAGCCCTGGCTGAAGAACTGGGTGAGTTAATTAATCAACCCTTTGTCCCGGTAGTAAATGTCCCACCCGCCATCGTTACTCACGGCGGCCCAGGCATCCTGGGCGCCGGATTTTTTGTCAGCGAAGGAACTTTAGAAAGTTAAGCGACGAAACTCCTGGCAGAGTGCTTATCGCCTTGGCGACCAACACTCTGCCAGATTCGGGTCATCCGTTGTACAGGTAAAACCCCCGCCCGGTTTTACGCCCAAGATAGCCGGCGTCCACCATCTTGCGTAACAAATACGCCGGGCGATATTTATCTTCCCCCAGATCGCGTTGCAATACTTCCATCACAAATAACACAACATCTAAACCGATCAAATCACAAAGCGCCAATGGACCGATGGGGTGATTCATTCCTAATTTCATCACCGCGTCAATCGCCTCGGCAGAACCGATGCCCTCTTGCAAGGCAAATATCGCTTCATTAACCATTGGACATAAAATCCGATTGGAAATAAAGCCCGGCGAATCTTTTGCCTCTACAGGCTCTTTACCCATCACCCGGCAGACTTCCATCACTGTATCTGCGGTTTCGTCGCTGGTTGCCAGCCCGCGAATCACTTCAACCAGGCGCATCAATGGCACGGGATTCATAAAATGCATCCCAATCACGCGGTCTGGTTTTCGGGTGGCGGCAGCGATTTTCGTAACAGAAATAGATGACGTATTGGTTGCCAGAATGACTTCCTCGCCCGAAAATATGTCTAAATCATTGAATATTTTTAATTTCAAATCCGGATTTTCTGTCGCGGCTTCAATAATTAAGTCCGCCTGGGAGGCTGCTTCCAGTGCGCCTGTAGTGGTTATTTCCAGGGCAGCTTGCCGTTGAACGCCCGAGATTTTTTCCTTCTCAAAGAGCTTATCAACAGATTTTCGGATCGTCTCCTTAGCCCGCTCAAGTTGGGCAGGAATGACATCCATCAGCGTGACACGATAGCCTGAAGTCGCGGCTATCTGAGCAATTCCATTCCCCATCGTACCGGCGCCAAGCACAAAAATATGTTGTACGCGCATCTTTGCCTCCTTTACTCTATTTCAACTGCCAATGCTACCGCTTCGGCTCCGCCCAGGCATAAACATGCCAGGCCGCGTTTCAAACCTCGCGCCTTTAGAGCATACAATAACGTGGTTAAGACACGCGCGCCGCTTGCGCCAATTGGATGTCCAATCGCAATGGAGCCGCCGTTTATATTAACTTTTGACCAATCCCAGCCCAAATCATTCAACGCGCGCCCATTAGCCAGGATTTGTGCAGCAAAAGCTTCATTCAATTCAATCAAGTCTACTGTATCTAATCCCCAACCAATTTTCTGTAAGAGTTTCGGAATAGCCTTGGATGGCGCGTCAAACAAGTATTTAGGCTCGACGGCAACCTGGCAATACCCTACGATCCGGGCGAACGGGTTGCGTCCCATTTCTCTGGCATAGGCGCGGCTGGCAACTACCAGGGCCGCGGCGCCATCATTCAAACCAGGCGCATTACCCGCAGTTACTTTGCCGTCCTTCTTGAAAGCGGGTTTCAAGGCAGCCAATGATTCCAGGGAGGAATCGCGTCGCGGACATTCATCGGTAGTGAAATTTACCGTCTGGCCTTTCTTCGCTGGAATCTCCACCGGTATAATTTCGTCGGCGAATCTCCCTGCGTCAATAGCTGCAATCGCTTTCTGGTGGCTTTGCCAGGCATACTCATCCATTTCCTGGCGTGTGATGCCATATTCATCTGCAATGAACTCAGCAGCGTCGCCCATTGCCCATTTTTCGAAAGGATCCCATAGACCATCAAGGAGCAGAGCGTCGGTTAATTGTGTATGCCCAAATCGCAAATTGCCTGTTCTACCCTCTATGAGGTATGGCGCCCGGCTCATATTCTCCATTCCTCCGCAGATGAACAACTTTCCATCATCAGCTTTGATCGCTTGCGCCGCCAACATAACCGCCTTCAAGCTGGAACCGCATACTTTATTGATGGTGATTGCTCCCACGCTAACCGGCAACCCGGCCTGGATGGACGATTGGCGGGCTGGCGCCTGACCTAACCCGGCTGGCACCACAGTCCCCATAATTACCTCATCCACCTCGGTTGGGTCTGGAAGTCCAGCTCGTTCTGCTGCTGCTTTAATGGCGATTGCCCCCAGGTTTGTGGCTGATATACATGCCAGACAGCCTTGAAATTTTCCAACGGGTGTGCGAGCCGCGCTCAATATCACTGAGTCGAGATCATGATCCTCTCTATCCATTGCGCTGCCTCCTTTGGCTGTTTACTTTTATTTGCTTGTCGCCGATTAAACCTGATCCCATACTTGCTTGATGCGCCAAAAAGTGCTCTCCAGCGTCTCGGGCAGCAGGCGCGTTTCACCCAAAGCCGACATGAAATTCGTATCTCCACCCCAGCGGGGGACAACATGGAAATGCACATGATCCAATACACCCGCGCCTGCCGCCTCACCGATATTAAAGCCCATATTGAAGCCCTGCGGCTTGTATTCCATCCTCAAAGCCCGCATCGCATGCACGGCGTTTTCCATGATCTCAGACCGCGTCGGCGGATCCAGTTCCTCCAACGAAGCCTTATGTTCGTATGGAACGACCATTAGATGCCCGCAAGTGTATGGAAACCGATTCAGGATTACAAACGTAAGCTCGCCCCGGAAAACAATCAGGTTTTCTGGGCCATCCGGCAGGCCCAATTCGCAACAAAAAACACAGTCTAACCTCTTCTCACCAAGAATATATTTCATACGCCAGGGAGTCCATAGATAGCTCAACGTAATTCTCCAATTTAATCCAATCTAGTTGTCCAACTACCCACCCTGCAATCTGTTTAATAAAAACATGCAACGGTATTCTCTAGCTTTATTCTAACAAAAAACTATTCGCTCGGGAATAGTTGACATTCAACAGAAGCATGGTATCCTCTCAGAAATCAATTTACGGTGCAGATCTGGCTCAAGATGGCGCAAATACCCCTGTTTGAATTGACCCTATGGTCCGTTTCTGAATTAACTCGCTATCTACGCGACGTGCTGGAAAGCGATGAAATCTTACAAGATGTGTGGGTACGAGGGGAAATATCGAACCTTGCCCGGCCTTCTTCCGGGCATTTGTATTTCACCCTCAAAGATAACGCCAGCGCGCTAAAATGTGTGATGTGGCGAAACTCTGCTCAACGCCTGCCATTCACACCCAGAGAGGGGCAGGCCATCGAAGCGCATGGCAGCCTCAACATCTACGAAGCTGGCGGGCAATATCAGCTTTACATGGATCGCATCCGACCGGCTGGCGAAGGCGCTCTGTATCAAGAATTTCTGCGTTTGAAAGCGCGTTTAGAAGCCGAAGGTTTATTTGATAGCGAGCGGAAGCGCCCCATCCCTCGTTTCCCAAATAAAATTGGCATTGTCACCTCGCCCACCGGCGCAGCCTTACGCGATATCATCCATACCTTGCAGAGGCGATACCCCATTGCAGAGGTTATATTATCGCCCAGCGCGGTTCAAGGCGAGGCGGCGCCGGCAGAATTGATCGCCGCTCTGAGCAAACTGAACCAGTATGTTAAGCCTGATGTCATCATTCTTGCACGCGGCGGTGGTTCAATCGAAGACCTGTGGGCTTTCAATGATGAACAATTAGCCTATGCGATTGTTGCATCGGCGGCGCCGGTGATTAGCGGCGTAGGCCACGAAACCGACTTCACAATCGCTGATTTTATCGCCGACTTACGCGCCCCCACGCCTACCGGCGCGGCTGAACTGGCGACGCCCAACCGGTTAGAGTTGCAAGCTGATTTAGCCGACCTGGTGAACCAGATAAATCGGTCCGTTGATGCCGGCTTTTCTTCCCGGCATTGGCAAATTGAACGATTACAGAATCGTTTGTTGCAACGTTCGCCCCATGCTTTCGTACAATCCAACCGGCAACGGCTGGATGAAATAACCCGCCAGATCAACAGTTCGATAATCCATTTATTGCAAATGCGCATTTCTGGACTCAGGGGTATCGAACGGCGGCTTTCAAGCCTTCATCCACACGCCATCCTGAGGCGAGGTTATGCGCTGGTCACCCAACCGGATGGAGCGTTGGTCCATTCAATATCCCAGATTCAAACTGGGAATTGGCTCAACGTTCATCTCCAGGATGGTAAATTTCCTGTTACCGTCCAGGATTCACCCATTGCAGAGAAAACAAATGAAGAAAATCAATAACCAACCAGCTTCCATCCCATCTGAAGTGAGCGCAGATATGCTATCTTATGAAGAGGCGCTTGCTCAACTGGAAGAAATCATTACCCGCCTGGATCAGGGAAACCAAACGCTCGATCAATCGTTGACCTTTTACGAACGCGGGCAGGCATTGGCGCAGCGTTGCTCATTTCTGCTCGAACAGGCTGAATTAAAAATCAAGCTGCTTTCTGGCGACGACCTGGTGGATTTTGAACCAGAGAGTTGAAACGATAACTATGGCATGAACCTCCTATGTTCCTGACCCTAAAAAGTACTCTGGCGGCTAATCAACCCCTCATCGCTGCGCTGGCGGCGAATTTCATCGCGCAAATCTTAAAGTTTTTCTTAGGCTATATCAAAAATCGCCGTTGGAACTGGATCTTATTATTGCGCGCCGGTGGAATGCCCAGTTCACATTCGGCGCTGGTGGCTGGCGTAGCGCATTCTCTGGGCTTAACGCAGGGTTTTGGCTCGCCCTATTTTGCAATTGCCCTTGTCCTGGCGATCGTGGTGATTTATGACGCGACTGGCATCCGGCGGCAGGCTGGAAAACAAGCCTATATCATCAACCGTATGATCACTGAATTGTCCTCAGGCCATCCATTAAAACAAGAACAACTACGAGAAGTCTTGGGACATACCCCACTGGAGGCGTTCGCCGGCACTATTTTGGGTATCCTGACTGCCCAAGCGCTTTGGTGGATAACGGCTTAAAATCGGCGTTACTGGGTTACAACTGGCACGCTGCCCGTATTTTCAGCCTTCACATAAGCGGCTGCCACCCAACCTGTATCACTATCCGTCGCCGGGTATTTTATTTGCCACCACAAACCATCGCGGGTCGTACCTACAATTTCTGCTAATTGCCCTTGTGTTAACTGCCCGACGATTGCATAAGTTATATCCGGCCCTGCTCTGACATTCACTCCCATCACTGCCACAAGGTAAGGAGAGCCTGGCGCAAGCGTTTGTTCGGCTGCGCTGGCTGGTCCAACTACTGGAACATTATCTGCATTTCGAGCAACCACGTAATCGCGTGATATCCACCCCTGGACATTCTTAGTATCGGGCAGTTTAATCAACCACCAATACCGATCTTCACTGACGCCAAGAACTTCTGCGGTGCGACCTTTTTTTATATTACCGATCTTCATAAAACGCGTATCTGGGCCGCTGCGGACATTGACGTTCGCAATTGCCATTACTGTAGCGTCATTACCGTTTTCTTTTACGTCGCTGGGTGTAGCGGTTTCTTGCAAAACAATTTGCACATTTTCGGCATTTTCGACTTGCACTTTCTCAGTCGAGACCCAGCCACGCCCAATAGAAAAATATGGCAATTCGATTGCCCACCAATTTTTATCCTGACTGACGCCAACGATGCGCGCTGTTTGATCTTTTTCTAAGAAGGCAATGGCTTGATATTGATCGCCCGGCCCATCGAGGATAGAAATATTGTTAGTCGGATGTAACAAGGCGGAACCAGGTGGGAAGGTTACTGTTGCAACCAACGAAGCTACCATCGGCGAGCCGGTGGCCTTAACGTTATTCTGCTGACGGGTAATCAATCGCCACAAGGTGGATTCCTGAATAGATTTATTGGAAACACGCACAATGACCAGGCTGACCAGTATCGTTACCAGTGAAGCCAGGATCGCCAGGTATATTTTCGTCGCGATAGGTACTTGTTTCCAAAAATTCATCGCGCCAACCACTTTCTGATGACGCCGATCAGGGTATAGAACTCAGAAATCCGCAACGTCAATGCACACAGGCCAAATGCGATGACGCCAAAGACCAATCCGCCAGAGACCACCATCCAGGCTGAAGCACGCGCCATCTCACCCAGCCAGACTGAGAGTGATAATGCCATGATCCCGGCAGCTAACAAAGCCTTCCACGTTCCGTCCAGAATGATATTCCCCTGTAACCCACCCAGTCGCCGGCGCATCAAATAGAGCAACCCGGCCGCTTTGATTGCTGTCGCGATGGAGTTTGCCAGCGCCAGGCCGCCATGCGGCATCCAACCGACGTGAATGAACAAACCTGCCAATAAATAACTAAAAAGAACATTCAGGCTCATTGCCAAAACGCCAACCAAAACCGGTGTTCTGGTATCGTGCAACGAATAAAACGCCCGCGCTAGAATCTCTACCAGGGAATGCCCGACCAGCCCTGCCGCGTACCACAATAGCGCCCAGGCCACCAGTTCTGTCGAGCGCTGGTTGAATTGACCACGCTGGTACAACAGTTGAATGATCGGATTTCGCAATATGATTAAGCCAACCGAAGCAGGTATGGATAAGATCAACACCCACCTCAGGCTAGACGCCAAAGAGTAGCGCATTTCTGCCTGTTTACCCTGCGCGACTTGCGCCGAAAAAGAAGGTAAGGCCGCGATTGCGATCGATTGAGCAATTGCAGCCTGCGGCATCAGCATGAGAGTAAAACCCAAAACGATGCCCGTGACGCTGCCTTCTACAAATTGAGAGGCCAGGCGGGTATTAATCCAGAAATTTAACTGTACTACCGCAACCCCCAACAAGCGGGGCCCCATCAACTGAATAACTTCACGGACATCCGGCATATCCCAACCAAATGTGAGGGAATATCGTCCGTGCAGTTTCAATAAGGCAGGGATTTGCAATAGAAGGTGCGCTCCTGAACCGATGACCACACCCCACCCTAAACCGAATATTCCCAAGCGTGGCGTCAGGAAAACAATCCCAAAGACCATTCCAAGCTGATACATGGCTGGGGCTAGCGACGGATAGAAAAATATCTGATTGGAGTTTAAGATCCCCATCACCAGCCCGCTGAGGCCAAATATGACTGCGGAAGGTAACATCAATCGCATGAGCGCAATAGTCAGGTTTTCTTTTATCGGGTCGCCAGCAAACCCAGGAGCAAGGATGTTGCGCACAATCCACGGAGCAAAGATAGCCGCGATAATACCTGCGGCCAGAATGATGATAAAAACCAGGTTGGCAATCGAGGACGCCATCCTCCAGGCTCGCTCTCGATCGTTTTTGGTTATCAGTGCGGTAAAAATGGGAATGAAAGCGGACGAAAGCGCGCCGCCGGCAACCAAATTAAACAAGGTTTCGGCTACCCGGTTCGCGGCATTAAACGCTTCCATCTCAGCCGCAGTTCCAAAGGCATTCGCAACCAATACTTGCCTTGCCAGTCCAGCAATATTGCTCAATATAAAAGCAATCATCACCGTTCCGGCCGATTTGGCTATCTGGCGATTTACAGAGTGGCTTGACTCAATCATGGGCTAAATTATAAACGGATTCTTCGAATTACCTTGACACAGAACACTCGTTCGCATATATTAATCAACAATAGGAGAAAATATTATGTCTACAAACCGATTTACCTCACCGCCTGATCCACAGGGTTTTCGGATTCAGGTATGGAATATCGTACGGATGATTCCGGTTGGAAAAGTAACCACCTATGGGCAGATTGCCAATTTATTGCCAACCCCACCTGGGATGGCTATGCAAGATTTTCGAGCCTTTGCTCCGCGTTGGGTTGGCGGAGCGATGGCTGCCTGCCCGTCGGACGTACCCTGGCAACGCGTGATCAATGCTCAAGGGAAAGTCAGCCTGAAAGGCAGCGATCAGTCTCGCCAACAGGAACTGCTCGAAGCCGAAGGGGTTGAATTCGACGAGCGCTCCCGTGTTGATCTGAAGCGATTTGGATGGAGCGGAGAAAACGCATGAACGCAAATAACATTCAAACGTCGCAGCGATGCACCTGGGTACCGACAGCTGATCCGATCTACATGGATTATCATGACCAAGAATGGGGGGTTCCTATTCATGACGATAGAATGTGGTTTGAGTTTTTGATTCTGGAAGGATTCCAGGCTGGGTTAAGTTGGCGAACAATTTTATATAAACGCGAGAATTTTCGGCAGGCTTTTGATCAATTTGATTATCAGAAAATCATGTCATATGGCGATGAAAAAGTCTCGGAACTGCTCTTGAATTCCGGTATTATCCGTAATCGAAGCAAAATCCAGGCCAGCATACTGAATGCGCGCGCATTTCATGCAATCCAGAACGAATATGGCAGCTTCGATAATTACATCTGGCAGTTTGTGGGTGGTAAACCAAAGGTAAATGCCTGGAAGTCTATTTCCGAAATCCCCGCGCGCTCTCCGGAATCGGACCTGTTGAGTAAAGATTTGATTCGACGAGGATTTAAGTTCGTCGGTTCAACCATTTGTTACGCCCATATGCAAGCTACTGGCATGGTTAACGATCATACGACCGATTGCTTTCGATATGAAGAAATCATCCGGGAATATCAAAACAATTAGCGCTAGAATCATCGAGAGCCGGGTACGCCGCTCCCGGCTCTCTCTAAGGAGGAGAAGAAGAGAAATCGCCCTTCATCCCTATATTACCAGATGACCTGGATCCTTACTTGACGCCTACCCTACGATTACCCTACATTTCCCCTACGCAGGACCAACATAATTGTTAGTTCGCCATAATCGGTGAGAGTTTTTATATTTCTCCGCGCCCATCTGGGAAGTAAATTCGTGGTAACATTCCGGAGTGACTCAGTCAATGGAAACTGCTCCAGGTCGAAATAGGGCCTGGCATATCTTAGTAAAATTGGGCGAGGGCGATGCGGGGGAGATTTATCGGGTCGAGTCGCTGTTAGACCATAGCATTGCAATCCTTAAACGCCCGCGTCGCAAAGCTTTCCCGAGCGACATCATCCGGCAGGCTGCCCAGATTGAAAAAGAAGCCCAGATTTTATCTGCCCTGGTAAGTTGCGATGACCAGCAGATCATAACCCGGGTTCCACTCTTACGCGACACCAGCCAGGCTGGGAGTGAATATTCCGATCGGTATTTTATCGTCCTATCCCCAGCCGCTGGTATCAGCCTGGCGGAACTCTACCGCGCCATCCGACACCCGTCAATCGCTTCTCAAATCGGGCCGGCGTCAGCGCGCCTTTCACCCACCGACGCCGCTTTCATCGAAAATATTATCCAGTTGGGTAAGCTGCCCAATACATTGCTTTTACGCGTGATCACGGGTGTCATCGAGTATCTGGAAACCATTCATTCCCTCCAGGTAGACACACCCAAAGGTATGATCTATGGCGTGATTTGGAATGATATTAAACCAGATCACTTTTTTTGGGATCCGGTTGATGCACGTTTGACTTTTATTGACTGGGGTAATGCGCAATTTCTGGAAGCCGACGGAGTGACCAAAGACCGTCAGCATTCACGCATGGGCGACTTCATTCAACTGATTGACACTTTAGGTAGCTTTATTTTAGAGGCAGCTCCACAACTTTATCAGGCTTTGGAATGGCCTGAAAATACGACTCCCGCTAACGTTTATTCAGCCGGGATTATGCCATTAAAATCAAAGGCCTATGATCTGCTTCAACAAGAAGAGGTCGAATTATCGCAGGCGCGAGCAAATGAGACAGACATCCTTCAGCGTCCCGACCCTGCCATTGAACATATCGCCCAGCTTGGCGCTGTTCATCAAGAAATTTATTCTAAAGGCGAGATGCCCAATCTTCAAGGGGCGCATCAATTCTACATTCGACTGGCGCGAAAGTTGATCGAAGCCGGCGATCTGGTGCAGTTCACCGCCCTATTTGAACTGGCTGGAAAAATGTCTGGATTGGATTTGCGCGAATTCAATCTGTTGGAAAAAATTGGGCAGATCGTGCAGGCGGGTGAGACGTCCAGTTTGGCGTTGCTTTCGGCTCTTGATGGTGATTGGATTACAACATTTTGGGAATTACGCCGGGCTTCCCTGGAGCAAAAGGTCAGTGGATGGTGGAGTGAATTGAGCGGAAAAATTCGCCTGCTCGAGAGCGGCGAAGACACGCTGAGACCTTTGACTGCTATTAACCGCGCGTTACATGCGCTTCAGTTTGTCGCCTCTCAAAGCCTGGAACAGCAGCCATATGACGGGCTGATACAGATGCTAGGCCAATCCATTATCCCACGTTGGACTCAACTGGAGCCAGACCCGCCCAATTCGGGGATTGAATATTCAGAGGTTGAAGCCATCCTTGAAAAACTGGAGATTGTGATCCCCGAATCAGCCCGAACCGTCATCCAGGCTTTAGACCAACCCAGATCACAGGTCAGAATTGCGTTGGATGCCTGGTTCCGGCAGGATTTCGAAGCTGCCAGCCGTGCCTTGCGACGTATCTTATATTGGGATCCAGACCGGACACGCTTGATGCTGGCAGATCAAGCTCTACAAGAAGCAGTTGCCTGGTTATCCAGAACACGCGCTGGTCCGACAAATGACGAACCATTGCTAGACTTTATTACCCGACAGGAATTGACCGGCCGTGAACTACGCAATCAATTTGCGCCTGCCCCATGGCTAGACTCGCTATTGGAAGCCTTCAAACAACTCCGCAGGGGTGAAGAGCCGACTGATGTATTGATCCACTTTCCGGAAATTCGCCCGGAACTTAACTGGTTGATCTCCCTTGAACCACGCCGACCATTGCTGACCTCGGCAAATTCTCTGTTAAGCATTGAAAGGCTGGTCGCCAATGAGAAGTCATATCCTACAATTTTTGGAATCAAGGAAGCGCCAGTTGGCGAAGCTAACGGAATTCTTCTCGGAGAGGCGTTGGACGCCTGGACGCCCGAAGCGCGCGGGTCATCCGCCAGAATATTCAATGGTTCACTGAACAGCAATGGGGAACGACGGCAAATCGTAGCCATCAAAATCATGCGACCCGATCGGGTTAATTATGCTTTGCCGCTTTTTCGAGAAGAAGCCAGTATCCTGAGTCTGTTACACGACGTTCCAGGAGTTATATCGCTCATCGAGGCCGGTTTTCTGGCGTTCCCGCAATCTGACGTGTTAGCGGAAGATCATATTTTATCTGCATTGGAATTGAGAGGCAAATCCATACGCTACGGACTGGACTCGATTCATAATTTTCTGGCAGACCTGGATGTGAAAGTTGAACAGGGTTGGATACCCTACCTCGCCATACAAAGGTTTGAAAATAAAGATAACCTGTTATTACATTGCGATACCGGGCACACGAATGGTCGTTTCCTTCCAACTTTAGACGGTCTGGCAATGGCGGTTCAGATTTGCGACATATTGGACGCGGCGCATGCACGCAATATAATCTATCGAGATCATAAAATATTGCACTATTACTGGCGCGCAGAATTTAATGGAATTTTTCTCATTGACTGGAATGTGAGCAAACGTTTCCCTGCCGGTCTTTCGGCCTCTGAAACCCAGTTCGATTTGGTACAGTTTGGCGCGCGTGCTTTACATTACCTGCTGGCTGGTAGAGCGGCGCCTGGCGCTCTACCGCTTGGACCCAACAAACCAGAAGAAATTGAGGCTGCCGCGCATAGTTATACCGTTCAGTGGAATTATGACGACCGGCGCCTGCCAAAAGATATTAAAGACCTCCTTCACTCTGTACTGGCGGGAGAGTATCGTTCAGCCAGACAGTTGCGCAATGATTTACATGCGATCTATCAAAAACTCTCCGTTCTCGTGAATAAAGCCGGAGGATAAGTGGCTACATTTGAATTTTTACAATCTACATTTCAAGAACTGAATTCTCAATCAGGTCCGTCTCTGCTGGAATTACGCAAAGCATTGCTTGAATTCGAGGAATATCTATCAACCTCAGATTACCTGGAACTAACCGTCGAAGCCCGCGAAAAGATATTGACCATGCGCCGCGATTTGAAATCCAAAATTCTCCAGGTCGAAAACCGATCTGGCATGGCAGATTCGCCCGCATCTCTGGAGCAGCCGACACTAACCCGGCCTGAATTCCCGGAAGCCTCGCCGCCAATCTTAGAGAAAGGCCGCGACCAGGTTTCCGAAAAACTGATGGAGGAGGCTGAGAGGTTATTTTACGGGGGGCGGTATGGAGAGGCAATTAAACTCTATGATCGCGTGATGCAAATCGAGCCTGGCTGGGAACGAGCCAGGCAGCATCGCACGGAGTCGGAAAATTATTTGAGAACGGGTTATATTCCACCGGTTGCCCTTCCGCCCGAAGCCGCTTCGGCGTTTGGCAAGGCGCAATCCGCAGCCCGAGTATCCCGGTACGAAGACGCGCTGAGCATGCTTGCCAAAGCGCAGGCTGTGTTGCGCGAACTGGGTATCCACCGCTGGCAAGAGGGGTTGGAATTTGAGCAAAAATTACAAGAGAATATTGATGCAGAATACGCCTATAACGAAGGCTTGCATGATTTTGAACAGGGGAATTTAGACGAGGCGATTGAAAGAATCGAGACAGCAGCCCGCGCCACCGGGTTGCCAAAATATTCCGACCGGGCGCTGTTGTTTCGAAAGGTTAAGGATACGCTTCGTGCGACCAATGAAATACTCGGTTCGCCAAATGTTGACCCGAAGGCAGTTACCCAGGCAAAGGCAGACCTGGATATTTTAATTGGCGAATACGGTGAAAACCCGGCTTTTCATCGGCTGAAAACCCGCTTAGAGGCGGTCATTCCTCGCGCGGTCGCGCCGCTCAAAGACCAAGCGCGCGCGCTGAAATCTCAGGCCGAACGCGCCGCGACTCTGGATGAAACTATTTTTCTGGCGCGGCAGGCAAAAAATCAACTTGACCAGATTAGAAATCTTGCCGGGTTGGATGAAACACTCGATTATCTTCAGAATGAAATTGAATCGCTGCTAAGGGACGCCGCGCGCCTCCAGGATGAGCTGGCGCAGGCAAGCGCCATTTATGGCAATAATAAACGTTGGCCGTCCCAAGCTGCAAAATTAAGCGCTGAAGCTCGTCAAAGATATCCTCATGATCCAAATGTAATTCGTCTGAGGCAGTCCTTTTCCTCCTACTTCATCTTGCGTGGATTGATACGATTGGGGATCGGCTTGTTAGGGATCGCAGTATTGGCTGGCCTGGTCTGGATTGGCGTTCGACGCGCCAGGCAGTATGCTATTTCGTTGACGCCGACCATTACGCTCACATCCACGCCAACGCATACGTCTACGCCCACGCCGACTTTTACTGCCACTCCGACAATTTCACCAACGCCTACCGCGACTCCAACCCCAACAGCTACCGCGACAGTGGCAATTGCCTTGCGAGATATCTGGGCAAGAAGCGGTTGCTATGAAGGTTATAATGCCATCAGTCGCATCCCGGCCGGCGGTCAGCTTCGTTTTCTTCCAGATGGACGCCGGTTTGATTTGTTTAACCGTGAATGCGTACTGGTCGAATATCAGGGTGTAGATCGGTCAACGATTGGGTGGGTTTTACTGATGGATTTGGGGGCGGCGACTTTGACGGCCACGCCATAGAGTTGGACCAGATTTTGGAAAACAGGCGTAATATCTGGTTATTGAGGCTTTAATTCGCTGGCAACATCGCGCATTTTATGAAAACCGATGGGTTTTATTAACACCCGATCCGCGTTCAGGCGCATAAACTCGCCCTGAGTTGCATCCGCGCTGGCGATCAAGACACGGGTTTTTTCAAACCGGGGGTCGTTACGGATAAACCGCAAGATATTGATGCCCGAAATTCCAGGCAAATGGAGGTCCAGAACCACCAGGTCTGGGATTTGCGCTTCGAGTTTTTGCATAGCCTCAATGCCATCCCGGATGATGACTGTCTCAAACGAGGCTTCCTTCACCGCAGTCGAGAATATGGTGGCAATGATTTCGTCGTCTTCAACGATGTATGCCAGGGGTAAACTCATGTTTTTTGCTCCCAGGCTGGATCAATTGGCAAGATTACCGTAAATGTGCTGCCGACTCCAACCTCGCTAGCCAAGGAAATTTCACCGTTCATGAGCGAGAGCAATTGTTTCACGATGGACAAACCCAGCCCAAACCCATTCTCTTTTTGATTAGGTACAACTCCCGCCTGCTGGAATGGGTTAAATACAACCCGCTGCAACTCATTGGGGATTCCCACTCCAGTATCCTGGACTTCAAACGCGAAATGCGCTGGATCAACTATATATACCCGGACAGTGATTTTCCCCTTATGAGTATATTTTATAGCGTTATCGGTTAGATTTGAAAATACCTGATAGAGTCTCAATGGGTCGCCGCGTAATGTTTTCGGCATTTCAGGCGCTAATTCAACAGTGAAGTCCAAGCCTTTGAGGTTCGCGGAAGCTTTCTCCCGGTTCGACAACCTATCTAATAAATCTGAAAGCGAGAATTCTGTGACATCTAACCGGAAAGTTCCGCGCTCCAGCCGTGATTGTTGCAACAGGTCATTGACGATGCGCGTCATATGCTGAGCGCTCTCATACACCATTTTCACCGCGCCACGTTGATCTTCTGTAAGAGCGCCATATACTCCATAGTCCAACATTTCTGCCAGGCCTAAGATGCTGGTCAGAGGCGAGCGTAATTCATGACTGACCTTGGCTAGAAATTCCGTTTTAACCTGGGCAAGCGCCATCGCCTCGCCAGCCAGTTTATCGCCTGTAATATCCCTCAATATGATAAAACGTCCGGTTAGCTTGGATCTCGAATTCCAGATTGGCGTAATCTGTAAGCTAAAATAATTCCGCATACCATCAATATATAACATGATGTCTTGGTTAGCTTCAATTGCGGATCTCTGGGCTGGTTCAAGTTTTGACCACCAGTCGAGCGCCTTCTCCACAGGCATACCTATCGGGTCTTCTGTTCGAATAGAGAATAAGCGTTTGGCAGCGGAATTGAATTCAACAACCCTATTTTTTATATCTAAAACAACCGCCGCAGCAGCCAGTTGGTGAAGCACGGGTTGACCCGTGATCGGCATCAAGTCGAAGATCCTCAATCGAAACATGCCCCACCCGAAAATAGCCGCGCTAATTGTGAATGCCAGCGGGCTATAATCCAGGTATTGGATCGGGCTGAGGTGCGCCAGGAATAATGCATTTGAACCCCAGGGAAGGACAAGCGCAATCAGAATCAGGATGAATTGATGGCGATAGACTTTACCCCGCGTGCGATGAGCCCAAAGCATCACTAATGAGCCCCAGAGAAGCAGGATATAGGAATATATGAAAAAGATCCACCATACGGGCCCATAATGGATCGAATGAAAGACGCTCAGTTGTCCGCTGTAGACAATTTCATACTCTGCCCAAAACAACCCATGCCAGCGGTTCGTGAAGGCTGCTAATATTGTGAATACGGGAATAATATACAGGAAATAAGCCCGCGCCGAATTACTCCATTTTTCATTTCCAGAATAAGCCTGAGCAAACAGGAACCATCCAACCGGGATAAGAGAAATTCCAAGATATTGAAATTGCGCCCAAAATACTTTTTCAGCCAGGGTGCGTGCGGCAATTTCCATACCATAAGTGAATGACCATTCCGATAATGCAATGGTCAGAATCAGAAAAGGAGTTACACTCGCGTCCTGGCTTTTTCGATAAACCCAATATGCCAGGCAGCCGCCCACAACCGCCGTAATGAAAAAAATGAGTGTGACCAAAACAGTTTGGACGTTCATTTCAAAAAATCCAAAAACACCCCATTCAATGGTTTATAATACATTGCATATATTTTACCAGGATGAGCTATAAATGCAACAATATACATTAGACCTACCTCAATTATCCAAGTATTTTGATTCTCGACTGCCTGGCTATATTGATTTATTAAGGCAGATGGTGGAGATTAATTCATTTACTACCAATCCAAATGGAGTAAACCAACTTGGGAAACTGACAGCCGGGGTTTATAAATCTGTAGGCTTTGAGCCCGAATTCGTTCAATCCACAAACCCGGATTTCGGCCAGCATCTTTTCCTGCATCATCCATCCGGCTCAACGGCAAAGAAGAGTATCGCCTTGGTTTCCCACCTGGATACCGTATTCTCACCCGATGAAGAACAAATGAATGAATTTACTTTCCGCCGAAGCGGGGATAAGATCTATGGACCCGGAAGCGTTGATATCAAGGGTGGGACAGTGCTAGTCTTGATGGTTCTGGAGGCTATCCAACATTTCTATCCGCAGGTGTTCGATGAATTGAACTGGCTGGTCTGCCTGGATGCATCGGAGGAGACGATGTCCGATGACTTTGGCAATTTGTGCAAAGAACGTATTCCTGCCGACGCGTTGGCCTGTTTGATCTTTGAAGGCGGCACTCCCAACCCGGCTGGTTATCCTGTAGTTATCAGCCGCAAAGGGCGAGCAGAATACCTGGTCAGTGTGGAGGGACGCGGCGCGCACGCGGGAAATTACCATCAGCAAGGCGCGAACGCGATCGTGCAATTAGCGGATGTTGTCAGCCGGATTGCTTCCTTTACTGACTATGCGCAGCATATTACTTTTAATGTTGGCGTCATCCATGGCGGCAGTGTCGTTAATCGGGTGCCGCACCATGCGAAAGCACGCGTTGAAATGCGCGCCTTTTCTCCCGATATATTTGAAACCGGCTATCAAAAAATGATGTCCTTGAATGGCGCTTCCACCATCCATAGCCAGGACGGATACCCTTGCCAGGTTAATATTACAACCCTTTCCAGTACCGCCCCATGGCCGCGCAACGAACAGACCGAGCGGCTGTTCCATATATGGCGGCGAGCCGCCGATATGTTAGGCATGCATGTCTTGCCCGAGGAACGTGGCGGCTTATCGGATGGGAATTTATTATGGCAAGGATTGCCTGTGTTGGATGGGTTGGGACCATCCGGCGCCAACGCGCACTGTTCCGAGAATGCCGCGGATGGCAGCAAGGAACAAGAATATGCTTCATTCTCTTCATTCGCGCCAAAAGCTCTGCTCAACATGACCGCGATTTTTGAGTTGCTTCGAGCGACGGAAGAAGAAACGAGCTGATCTACTTTTCGATGACGATGGACCTGGTTTTTTGAACAGTCCCGCTTGGCCCGCTGGCTACAAGTGTATACACTCTCAGCCCAGCTTCCGTTGGACAGTCGGTATAGGCGCCCTGGCGGTATTCATCCGTTAGCAGCGTCGCTTCATCGGCAAGTAAGCTAATCGAAGTCGCCAATCCCCCGCGCACGCTCCAGGTAATTTCAATGCATCTGCCCAAAGGCGCCCGGCGATCTGGAAGCAATTCGAATAGGACGATTTCTGGCATACCCAAAGCAGGGGATACTTCTACTTCTCGTTTGTAGCTCTCAACCGTCAGGTCTTTATTGACTACACGCAAGTTATATTGAGTTGAGACCGTCGGGTAGTAAATCCGGACGCCCGTCAGCGGTACGCGATTGGATTGCCAGACCTGTCCCGCTGGATAAAAATATACAGCATTGGCTTGTTTAATGTCCCAGGTAAGCGCTACTTTGCCATGCGGAGCGACCTGCGTGCTGGAAATTTCAAATTTGACGTTCGGAGAGGCTGTCATGGTCGGTAAAGGCGCGCTATGCTCATCCCCAGGAACTCGGATCAGCGCGCTGAATGCCTGTCCAACCGGTTCTCGGTATCCGTTTAAAATATGCCAGCTTAGCAGATATTCTCCAGGAATGAGCGGCGCTTGCAGATCAAAGTGGATATTAGCCGATTCTCCGGGGGCAACTTGCCTCGTAAAAGGAAGGCTTTGATTACCGCTCGAAGCTGCCCAATTCTCCGCGTTTACTTGCTCCAAGGCATACGCGCTATCCCATATGCAATCGCCAGAATTCCGAATTCGCCAATCCAGCTTGAAATCTTCTCCAGGCCAGATCACCGCAACAGGCATCGCGCCATCGGGCGCTGTTCCAAAAGAGGCAATCACCTCCAAATCATCCTGGCATGTTGGATATTCGGCTGTGGCGACAATTCCAGGTTGGTATATATTCGTGGGCGTCACGATATTACCAGGCTCAGGCGACAGCTCCTGAATCATCATCTTGGTTGGCGTAACGGACCCAATTGGGGATGGCGGAAGTGCGTTACCGGGTTGTTTAGCATCCAGAGCAGGGACACAACCGCAATTCATCCACAGGACCATCAGCGCCGCGATCAACGCACAGCCCGGTCGAAAGCAATTATTCAAAAAATATCGAGAACGCATCTGGATATTGCTCATCTTTTCCACCTCTTATTGAACCAGCCAAGAAAGATAGCATACTATCAAACCTGCCACCAAGTCGAGAATAACTATCGTCGGAAAGGCGCTACCGAATTTGTCCAACCGTGAGTAAATTTTTAGTTCCTGTTTTTGCTACCTGCAACCGGGCGTATCGTCCAGCAGCGCTTCGCCAGATGAGCTTAAATACCCAATCATCCCAACTCCAAACAGAAACTGTTCTGGTCTCTTCGTCTTGCCCTTCCAACACAATCAGTTCCTGTCGCCCGTCTCCCTCTAAATCTGATAACTCGACTTCCCAAACCGGAGTTTTCACTGCCGAACCGCCCCACACCTGACGGTAAATTCCTCCACGATGCCCAATGATAAAAGGATGGCTGGTGTAATTGCCAGTGTTGTCGGGTTTGCGTAGAACCAATACGGCTTCGCCCCTTCCGTCGTCATTCGGATCGCCTAAAACGACGTCCAACACTTGCCACTCCGCAGGACTTTCCCATTTTAACTGATCAGCTTCGAAAATGGAGACCCGACCGCCCTGTAACCGCACAATTTCTAATTTTCCATCTGCGTTCAAATCAATTTGACCGGACTTGAAAATTCCATCGCCCTGTCCCGCTATGGAATGTGTTGGTGAACAGGCGTTCCGATCACATTGGAAACTCAACCAACCTGGCTCGGGTTGAACCCGTACAAGCAGATCTTGGCTGTCGGATTTCGTCATCCAGCGGGGAGCAGCTCCAGCAGAAACCGGCAGCGCTTCAACCGCCAACAAGCCAGCCTGATCCAACAGCAAACGGAGCGCCAGACCCATGCGGGTATTTTCTTCATATTGATCAAAGACAAAGTTTCCCAGGCTATAAGCGACAAATCCCGGCAGGCTTTTGTCACCCTTATCCAGTATCTGGGTCTCTT
>Ga0172371_10004955_pt1 | contig 19877 bp, 17 predicted proteins | sample Lak12m_FD_114543 | JGI IMG/M metagenome (GOLD analysis project Ga0172371, IMG submission 114543) | Freshwater microbial communities from Kabuno Bay, South-Kivu, Congo - kab_022012_12m | ecosystem: Environmental > Aquatic > Freshwater > Lake | place: Democratic Republic of the Congo: South-Kivu... | reverse complement strand
AGCCTTTTTTCTCTTTCCCCAACTTTATTTTAACTCCGCCTTATACTGCCGTCAAATTTATTTTTTTAATAATTTAGATAAAAGATAGTAACAAGCTTGAGGTATAAATAACACTATATAGTGTTATCTGCAACCCACAGGCACAAAATATAGTTACCCCTTAATTTTATTCATTTTTTTCTTGACAAGCCCCTCCTTAAACCCTATATTAGTGGTAAAAAGTGGTAGAAGGTGGAGGGAGGAAAGAGGAAAATGCCATCTTTTTCTGGCAAATATTATTATACCGTAGACCCCAAGGGCAGGATTATTGTCCCCGCTCCCTTCAGAGAAATCATTTCCGCTAACTACGGCCCGAAACTTTACATTGTAAATGCCGCGTTTGACAAGTGCCTTCACCTATACCCTCAGGAAGAATGGAATAAGCTTGAAGAAAAAGTCAGGGCCATGCCAAAGATGGATGAGGCAGTGAAATTTTTTATGAGAAAGGTTATCGCATCCGCTGTTGAGATTGAGTTGGATAAGCAGGGGAGAGTGCTTATTCCTGCCGCTCATAGGGAGGATGCAGGGATAAATGGAGATATAGTCGTTGTCGGACAGATAGACAGAGTAGATCTCTGGAACAGGAAGGAATGGGATGCAATGGTTGATCCTGCAAAGATTGACCAGAAGGCTGTTGAAGAAAAACTTGTAAGTTACGGTCTTTAGAGGAGTTGCAGTATGAGGGTGATTCATCTCCCGGTGATGTTGAGGGAGGTGGTTATGTTGCTGAAACCAAAGTTCGGGGGAATATATGTGGATGCAACAGTCGGGCTTGGCGGGCACGCGGAAGAAATACTCAGGCATATCGGCAACGGAAGGCTTCTCGGCATTGACAGGGACGAGGAGGCTCTTGGCATGGCAATGAAGAGAATTCCCGATGAAAGGCTCACATTGAAGAGGGGAAAATTTTCCGACATCGCCAGGCTGGCCGCTGAAGCAGGGGTTTCCGGGGCTGACGGCGTTTTGTTTGATTTAGGCACCTCAATGTTGCACCTAAAAACACCTGAACGGGGATTCAGTTTTTTATCGGATGAGCCGCTCGATATGAGAATGGACAGCGGGCAGGAAATGACGGCATCACATATTGTCAACAAATATCCGGAAAAAGAGATAAGCAGGATATTGTGGGAATACGGCGATGAAAGGCTCTCGCGCAAGATAGCAAGGGCTGTCGTTGATTACAGGGCCAAAAAGAAGATAGAGACCTGCGCGGAATTGTCGGATATTGTTTACAGAGTTTATAAGACGAGGGGAAAACATCATCCCGCGACAAAGACCTTTCAGGCCTTGAGGATTGAGGTTAACGATGAACTCAATGAACTCAGAAAGGGGCTTAACGAAGCGTCAGGCCTTCTTAAGAGCGAAGGCAGGCTCTGTGTTATCTCATACCATTCTCTTGAGGACAGGATAGCTAAGAATTTTATAAGAGACGGACATAAAAACGGGGTATTAAGGATACTGACCAAGAAGCCCCTGGTTCCTTCAGACGAAGAAGTCAGGGGTAACCCCTCTGCAAGGAGCGCAAAGTTAAGGGGGGCTGAAAAAATATGAATCACATACACCGCAGCAGTATTTTTTCTTTCCTGGTGGTCCCCGTGTGCGCTGTTCTTATTTTGTTCGGTATCTTTTCAATTGTGTGGCTGAGGGCAAGCGTAAGGACGGCGGAATACAAAATTTCCGAGCTTGACCGCAAGAGGATGGAGATCCTCAGGGACAGGAAAACCCTGATGGCTGAAAAGGCGGGGCTTTTGTCGATTCAGAGCGTTAAGAATAAGGGCAGCGGGAAACTCGTTATGGTATTTCCCGACAGGACAAAAGTGGTTTACGTTAAAAAAGAGGGGAAGAACACTCCATATAAGGCATCTTTGGAGGGCAGGCAGTTATCAGGGCCTTAGGCTGTAGACAAAGGGGATAAATGAAGAAGAGAGCAATAATTCTTAATACCGCAATAATCTTTGGCTTTGTTGCGGTATTTTTGCGTCTCGTGGATTTGATGGTCCTTAACCACGGGAGATTTTCCGAGAAGGCAAAGATACAGCAGCTTAAACAGGAAGATATTCAGGTGAGGCGCGGGTTGATATATGACAGGAGGGGAAGGGAACTCGGCGTCAATCTTGAGGTGGAATCTTTATTTTGCGATCCGGCCGCCATGGTCTCACCGCAGAATGCGGCGCATAATGTCTCTGAAGTTATGGGGAAAAAGCCGGAGGCAATGCTTGCGAAGTTTTCTTCCAAGGGAAGATTTGTGTGGGTGGAAAGAAAGATTAATCACGAAACAGCGGAGAAGATTAAAAAGATGGATATAAAGGGGCTTGGTTTTGTCCCTGACGCAAAAAGATTTTACCCGAAGGGCATGCTTGCCTCGCATGTTATCGGCGCTGTCGGCATTGATAACCAGGCGCTTGAGGGCGTTGAATTGAAATACAATAAATTTTTAAAGACATCCGGAGGGAAGATACTTGTTACCCGGGACGCAAGGGGCAGGACGCTTTCCACAGGCGTTGATATAGAGTCAAAAGGCAATAATGTGATTCTTACAATAGACGAAGGCCTCCAATATATAGTAGAGAAAGAGCTTGATAACGCAATGGCGCAGTGGCGCGCTACTGCGGCAACTGTTATAATGATGAATCCCTTTACAGGCGATATTCTGGCATTTGCCAACAGGCCGGCCTACGATCCCAATTCCGCATCATATGCTAAAGATTTTGAAAAAAGAAATAGGGCAATAACGGATTGTTATGAGCCCGGCTCCACTTTCAAGATAATTGTCGGCTCTGCAGCTATCGAAGAAGCGATAGTGAATCTTGACACGAAATTTGACTGCAGCAAGGGAGCTGTGTCCGTTGGGGGCTCCACTATCCACGACTCGCATAGGAACGGCGTGCTTACATTCAAGGAGGTAATACAAAAATCTTCGAATGTAGGCAGCACGATGATAGGAATGAAGCTTGGGAAGGACAGGGTATATAAGTATGCAAAACTCTTTGGCTTTGGAGAAAAGACCGGCATAGACCTGCCCGGGGAAGTATCGGGTTGGATAAGGCCTCCGGGAAGGTGGTCGGCGGGTTCCATAGGCGCGATATCAATAGGGCAGGAAGTCGCTGTAACGCCGCTGCAGGTTCTGAGGGCTTATTCGGCAATAGCAAACGGGGGCATTCTTGTTATGCCTCATGTGGTGTCGGAGATAAGGTCTCCGAACGGTGTCCCGATTTATACTTTTAGTCCCAAGGAAAACAAGAGGGCTGTCTCCAAAAAGACCGCAGAAATATTCAAGGACATTTTAAAGACAGTAGCCGAGGACGGCGGCACGGGGAAGGGCGCTGCCGTAGAAGGCAATCACGTTGCGGGTAAAACAGGAACAGCACAGATTATAGACCCGAGGACAAAGAGATATTCAAAGGAAAAATATGTTGGTTCGTTTGTTGGATTTGTTCCGGCAGATAACCCCATGATAGCGATGGTTGTCGTTATTTACGAGCCAAAGGGACAGATATACGGCGGCACTGTTGCCGCGCCTGTTTTTAAGGAGATAGCGAAACAATCTCTTTCGTACCTGAATGTGCCGAGAGAAGATACGCTGGAGAAAAATATATTGGTTGTTGAGAGGAGATAGGGCTGTGTCAGAGTATCAGAGCGTCAGAGTATCAGAGACTTTGACCCTTTGACTCTTTGACCCTTTGATACTTTATATGAACTTGGAGATGCTTATAAAAGACATGGAGATAAAAAGTATAACAGGCGGCACGGATATTGAGATTACCGGGATAGCCTATGACTCAAGAAAGGTCAAACCTGGCGATGCCTTTGTCGCTATTAAAGGCGAACACGTTGACGGGCATAAGTTCATAGAGGACGCCATGAATAAAGGCGCAAGGACAGTGGTGCATGAAGAGGCTATTTCGGAATTCGGAATTCGGAATTCGGAATTAAATTCCGCAATCCGCAATTCGCAATCTGCAATTACTTTTGTTTCCGTCAATGACAGCCGGAAAGCGCTCGCGTTTCTTTCGAATAACTTTTATGAAAGGCCGTCCGATAAATTGAGTGTTATAGGCATAACCGGAACAAACGGAAAGACGACAGCAACATATCTTATAAAATCTATACTTGAAGCATGGGGAAAGGATGCCGGACTGATCGGCACCATAAATTATCTTGTCAAAGACAAGAGCTATAATGCCCCTCATACCACGCCTGAGGCGCTTGAGTTTCAGGGTATATTGAATGAGATGGCCTCGGCAGGATGCAGCTATGTTGTTACAGAGGTGTCGTCACATGCGCTTTCGCAGAGGCGGGTGGACTATACGAATTTCGATGTGGCGGTTTTCACGAATCTCACCAGAGACCATCTGGATTTTCATGTAACAATGGAAGATTATTTCAAGGCAAAAGAAAGGCTTTTTAAAGAACTTCTCACGGAAGACGGGGTTTCTGTATTAAATTTTGACGACCCCTACGGAAGAAGACTAATAACCGAGCTTAAGGCGTCGTCTCAGGGGATAAAAAATGTAATCACATACGGCATTGAGGCGGGAGCTGACATTGCCGCGGTAAATATAAAGAACTCATTTAGCGGGTTTGTGCTTGACATTAATTTCAACGGAAAGACATATAACATTCAGTCCTCCCTTATAGGAACGTATAACGTATATAACATACTCTCTGCTGTTGGGGCGGCTGTGAGCCTGAATGCTCCATGGGATGTGATAATAAGCGGAATAAAAAATATGGTTTCAGTAAAAGGGAGATTTGAAAAGGTTGACCTCGGTCAGGCTTTTCTCTGCATAGTTGATTACGCGCATACTGAGGATGCGCTTGAAAGGCTGATCTCAGCCGCGAGAGAACTATTAGAGGGTCAAAGGGTCAGAGGGTCAGAGGGTCAGAGAAGAATCATTACTGTATTTGGCTGCGGCGGCGACAGGGACAGGGGGAAGAGGCCCCGCATGGCTGCGATAGCAACAAAACTGAGCGATTATGTCGTGATAACCTCTGATAATCCGCGTGGTGAAGATCCCACTGAGATTATAAAAGAAGTGGTGAGAGGAGCCTTGCTTGCTAATTATGCGATTGAACCCGAAAGAGGCAGTGCCATTAAAAAGGCAATATGGGATGCAAAGAAAGGCGATATAGTGCTGATTGCAGGAAAGGGCCATGAGGATTATCAGGAGATAAAGGGCAAAAGGCATCACTTCAGCGACAGGGAAGAAGCAGAAAAGGCGATAAGAGAAAAACTGAATAGTGGAAGATGAACTGTATAGATATAGTTGATGACAGAGAGATTATGGCAAATTTGACGATAGATGAAATTATCGATGCAACGGGCGGCCGCATTGTCTATAAAAACGGCAATTCCCATCCGTTTACCGGCGTGTCTATAGATTCGCGGACAATACAGGAAGGGGAGTTATTTGTGGCATTGCGCGGGGCGCGGTTTGATGGCCACGATTTTATCTATAGGGCCCTTGAAAAAGGAAGCGGAGCGTTGGTTAATTTTCCGCCTGCGGAGCACCTGAAGGGCAAGGCAATAATATATGTGAAAAACACTTTGAGCGCGCTACAAAATATTGCGCGTTATGTCCGTGTGAGAGGCAATGTCCCTGTAATAGGAATAACAGGGACAAACGGAAAAACGACCACAAAAGAATTGATATCCTCAATCCTGAGCACAAGGTACAGGACCCATAAGAATACCGGCAACCTCAATAATCAGATCGGCCTGCCGTTGAGCCTTATAAGGCTTCAGCCGGAGGATGAGGCCGTTGTTCTTGAGATGGGTGCAAGCTCCAAGGGAGATATAAAAGAATTGTGCGGGATTGCGGAGCCTGATTACGGTGTTGTCACAAACATAGGGCCGGGACATCTTGAGGGTTTCGGGAACCTCGAAACAGTAAGAGACACAAAACTTGAACTCCTCGACAGCGTGAAGAAGATTGCGGTAGGCGCCGACGATGCCTTTCTTATGCAGGGAGTTTCGAGCTATCAAGGCGAGGTTATAACATTCGGCATTGAGAAGAAGGCTGACGTCTTTGCAAGGGATATAAGAATGAGAGACAGAGGCTCTGATTTTACGCTCTGTTTAGAAGAAGAGAATTGCCTGGAGATAAACTTAAATCTGCCGGGAGTTTTTAATATTTATAATGCCCTTGCCGCTGCTGCCGTCGGAAAGATTTTCAATATTAATCTTCGCGATATAAAAAGCGGGCTTGAATCTTTTAGGGGTGTCCCTATGAGGCTTGAGATAAAGGAGCTGTTCGGGGCAACTGTTATAAGCGATGTTTACAATGCAAATCCCGCTTCAATGGAAGAGGCGATAAAAGAACTTGTCAGGCTAAGGCGGATGAACAAGGGAAGCGCCATAGCTGTTCTCGGCGACATGCTTGAGCTTGGTTCTTACGCTGAAGAGGCGCACAGAAAAATCGGAGAATGGATGTCATCGCTTCCGATAGATATATTTATTGCCGTCGGGCCGTTGATGGCAATAGCGCATTCGGAATTTGCCAAGGCCGGAAGGCAGTCATTCAGCGTTTCAACCGCGGAAGAAGCAGGCAGGATACTGAAGGGGCTGTGCAAAGAAGGAGATACAGTCGTGGTGAAGGGCTCAAGGGGAATGGGAATGGAAAAGGTCCTCGAGATAAACGGAGGAGTAAAGAATGCTTTATAGTCTTCTTTACAGTCTATACAACTGGTTTTCGCCTCTGAATGTTTTCAGGTATATAACATTCAGGACCGCGCTTGCCGTTCTTACCGCAATGCTTATTACCTTTATACTCGGACCGAAGGTTATAAAATGGCTCAGGAGAATCAGCGTAACTCAGCAGATAAGAGATGACGGGCCACAGACGCATCTGGGCAAGTCCGGAACGCCTACAATGGGCGGGGTACTCATAATAATCTCTATACTTGTCACCGTACTGTTGTGGGGAGACCTTACCAATAAATTTATACTGACGATGATTGTTTCTCTGGTGGGTTTTGGAGCTATCGGATTTGCCGATGACTATCTGAAAGTCGTAAAGAGAAATCATAGGGGACTGCGCGGCTGGTATAAATTCGGGGCGCAGGTGGCTCTTGCCCTGGCCATAAGCATGTTCCTTTATATGAATCCTAAAGACCCTTATAACGATGTCCTGAGCATTCCGTTTTTTAAGAAATGGCTCTTTGACCTCGGGTGGTTTTATGTCCCTTTCTCCATTGTCGTTATTGTTGGGTCATCCAACGCTGTAAATTTGACGGACGGCATAGACGGCCTCGCAGTCGGCCTTGTCGGAATTTCAGTTCTGGCTACGGGCATACTTGTTTATATCTCGGGCAATTATAAATTTTCACAATACCTGCAGGTTCTTTATCTCCCCGGCACAGGAGAACTGACCGTATTTTGCGGAGCTATTCTCGGGGCGTCGCTGGGCTTCCTCTGGTATAATTCGTACCCTGCTGATGTGTTCATGGGCGATGTCGGTTCTCTTTCTCTCGGAGGGGTGCTCGGCACACTCGCCGTAATAACAAAACACGAGATAGTGCTTGCCGTTGTTGGAGGAATCTTTGTTATTGAAACGCTTTCGGTTGTGCTTCAGGTGGCGTCATTCAAGCTGACAGGTAAAAGGGTGTTAAGGATGGCGCCTATACATCATCACTTTGAACTCAAGGGATGGCCTGAACCGAAGGTAATAGTCAGATTCTGGATAGTAGGAATAATGCTGGCTCTTTTGAGCATCGCCACTTTAAAACTGAGGTGAAAATGAATAGAAACTTAAAAATTAGAAGTTTAAAGTTAAAAGTTATCGGGAGAAAAATTGCCGCTATCTTTGTTTTTTCATTTTTCATTTTTCACTTTCAACTTTTAACTGTCTCTGCAGATGAAATAAAATCCAGGGCTGTGGTCGTTATGGAAGCCTCGACAGGAAGAATGCTGTTTGCGAAAAATCCGAACCTGAAGCTCCCTCCGGCAAGCACAACTAAACTTGTTACGGCTATGGTTGTGCTTGACAGGGCTAATATGAGCGATATGGTGACAATCAGCGAGGAAGCTGCCAATGTTCCTTCGCTTAAGGAGACCAGGCTTAGAGCAGGTGAGACACTTACGGTAGAGACGCTGCTTAATGCGGCTCTTGTAAGGTCGGCAAACGGCGCTGCCTTTGCCCTGGCCGAATTTGTTGCGGGCTCGGAGAAAAAATTTGTGCAACTTATGAACAGAAAGGCCGCCCTGATAGGCGCATCATCCACAAAGTTTATAAATACTACCGGACTTCCCGGCAAGGGCCAGTACATAACGGCGCATGACCTTTCAAAGATAATGAGATACTCACTTAAATATCCCGTGATAAGAGAGATTATCGGCAAGAAAGAGGCAGAGATATCCACGGAACAGGGCAGGTCTATATCACTCGAAAACACGAACAAGCTCTTGTGGTCTGACAATGGCGCGGTAGGAGGAAAGACAGGATATACAAGGGCGGCAAGGCATTGTTTTGTATTTGCGTGCGAAAAAGAGGGTGATGTGCTGATAGTCGCCCTTCTCGGTGCGCCGAGCAGGGAACTATTATGGAAAGAAGCGGAAAGGCTTGAGATAAAAGGTTTTGCGGTTGTAGCAAATAACGAACAGCCGCTTGTTTATTTTACTAGGGCTGATTACAAGAGCGGCTCGGGACTAAAGGCTAAGCCAAAAAATAATAAAAAAGGGCATATCAAGATTTCTTCAAGGAAGAAAACGAATAAGATAAAGACTTCTAAAAAAGAAAATACCGCTCCACCGCGAGAGGCAAACAAAAAAACAAAGGACAAAGGACTTGCTAAAAGTGTTTCATACAGAATTAAAGAATAAAAAGGCACTTGTTTTCGGCCTCGCGGAGAGCGGCGTCGGAGCTTCAAACCTGCTTGCCGGGCTTGGCGCGGATGTAACGGTTACCGACAGCAAGCCAAAGGAAGCACTGATGAAATATGTTGAAAGGCTTTTGCCTTCGGTGAGGCTCAGCCTCGGAGGGCATCCTGACGGAATACTGCAAGGCGTGAATATGATAGTGGTAAGCCCGGGTGTGAAGCTGGACATCACTCCATTGAGGAAGGCGAGGGAGATGGGGATAAAAATCATAGGCGAGCTTGAACTTGCGTATCAAGTAATAGTTAATAGCTCATCGCTCATGGCTCATAGTAAAAATAAATTCAGAAGCTATGAGCTATCAGCAATGAGCCCTCAGCCATCCTTTCTTGCCGTGACCGGAACAAACGGCAAGTCCACCACAACAACATTGCTGGATCTCATGCTGAAGGAAGGCGGATTTAAAACTATTCTGGGCGGAAACATTGGCAATGCCCTGACTGAGGAAATCGGTAAGGCAATGAGCAATGAGCTATCAGCTATCAGCTATGTTGTTGCCGAGGTCTCAAGTTTTCAGCTTGAAGCAATAAAGGAGTTCAGGCCAATGGGCGCAACAATACTCAATATCACGCCTGACCATTTAGACAGGTACCATTCAATAGAAAAATACAAAGAAGCAAAGGCGCGGATATTCGAGAATCAGCGGAAAGAAGATTTCCTTGTCCTTAACGCCGATGATACGGAAACGATGAAACTAAGAACTGAGAAGTTGGAAGTTAGGAGTGAAAAGCCGCAAGTTTTTTTCTTTAGCCGGAAAAAAGAGGTGGAAGGTATTTATTTGAAGGACGGAGTTTTAGTTTGCAATTTTAACTCTCAACTTTTAACTCTTAACTCTCAGCTTATTAATGCCGATGAGATAAAGATTAAAGGTGTTCATAACCTGGAGAATGCCATGGCTGCTTCGGCCATGGCTCTCCTTGCAGGATGCCCCGCAGATGCCGTAATAAAAGTCTTGAAAGAATTTGAAGGGCTTGAACACCGCCTTGAGCTTGTCAGGGAATTTGAAGGCGTGGATTACATCAACGACTCAAAAGGTACAAATGTGGATGCGGTCGTAAAGTCGCTTGAAAGCTTTTCAAGGCCGGTAATTCTAATAGCCGGCGGAAGAGACAAGGATGGAGATTTTTCTCTCTTAAGCCCTCTCGTAAAGAGCAAGGTGAAGACACTGGTTCTGATTGGCGAGGCGAGCGGAAAAATAAAAGAAGTCCTTGGCGGCCTGACCGACACCAGAGTCGCGGATAATCTGGAAGAGGCCGTGACTGTATCGAGAAAGTCGGCGTTAAGCGGAGACGTCGTGCTTCTTTCCCCCGCTTGCGCGAGTTTCGATATGTTCAGGGATTTTAAGGACAGGGGAGATAAATTTAAAAAGATTGTAAGGAGTTTATCCTGAGATGAATTCCGCGAAAACATATGACAGATGGGTTTTATTAATCACGCTTTTCCTGCTTGGGCTTGGCGCCCTGATGATATACAGCTCAACTGCGGTTGTATCGCCCTCCATGTCAAAAAAAGAAGTGTCGCAGTTTTTTTATTTCAAGAGACATTTGTTCACGATGCTGATCGGATTTTCGGCAATGTTTGTTGCTTACAGGCTGAATCCCGATACCCTCAGGAAAATAGCGCTGCCTTTGCTTATATTTTCTTTTTTGCTTCTTATTCTTGTCTTTGTCCCGGGGATGGGCATATCCGCCGGCGGCGCGAAGAGATGGCTTAAGCTCTGGCCGTCAACCTTTCAACCGTCCGAGCTGGTCAAGCTTTCGATGGTTATATTCCTTGCTAAATATATGACATCAGACAGTTACAGGACTGACAGTTTTAAATCTTTTATAAAACCTATCGCGATTATGGCTGTGTTTCAGGCCGTATTTTTAAAACAGCCTGATTTTGGCGCAGTTATAAGCCTCGGGATAATTACGATTGCCATGCTGTTTTTTTCCGGCATGAAGCTGAGATATTTGTTGTCTATGGGAGTCCTTGCGCTGCCGGTAATAATAAAACTCGTGGAAGAGCCGTACAGGTGGAAACGCGTGACATCTTTCCTTAATCCGTGGGATGACCCTCAGGGAAGCGGATTCCAGCTCATACAGTCGTTTATAGCCCTTGGAAGCGGAGGCATTAAGGGCGTCGGCCTTGGCGAGAGCAAGCAAAAACTTCTCTTCCTTCCAGAAACCCATACTGATTTTATTTTTTCACTCGTTGGCGAGGAACTCGGACTTATAGGAGCGGTAGTAATTATTTTACTCTTCGGAATGTTGTTTGTGAGGGGAATAGCGATTACTAACAAGGCAAAAGACGGCTTTGTATATTATCTCGCATTCGGCCTTTCAATAATGATCGCGCTTCAGGCATTGATAAATTTCTCGGTAGTGACAGGGATGATACCTACAAAGGGGCTTCCCTTGCCGTTTATAAGTTACGGGGGGTCGTCTTTACTTGTAAATATGGCGGCAGTAGGAATACTGTTGAATCTTTCAAAAGGGGAAGACTACAGAAGGGCCATTGACAGGACAAAAGAACTGGTAATGAGGAAAAAGGCTTTGAGAGCAGTTTATGGGAGAGGAAGATGCGTGTAATTATTGCCGGAGGAGGCACCGGAGGACATTTATTCCCGGGCATGGCAATTGCTGAGGAGCTAAAAAGGAGAGAGGATAAAACAGAGGTGATATTTATAGGCACGGAACACGGCATTGAAGCAAGGATTATACCCCGCGAGGGTTATCCGATAAAGTTTCTTAGGGCAGAAGGTTTTGTCGGCGTATCCGTGCTAAGGAAGATAAAGGCTGCGTTGAAAATGCTGCTCTCAATCTTTGATTCTTACGGAATTATAAAGGCGGTATCTCCGGATATTGTGATAGGCGTTGGAGGTTATGCGTCAGTAGGGCCGGTGCTTGCTGCCTCGATGATGTCAGTGCCTGCGATGATAGTCGAGCAAAATTCTGTTCCGGGACTTGCGAACAAGTTACTCGGAAAGTTTGTGGGCGCAATCGGAGTGACGTATCAGGAGAGCATATCTTTTTTCCCGAGGGCCAGGACATTTTTTACGGGGAACCCCATAAGGTCCCGTATTTTGACGGGAAACAGAGACGCGGCATACGACATCTTTTCTTTAGAGAGAGATAAGTTCACGGTATTTATTTTTGGCGGGAGTTCCGGAGCAAGGAATATAAACCGTGCTGTGGTGGATTCCTTTAATCATATGCAAGAGCTCAAGGAAAAAGTTCAGTTTCTTCATCAGACTGGAGATAAAGATTTTGAGCATGTAAGGGAGTCTTACAGGAAGTGGGGTTTCCGCGGCACCGTAACTCCGTTCATATATCAGATGGCAGAGGCTTATGCGGTTGCGGACATAGTCATATCAAGGGCTGGCGCGACTACTCTTGCAGAACTTACTGCCATAGGCAAATCAGCGATTCTGATTCCATATCCGTACGCGGCCGGACATCATCAGGAACTTAACGCAGGCAAACTGCTTGAGCTGAAGGCCGCAAGGATGATACTTGACCATGAATTAACAGGGGAAGTCCTTGCGGAAAATATAAGAGAACTTTACGAAAACAGCGATCTTAGGCAGGAGATGGAAAGGCAGAGCAGGTCAGTGGGCAGGCCGGATGCCGCGCAGAAGATAGTTGATGTAGCGATAAGCCTGATTAAGAACAGGTGAATAGGTTAATAGGTGAAAGGGTGAATTGGTGAAGGAATATGTTTGAACAATACAGAATAATACATTTTGTCGGCATCGGGGGAATAGGGATGAGCGGGATAGCAGAGGTTCTTCATAACCTCGGCTATGAAGTTACCGGTTCCGATGCCAAAGAATCTGATACTACAAACAGGCTGGCCGGCCTCGGAATAAAGGTGCATATCGGGCACCGGGCGGAAAATGTGGATGACGCCCATGTTGTCGTGATATCGTCTGCCGTTTCCAAGGACAATGCAGAGGTGGTAGAGGCAAAGAGAAAATCAATACCAGTGATTCCACGCGCCGAGATGCTTGCCGAACTTGCAAGGCTGAAATACGGCATACTCGTTGCCGGCGCGCACGGGAAGACGACAACGACCTCATTGGTATCAACCGTGCTTTCAAACAGCGGCCTTGACCCGACGGTTGTCATAGGAGGCAGGCTGAAGTCTACGGGAAGCAATGCCATGCTCGGGCAGGGAAATTTCCTTGTTGCCGAGGCCGATGAGAGCGACGGCTCATTCCTCAGGCTTTCCCCGACTATCGCGGTTGTAACGAATATCGACAGGGAGCATATGGATTTCTTTAAGACGATGGATTCGTTAAAAGATGCCTTCCTGTCTTTTATGAACAAAGTCCCTTTTTACGGAATAGCGATTGTCTGCATTGAAAATGAAGACCTTCGGAAACTTCTGCCTGGCGTGCACAGGAAATATATAACGTACGGGCTCTCATCCGCTGCTGATGTTTATGCGGCGGATATAAAAAAGGGCTTTATGTCCGTGACTTTTGATGTTGTATATAAAGGCGAAAATCTCGGTAGTTTCACCTTGCCGGTGCCGGGCATGCATAATGTCCTGAACAGTCTTGCCGCAATCATAGTCGCCAGGCAATTAAAAGTTGATATGGATGCCATAAAAGGGGCGTTAAAGAAATTCAGCGGTATACAGCGAAGATTTGAATTAAAAGGCGAGGAAAAAGGAATAAAGGTTTTTGATGATTACGGACATCATCCGACAGAGATAAAGGCAACGCTTAGCGCGGCCAGAGAAGGCCTTCTTACAGGGCACGGGGCGGGGAAGCTGTTTGTTATATTCCAGCCTCACAGGTATACGCGGACAAGAGACCTTATGAACGAATTTACCTCCTGTTTCTCAGAAGCCGATGTTCTCTGTCTGCTGGATGTATATTCCGCCGGCGAAAAACCGATAAGCGGTGTTGACTCAAAAGCACTCCTTGAGCGTGTCAAAGATTCAGGCCAAAAAGATGTTGTTTATTTTCCTGACAGGGAAAAACTCCTGAACAACCTTCTTGAAAGGCTGAGAAGCGGAGACGTGGTTTTTACGCTCGGAGCGGGAGATGTGTGGAAACTCGGCGGAGAGATATTAGCAAAGTTGAAAGTTCAGAGTTAAAAGTTTTTGAAATGAATAAAAATAATAGAACGGATATGGATAAAAAAATTTGGGATAAGATAGTCCCGGAGGGAAGTTTTTCCGGCGAGGTGAAATTCATGGAGCCTATGAAGGCGCATACATATCTTCAAATAGGCGGCCCTGCGGATATCCTTGCCTATCCGCAAGATACGGTGTCCCTTGAAAACATTCTTGATGCGCTGAATGAGGAGCGCATACCCTTTGTAATCTTGGGCGGAGGCACAAACATCCTTGTAAAAGACGGAGGAATTTACGGAGTTGTCATTTCATTGAAGAATTTCAGGCGCAGCGATATTGTAACGGAAGATAAGGATCTGATTACGTTTTTTGTAGAGGCGGGGAAACCTCTTCAGAGTCTTGTTAACTCTTCGATAGAACATGGATATTCAGGCATTGAGGGGCTCGCAGGGATACCCGGTTTTGTCGGTGGCGCAATTGCCGGCAATGCGGGTTCATTCGGTTATTCAATAAAAAACGCTCTTGTCTCTGTAAGGATAGTGCATTCCGAAAAGGGCATATACGAGATGAACGCTTCTGAACTTGGGCTTGAATACAGGTCATCAAAAATACCCGCAGATACCGTTATTCTGGGTGCGAACATAAAGTTGAGGAAAGATATAAAAGAAGATGTAGTAAAAAGAATAGAATCTTTTCTTAAGCAGAAGCGGGATACGCAGCCGCTGTCGGAAAAGTCGGCCGGATGCGTATTCAAAAATCCTGAAGGCTCGTCCGCCGGAAGGCTTATTGATGAGGCCGGATGCAAGGGAATGCGAGTCGGAGATGCCGAGGTAAGCAGGGTGCACGCAAATTTTTTTATAAATAAGGGAAATGCCAAGGCCTCGGATTTTTTAAACCTTATGGATGGGGTTAAACAAAGGGTGATGAAAATGTTTGGAGTTGAGCTTGAGCCGGAGATAAAGATTATGGGGAAAGAGTAAATAGAGTGTTGACCGACAGAAAAATAGGCGTTTTGATGGGCGGCACATCCAGCGAAAGGGATGTTTCGATAAATAGCGGAAACGCTGTTTTCAATGCCCTGAAAAAACTCGGTTACAACGCTGTTGCGATAGATGCCGCGTCTAATATTTGCGAGGTATTGAAAAAAGAGAAGATTGAAATGGCGTTTCTTGTTCTTCACGGAGGCTGGGGAGAAGACGGGTCTATACAAGGGCTTCTTGAGGTAATGGGGATTCCTTACACGGGCTCAGATGTCATTTCCTCGGCAGTAGCAATGAATAAGGCAGCGTCGAAGAAGATATTCATTTATCACAATATCCCTGTTGCGCCTTTTACGATTGTTCACAATCAGCCGTCTATGAGCTATGAGCTATCAGCTATCAGCTTTGAAATGCCATGGGTTGTGAAGCCTGTTTCCGAAGGTTCAAGCATTGGTGTGAACATTGTGAAAGATAAAGTGCAGCTTGAGGACGCCCTAAAGCAAGGTTTCAAGTATGGCAATGAAATAATTATAGAAAAATACATAGAGGGCAGGGAAATTCAGATAGGAATTTTGAACGATAAAGCGCTCGGGGGGGTTGAGGTAAAGACAACTCTTGAATTCTATAACTTCGAGGCTAAATATAAGGCGGAAGGACGGACAGAATATATACTCCCTCCGCGGATAGACGAAGCTGTATATGCAAGGGCAAAGGATATCGCGCTTCTGGCAAACAAGGCCCTCGGCTGTTCAGGAGCAACGAGGGTTGACCTTAGGATTGATAATGCCGGTAATCCCTATGTGCTCGAAGTCAACACAATACCCGGCATGACGGAGACAAGCCTTCTGCCTAAAATCGCAAAAGAGGCGGGGTTTGATTTTCCGGCTCTTGTCGAGGAGATACTTAAGCATGCAATTGAAAAGCAGCAGAGGAATGGATGAGGAATAACAGAAGAATAAGCAAGCAGGGAACAGCGCCGAATACTAAAAAAAGAGGCTTTCTGCTTAAATTGTTTGTTTTGCTTTTGCTGATAACTGGCGCATACTGGGGATTTAAATTTGTTATTAATGTTGCGAATGCCGCGCTGTTTCCGGTGAGGGAAATAGTGTTTTCCGACAATAAACATCTCTCTGAGGCTGAGTTGAAGACAATAATTGGCCTTAAAGGGGATGAGGGGCTTCTAAAATTATCATCAAGAGAGCTTGAGACAAGGCTTTTGAAATCTCCATGGATAAAGGCCGCAAGCTTCAGAAAGGATTTTCCGCACAGGTTACTGGTCAAAATTGAAGAGTCAATGCCTTATGCCCTTCTTGAGATGAACAACCGGACCTTTTTTGTTGATGATAACGGGAAACTGCTCGAAGAAATGAAGGGCGAGGCAATTCCGTTTTTACCGGTTATTTCTGGAGACCCGTTCAAAAACAGCAGTGTCCTTCCCGAAGTATTAAGTCTTATAAGGACAATGAAGGATAAAGGTTTCGTAGGAGCAAAGGACCGGATAGAAGTAATAATACCGCACGGGGCCGGGCCAGAGGATATTACCATGCAGGTTGACGGAACTCTCGTCAAAGTCGGATATGGAGAATACGAAGAAAAACTTCAGAGGCTTCTTGAGCTTGAAGATGAGATAATGCGAAGAGGAATTCCCGTTGATTATATTGACCTCAGATTCGCGAACAAAGTAGTAGTGAAGCCGGTAAATGGGGTGATAAGGTGAGGATTAGAGATTCACTTGAACGAAAAGGGAACATCGTTGTAGGGATTGATGTCGGCACAACCAAGATATGCGCCATTGTTGCCGAGGTCAGAGGCATGGGCATTGATGTTATAGCCGTTGGCTCAGCGCCTTCAACCGGTTTGAGAAAAGGAGTTGTGATAAATATTGAGGCGACTGTTGATTCGATAAAGAAGGCGGTAAAAGAAGCGGAAGCGATAGCAGGCATAGAGATAAAGTCAGCCTATGTTGGAATTGCGGGAGGGCATATAAAGAGTTTTGAGAGTTATGGCGCCGTCGGGATAAAAGGGAAAGAAGTCAGGTATCAGGATGTCGAGCGGGCCATAGACTCCGCAAGCGTGGTTTATGTTCCTCTTGACAGGGAGGTTCTTCATGTAATCCCTACCGAGTTCATACTTGACGGACAGGACGGGATAAAAGATCCTGTCGGCATGGCAGGCGTCAGGCTTGAAGTGAAGGTTCATATAGTCACGGGAGCTGTGTCGTCAGTGCAGAATCTTCTTAAGTGCTGCGAAAGGGCCGGAATCAATGTAATCGATATTGTTCTTGAGCCGATTGCCTCGGCAGCGGCTGTCCTTTCAGAAGATGAGAAAGATATCGGTACCGCCCTTGTTGATATAGGGGGAGGAACTACAGATATTGCTATATATAAAGACGGGAGCCTCAGGCATACGGCGGTTATTGCGCTTGGAGGCAATCATTTTACAAATGATATCGGTATCGGATTAAGAATACCCGCGCAGGAGGCTGAGAGGGTAAAGAGAAAATACGGATGTGCCATTACAAACATGATTGATGAAACCGAAGAGATGGATGTCGCCGGCGCTGATAAGCAATTAAGGAAAATCCCGAGGCGTTATATCGCGGAGATCATACAGCCCAGATGCGAAGAGCTTGCCGGGTTAATAAGGCGTGAAATAGACGCAAGCTCCGGCATTGAGCCCGGGTTATCAGGAGTTGTATTAACGGGCGGGGCATCTCTGCTTGAGGGGCTTGACAGGTTAATGGAATCAAGCCTCGGGCTTTCGGTGAGAATAGGGATGCCGGGCGGAATAGAATCAAGCTGCTCGGAGAACTCGCCGCTTTTTCAAAGCAATGTGAATAACCCGATGTATTCCACGGGAGTCGGGCTTATTATGCACAACGCCGGCGGGGAGCCGGCCCCTAATACTTTCGGGGTTTATGGAGATATGTTCTACGGGATATTTGACAAGATGAAGGAATGGGTTAAAAACCTTTTGGGAGTTAGCGGGAACGAATTAAAAGGCAGGCCGGCTATGAGGCAGAAAATATGAAAACGGTGAATGGGTGAATAGGTGAATAGGCAAATGTGTGAATATGAATTTGATAATTTTTTTACGATTCACCGATTAACCAAAATAAATAAAGGAGGAATTTTATGTTTGAAATGGAAGAGGTGAGAGGGCAGGGAGCGAACATCAAGATTATAGGCGTGGGAGGCGCCGGAGGCAATGCCGTGAATAATATGATAGCCTCCAATCTCCACGGCGTGGAATTCATCGCGGTTAATACCGACAGCCAGATTCTTGAGACTTCGCTTGCTTCAACCAAAGTGCAGATAGGCGTGGAGCTTACAAAGGGCCTTGGCGCGGGTTCAAATCCTGAAATAGGACGTGAAGCCGCACTTGAGGACAGGGAGGCAATTACGGAATCGCTCAGGGGCGCTGATATGGTTTTTATTACCGCAGGCATGGGCGGCGGAACCGGCACAGGCGCTTCCTCTATTGTCGCAAACATCGCAAGGGAGTTGGGCGCATTAACTGTTGCCGTTGTTACGAAGCCGTTTTTCTACGAAGGAAGGAAGAGGGCGATAAACGCGGACATAGGCATGAAAGAGCTGCACGGAAATGTTGACGCGCTCATTGTTGTTCCGAACGACAAGATAGGGCTTGTCGTTGAAAAAGGCACGCCGATGCTTAAATCATTTGCCGTGGCCAATGACGTCCTTAGGCAGGCTGTTCAGGGGATATCGGATTTAATTTTAATCCCCGGCCTTATAAACCTTGATTTTGCCGATGTGAAAGCTGTAATGGCTAATGCAGGCAGGGCTGTTATGGGCGTCGGCGTCGGAAAAGGAGACGGCGGCGCGCTTGAAGCTGCAAGAAAAGCCATATCAAATCCCCTGCTCGAAGACTCGTCAACCGAGGGCGCGAAAGGAATTATTTTAAATATCACCGGCGGCCTCAGTCTCTCCCAGAGCGCCGTTCAGGAGGCTGCAGCTTATATCTATGACCTTGCCGATAACGAGGCAAATATAATATTCGGCGCGGTAATTAATCCTGACATCGAAGACGAGGTGAGGGTAACTGTAATAGCGACAGGTTTTGATGAGAAGAAAGAAAAGGTAGAGCTTCCTCAGGTAAAAACATGGAAGCCCGTTAAAGAGCCTGTAAGTTTCAGAGGTTCGGAAAGGGTTCTCGCAAAGAGCCTGACACCTGATTTTACGGCATTGCCGCTGCCTGCAGGGACTGACCAAAGCGCACCCACTCCGCTTATGCCGTATGAGGACCCGCTTGATGTGCCTGCGTTTATGAGGAAAACAGTTCAAAAAGTAATATAAGTGGTTCCCCCCATAAGGGGCTTCCGTCCCCCCGGAAGCCCCTCTCCCCCCTGAGGTGAATTTTACCTTGACTATGTTAAATATGCCGCTATACACTTTAAGCGTAAACCGTATCTGAGGAGGAGAAAACATGTTTAAGAAAATTTATGTTTTAACAAGTTTAATTTTTATATTTTTAGTTGGCGTATCTTACGGCGCTGTAGTAACAGAAAGCGAACCGAATAATGCGCCTGAGAAAGCCACCGCTATCACAGCCGGCGATACGGCAAGAGGGCCGATAAACTATGGCGACGGATATGACTATTACAAATTGACTCTCCCTCAGTCGGGCATTGCAACCGTTAATATTTCTGGCTATCCGTCTGACTGCAGTGTTCAGGTAAATATTTCAGGCTTTCATCCTACGTATCCTACCGCTTCGGCAGGATTTGTTCGTAGCGACAGCGGCAGGCCGTTGAGCTTTTCTTTTTCTGAGGTGGGAAACAAGACAGGGTATATAGCTGTTAGCCGGTCTTCCACTGCAGGCAGTGTTTGCGTCGGCAGCGATTGGTGCGCCGCCCAGTGCACTCCGAGCGGCCCATATTATCTAATGCAGTT
>Ga0172371_10004953_pt1 | contig 19880 bp, 14 predicted proteins | sample Lak12m_FD_114543 | JGI IMG/M metagenome (GOLD analysis project Ga0172371, IMG submission 114543) | Freshwater microbial communities from Kabuno Bay, South-Kivu, Congo - kab_022012_12m | ecosystem: Environmental > Aquatic > Freshwater > Lake | place: Democratic Republic of the Congo: South-Kivu... | reverse complement strand
CAGCGACAGCACTTTCGGATAACGGGTCCAGCCATCCACGATCAGGATCTGCTGGCCTGGGCCGTCGATGCGGGGCGCCAGATAGGCGACTTGCCCGTGGTCGGCCACCCCCTGCCGCAGCCATCGCCGTTGCCCCTGGTGGTCGAACAGGGCAGGTCCCGTGCAAGACACCATCTCCTGGTGGCCGTCACCGTCGACATCACCGAACGCCAGGACATCCACATGCCCATCGTCGAAATCTTCCAGTTCCTCCGGGATGCTCTTCTCCCAACACAGCGTGCCGGCGGCATCGAGGCAATAGAAGTAGCCGTCCGGGGAGCGGTCCAGTGAAAAGAAGATCTCGTCCGCGCCATCGCCGTCGATATCGTGGGTGAAGAAACAGTGGGTGACCGGGCCCGGCTGGCCCGTGAAGCGCCAGCGTTCGTGGAAGGTTTGGTCGAAGGCCAGCACCTGGCCTTCCGGCCCGCCCACAACCATCAGGCGTTCCCCGGAGGCCAGGCGGGCGAACGCCAGCGCCTGGATGAGGAAGTCCACTCCGACTGTGCGGAGGATGGCGCCGTCCTCGGCATCAATTTCGAACACCTGGTCGGCTTCATGGGTGAACAGCCGGCTGGGTTGATCGGTTCCCCACTGGGCATGCGTGATCAGCCGGCCCCCCGAGCCCTCCTCCGCCCGTGGCGGGACCGGCATGGTGGTCTGCCAGACCAGGCATCCCTCGGCGTCCAGGCGCAGCAGGGACGGGCCTAGCAACTCCTGTACGATGACCATCACCCGGTCTTGATGATCGCGACAGGCCAGAAACGGGCAGGCCATCGGCCGAGCGATGGTGTAGGTCCAGCGCAATTCCATGGGCATGTCATATCTCCCGGGTAGATTCAGGTCGGCGTCCGCAGCGTGTAGGGCCTGTCTGACGCGCGTGCCGATATATTTCGCTGTGTCGAAGCGTGTTCCTCCTGCCGCGCGAAGCCTCGCACATTCATGGTCATCTCAATCAGATATTCGTGGTCATACTGGCAGATCAGCCCATCGCGTATACGATCCCAGTGGAACCAAAAGCGCTGTAAGTATGAAATTCCATCCACTCGGCGAATACCGGGCAGGGGCATGCCGGCGGCGCGCCGGTGTGGGCGGCGGAGTTTCAGGGCGGTCCGGTGAGCACCGGCTTTCAGAAAGGGCGCGTGCCGTCCGCGGGGGACATCCGCCGGTGGATGCTCGCCGCCGTGTCGTCCGGCGTGACGGCCATCTCTTTCTGGGTGACTCGCGCCGAGATCATGGCGTCCGAACAGAACGGTTTCTCCCTGCTCGACAGCACCGGCGACCGCACGGAACGGCTGGAAATGACGGTGGATGGTCCGGACGGGCGCGTGTTGCTCGTTACGCGATAGGCCGGGCGGAACTGAGGCGCGAAATGGGGATGAAGAGCCGACAATGAATTCATCGCGCAGCCTGTGCCGGACACAACAAGGCGGTCAATACTCCGTTCGCTTGATAACCTCCCGCTTCAACTCGCGTGACAGCAGGTTGAAGTGGGTGGAATAGCCGCCGATACGGACGATCAGGTCTTCGTGCCGCGCTGGGTGAACCAGGGCGTCTTCCAGCTCCGCCCGGTCCAGCAGCGAGAGCTGTATCTGCATTCCCCCCATGCGGAAGAACGCCTCGATGAGCGCCCTGATACGTTGGCGGCCGGCGGCATCGCGCGCGGCGGACTTGGCCAGGCGCAGGTTGAGCACGGGAGTGCCGATGGCGCGGCGCAACGGCAAGCGCACGACGCTGCTCAGCATGGCGGTGGGGCCGTTCCGGTCGCGTCCCTGCACCGGTCCCACCGAATCAGCCAGCGGTTCGCCGGCGCGGCGTCCGTCCGGCAACGCGCCCACGCCCGTACCGGCTTGGGCAAAAGTTTCGAACATGATATGCGACGGCAAAAATTTCCCGCCGCGCGCGCAGGGAAAGTCTTCGATAGCCTGATACACGATATCGGCGATGCGCCGAGCCAGCGAGTCCACCGCGGAGTCGTCATTGCCGAACTTCGGGCAAGCTGCCAGGCGCAGACGCTGGGATTCATACCCCGCGAAATCCGCGGCCAGCGCTTCGCGCAGCTCCTCCGGCGAGAGCTGCCCGCGTTCGAACACCGTGATGCGCAACGCCGCGAGCGCGTCCGCCACGTTAGCCAATCCGGCGACATTGACCACCGACCAGTTGTAGCGCGCGCCGCCGTCGTTGAAATCCCGCGCTCGGTCGATGCAGTCATCGACGAGCAACGCGCGCATCGGCTGCGGCCTGTGCAGCGCCCGCGCGCGGAGATGCTCGTTTAGATGACCGAGCGCTTCCCGCACCTCCCGCCGGATATCCGCTTCGAAAGAATCCATTACCGTCTCGAACGACGCGCCGGCACGCAGGCTGCGCGCCAGGGAATCGGCAAGGATCAGCGGCAGGTTGAATCCGGCATCCAGCGAGCCGACATTCGAGCAGCCGTGCAACATCGTCTCCGTGCAGCCACCGCCGTTCCATAACGATAAGTCCGCCTCCGCGATGTCGAGTCCGACCTTTCGCAGGCCATCGAGGTATGCCTCTTCATGATAAAACGCCGGCTGGCCATTGCCGGAGTCCAGCGCGTCGAAGGCGGCGTCCCATACGCTATCCGGCATATCGCGGCGCACGCGCAGCTCCAGGCTGGGGCGGAAGCGACCGCGCGTCGCACGCAGGACGATCTCGGTCAGCGCGTTATACGCCGGCTGGCCGTCCGCTCTCGTGCCGCCTAACGCCGCGCTCCAGCCATGGTTGGCGCTGACATTATCGGCGAAATCGCTGATGACCGCCATTGCCTCCCGATCATCCTCCGGTCCGCGATAATACGGCGCCAGCACCTGATCCATACGGCCCGGATTGTCGCAGCCATCCAGGTAGTAGATTAAGTTATACGCCACCATCGCCTCGTAGAAGGTGCGCGCCGGCGTGAACGGGACACGGGCGAGCGCTTCAAGCAGGCGGTCGCGATGGAGGGCAGGCTCCGGCTGTGCGCACAGCGCTTCGACCAGGCGCCGGCGCCAGACGCGAATGCCTTCCAGCAGATCCAGCAGAGCGCGGTAGAAGACTTGTCCGGCATCAGTAGCCGAACACGCCAGTTTCGCGCTAATTCGGTCCCGGAATCCGTCCAATCCTTCGCGCAGCACCCGGTCGTAGCAGACTATGCCGTGAGTGTAACCGCTGCCGCCGACGGTATGGCGGTGGTTCTGATTCGGCACGGTCTCCTGCTCGCGCGCCAGTAATGCCGCCAGCGCCTCGAGGTGAGGACGGTATTCAGGCATGGTATCGGCGATTCGCCGCGCCAGCGCGGCTTGATCATAACAGAACGTGAAGGAATAATCAGGCTGTACCGCACAGCCATCCGGATATTTCAGCCCGCTCGGATACAGCGCGCCGCCGGCATACCGGGGAAGGGGCGCGTGTTCCAGCCAGCGGCGCCAGGCACGGGCATAACGCGCGATCGGCGCGTCTACCGTCAGCTCGCATAACCCAGCGCCGAACGGCTCGCCGGCGGCAAGGAGCATCTCAGGGTCCGGATAGGTGGTTATCATGAATTGTCGGCCTGTCGCGTCTATTATGCCCATCGGACGCCGTTTACGCAAATCATCCATGCAACCGGCGTCGCAAGTCGAAAATGAGCGGCACCATGAGAATAAACGGCAATACTATGCTTCCAGCCATTGCCAGGTAAAACGCGCCGGGCGAAGGCGCTCATAAGATAAAGTGAACACCTACCTGATAGTTGAAACTTTACCGCTCTTACCGTGTCTTAATAAAGCATATCGGGCACACGATCCGGTTATCAACCGACATCACCCCATGGACTGGCCGGATCATCCCAATGACTACACGCTGCGGGACCTGGTGCAGGGGTGGAACAAGGCGGGCGCCCGGATCAATGCCTACTGGTACGGCATCAACCTGGCCGAGATCAGCGCCCCCTGCCCATTCATCACCAAGTGGGGCACGGACCTTCGCATCCTGCTGGAGAACGGGCTGGACGAGTGGGGGCCCGAGTATATGAACGGCTGGGAGTCGATGCTGCCGGGCTACTACCTGTCGATCCGCATGACCTTCCACGCGGAGGAGCAACCGGCGGAGATTCTCAACGACCTGTGGACGAAGTTCTACGGCGCCGCGGTCGATCCGATGAGCCGATACTGGACGGGCATCGACCAGGCTTATCTCGACGCCCGCGAGTATGCCGGCAGTCCCTTCGGCTACCTGAAGATATTCACGCCCGAGGTGATGACGGCGGCCCGCGCCAACCTCGATGAGGCGCTGGCGGGCTGCCGCACACCCATGGAATACCGGCGGGTCAAACTGATCGACGAGTCGTTCAGCCTGTTCGAGCTGTATATGCAGATGCGCCGCGATTGGGCGGCGGGCAACCCGCGGAACCTGGCGGAAGATTACCAGACATGGCGCTGGGGCGTGCGGAATATGCAGCGGATGTACCGCGTGCCCGTGAGCGGAGGACGCTATACCGAGAACGCCTACTCCGGCGACGGCTACATCCAGGGACGGCACGGCAATCCGTCCTGGAGCGACGCATTCGTCAGCCAGGGTTACCAGGACGGCGCCCGCATGGAGCAGGAGTATGCCCGCCTCGGCAAGCCGATGCTGGAGTGGAAGCAGGAAAAGGTTTCACATCAGCTCGCCAATATGTGCTCGCAGGCTTTCCACCAGGGTAGCCGCCGGCAGCAGGCTTAGTGAGCCGGAAGCGCGCTCGCGGACTTCCACTTCACCGTCGGCGGCGCGCTTGCCCACCACCACGCGGATGGGCAAGCCGATCAGGTCGGCGTCCTTGAACTTCACGCCGGCGCGCTCGTCGCGGTCGTCGAAGAGCACGTCGATGCCGGCGCCGCCCAGCACTACATACAGGCGCTCGGCCAACTCGCGCTGTGTTTCGTCCCGCATGTTGGCCGCCATCAGGTATACCTGGAAGGGGGCGACGCTCATCGGCCAGACCAGGCCATTCTCGTCGTGGCACTCCTCCGCCACCGCCGCCAGGATGCGGCTGACGCCGATGCCGTAGCAGCCCATGATCATCAGCTTTTCGTTGCCGTCCTCGTCGGTGAAGGCGGCATGCAGCGGCTCGGAGATGGCGTAGCGCAGCTTGAAGATGTGGCCCAATTCCATGCCGTTCTTTTCGATGAACGGCTCGCCGCAGCGCTCGCAGACATCGCCGGCGGCGGCGAAGCGCAGTCGCGCCCAGGTGACGGGTCCCTCGACATCCGTCCAGTTCACATCCACGAAGTGGGCGTCCGTCTCGTTTGAACCGGTGATGAAGTTCACCATGCCGCGCAGCTCTTCGTCGCCGTAGAGTGGAATATTCAATCCCACCGGGCCGCTGAAGCCCACCGGGCCGCCGGTCGCTTCCGCGATCTGCTCGGGCGTGGCCATCTCCAGCCGCGCGGCGCCGAGCAGCACGCGGAAGCGCCCCTCGTTCAGTTCGCGGTCGCCGCGCACCATCGCCGCTACCGGCTTGCCGTCCGCCAAAAGGATAAGTGTCTTCACCATGCGTTGCGGCGAGGCGCGCAGGAAGTCGGCCAGCGCCTGGATAGTGTGCGCGCCGGGGGTTTCCACCTTCTTCAATTCGCGCGGCGGCTCCGCCTGCTCGGCGGCGGTCAGGCGAAAGTCGGCGATTTCCTGGTTGGCCGCATAACCGCATTTCGGACTGAGCAGCACCCGATCTTCGCCCGCCTCGGTGAGCAGCATGAACTCCTTCGTCTCCTTGCCGCCGATGGCGCCGCCGCTGGCGTCCACCGCGGTGACATGCAGGCCGACTCGCTTGAAGATCGTCTCGTATGTCGCATACATCGCGTTGTAGGTGGCGTCAAGCTCTTCCTCGTTGCGGTCGAAGGAGTAGGCGTCCTTCATCAGGAATTCGCGCGCCCGCACCAGCCCGCCGCGGGGCCTTGGTTCGTCGCGGAATTTATGCTGTATCTGGTACAGGTTCAGCGGCAGCTCGCGGTAGGAGCGCACGTTGCGCCGCACCAGGTCGGTTATCACCTCTTCGTGGGTGGGCCCGAGGTAAAATTGCCCGCCTTTGCGATCCTTCAGCCCCAGCAGCACATCGCGCATGGTCTCCTCGCGCCCGCTTTCCGCCCACAACTCACGCGGATGCAGCGCGGGCATCAGCAGTTCCTGCGCCCCGGCGCGGTTCATTTCGTCGCGAATGATATCGGCTATTTTATCCAGCGAGCGCAAACCTAGCGGCAGATATGAATATATCCCCGCCGCCAGTTGCCGGATGAACCCGGCGCGCAGCAACAGCCGGTGGCTGGCCATCTCGACTTCCGCCGCCACCTCGCGCAGCGTGGGCAGGAACAGGCGTGAGTAACGCATAGCTCGATTACCTCCCTGGAATGGTGGTATTGATTATTTTATCAATCTCGATAGAGAGAGTAGACGAAGATATTCCCGACACTGTCGGGAATATTACCTTTGCAACAGATATTCCAGACGGTGTCTGGAATATCTACCAGTCATGGTAAACTCAATAATTCGTGATAGAACTTCAGTTCGGTGGCTGCAATGATTCATTTTGGTCGATGCTAATATCAAGAAATCGGACCGATCTGACCGATCCGACCGATCGGTCAGATCCAAGCGGAACGGTTGTTGAAATATTTACTCCATTCCATTCTTTCATGAAGCCCTGATCGGAGACGTGCCTTGTGAGAAACCACGCTGCGATGATCCGTCGGATCGGTCCGATCGGTCCGATTTATTGATATGAGCATCGACCAAAATTTTCTCAAAGCCGGTCCGGCTTATTATCACAGGTCAGTGCAGGTAGACTGCCGATTAACAGCAACTCAAAACTCAAAATTCAAAACTCAAAACTATCTGCCGCATTAGCTATTATAGCGCCATCATCCCCCGCACTTCCACCCCCACCTGCCGTCCGTCGAGCAGCACCAGATTGCAGACGGCGGGAAGAGAAGTCAGCGTGTCGGGGCGCGTGCAGAATATGACATCTTCACCATAACCTATTTCCATCAATCGCCGTGCGTGTCGTGATGAGCGGAATATATCTTCCAGCCCGCGTGAAATGAGATCGCGCTCCCAGCTGAGGTAAGCTTCCCGCGCGTCCGGGTGCGGGGGCAGGCCGATGCGCCCTGCCAGGTAGGTGCAGGTCGCCTCGTCCTCCGGAGAGATGAAGTCTTCGTCGGGATATTGCCCGGCGGAGATCAGGTTCACCGGTTGGCCCGTTGCCTCCGCCTGCCCGCGCGCCCATTCGGCGACGGCATTCGCGTTGGCCACGGTTCCGACCAGGATGCGCTCAGCGCCGTGGCAGGCGGTCAGGCGCTGCGCGCCGTTGCTGGAGGTGAAGATGGCGTTGCGGCCTTCCATCCGTGGCGAGGCGAGCACCTCCAGCGGGCTGTTGCCGAGGTGAAAGCCGGGCAGCCGTTCGCCGCCTCGCTCGCCCACCAGCAGATCATCCGTGGCCTGCTCGGCAAGCCGGCGCGCGTCCTCCACCCGCGCAATGACCCGCACGCTCTCCACGCCGTGGTCGAGCAGCGCGGCCAGCGTGGTGCTGGCGCGCAGCGCGTCCACCACAATGGCGATCGCCCCAATCCGCCCCGCCAGCGCGCACCCACCGCCCCCGCGCGTAAGATATATATGCGCTTGACTCATATCGTATCTATCATACTCATATTCCGAACTCTAACGTGGGCTTTGCCCACAACCCAACAATCAGGCTTTCCGCGCGGTGGTTGAGCAGGTAGAGAAGCTGATCGATTTTTTCCACCGTTCTGATACCGTATCGAAACCACCGTGTGGACAGCTTATCGGTTGAGTTCTTCATTTGCACGCCTTTTCCGCATACTCCCGCAGCAATCGCAGGTACAGGTAATAATCCTCCATCGACACTCCCGGCGGGGTCTGGTGATCTACCGAGGGGATGAAGTAGCCGCTGCGCATGGCGGGCAGCAGGCGCTCGAATTCCGCGCGGATGGCCGCCTCGCCCAGGTGCATCACCGTCTTATCGTAGCCGCCGATCATTTTCCATCGCGGGTGGTTCGCGCGGATACGGTTCACGTCCACGCCGGCCATGCGTTCCAGCGGCAAGATGCCTTCCAGCCCTACCCCTTCGAACCAGGGGATGAGCGGCTCGATACCGCCGTCGCTGTCGATGAAGGTGTGAATGCCTCGCCCGCGCAATTCGGGAATCACCCGGCGGTAATACGGCGCCATGAACTCGTCGAACAACTCCTTCGAGATCATCGGCCCGTGATTGTACGACATGTCCTCCGCGAAGGTCATGAAGTCGGGGGTGCAGTATTGGCAGAAGGTGTCGATTAACCGCAACTGGTGCGCCAACTGGTCGGCATTCAGCCGGTGCATCAGCTCCGGCTGGTCATAGAAGGCGAACAGGTGCGGCTCGATGCCCAGCATCACCCGCGGCCACCAAAAGAAGCCGTCCAGCGTGATCCACACTACAATCTCGCCGGCTGCCTGCCGTGCGGCTAACTCGCGCCAGCGCGTGGAGTCGGCCGGCGCCGGATCCGGGTAGAGATGCGGCATCATAGCCTCGTAGTCGGCCATGTTCTCGATCCAGCATCCGCCGTGCCGGGTATCCTTCTGCACCGCGCCTTCGCCGATGGAGCGGAACCAGAACTGCACGTCCATATCCAGCCCGAAGTAGCGCTTGACATCGGCCGTGTCTAGACCGGCCGGCAGTCCCTCATCCTGCCAGCGCTCGACCGTCAGATTCCACCATGGCGCCCATTCGATGATCGGCAGCCGATCCGCGGGCAACTGGCCCGTCATGACGCGATGAAAACGCGAACGAACTGTTTCAGGCATAAGAGCTCCTTCGATATGGCGGGACTTGCTTTGAAAAAAGATTTAAAAGATAAAAAATGATTATAATGATATAATATATTTTTATTGAAAAATATATAAATAATATCTTATTAATCTTTTATCATCTTTTAAATCTTTTTTTCAAAGCGAGTCCCGCTGTAATTTTCCCCACCGATGCGCCAGGATGTTATCGATGATCAACTGCGCCACATAATACATGATGGCGGGGAGCAATACCAGCCCGCCCAACCCGGGGAAGAGCTGGGTCCGCAGCACGACGGCGACGGCGAGCGACTTCTCCGAGGTACTCAAGGTGAAGGCGCGGCGCGTGGGCGCGTCGGCGCGCAGCAGGCGGGCGCTTCCCTCGGCGGTCAGCATCAGCAGCATGTGCAGCAGCACCGCTCCGACCATCACGCCGCCCCACAGCACGGGGGAGAGCGTGTGGTGCGGCAGCGCGGCCATCCCGTTCACGACGAACAGCAGGATGGTGATCTGCGAGATGAAGTTCAGCCGTCGGCGCCGGCTATCCACCCAGCGAAAAGTTACTATCCGCAGCAATTGCCCGCCGACCGTAGGCAGCAGCACGGTATAAATCAGTTTGAATACGGTGATCAGGAGCGGGATTTGCGCTCCCTCGCCGCCCGGCAGCGCCGCCCGCATCAGCAGCGGCACCAGCACGATCGCTAACAGGTTGGCCAGCACCGTCAGGTATAACGCCACCGCGCCGTTGCCGCCCGCCAGCCGCGTGAGCACCACCGCGGAGACCAGCGTGGTCGGCACCACCGCCAGCATGAGAAAGCCGATGCCCAGCGGCGTATCTTCGCCGGGGAGGAGCTGGAACGCCAGCGCCACCACCGCCAGCGGCAGCACGAAGGTGTTCAACATCCCCACCGCCAGCAGCGGCCATTGCCGCAGGCCGCCGACCAGACTGTCGGTGGGGAGGGTAAGGCCGTTGAGGAAGAACGCCAGCGCCACCAGATAGGGCGTCATGCCGATGGCGTCCATTCCTTTCCCCAGCGCCGGAGCAAACCACCCCGCGCCGAAAGCAGCCGCCAGCGCCAGGTAGAACCAGCAGCGCTCGAGACCGGGCAGCACCCGTCGCAGCAGGGAATGGAAAGCCGGGTGAAGCCGGTCGGCGGTTTGCATGACGCCGATATTATAGCATGAGCAGGGAGAGGGCGGAAATGCCGCCGGTTATCGGCAAAGCAGTGGAAGGGTGATTCTTAGTCTGGAAGGGAGCGGGATCCCCGCCTGTCTATAGGCAAGCTGGGCAAAGTACATTCTCTGTTACACGGCTTGCCTATAATCTGCGGGGCTCCCGCCTCCTTCCAGACTGAGAATCGCCATTCCACCGCTGGTCTGAATTAACTTATCATTTAAAACTCCTTATTTCTTACCCCAGCCATAGATCAGGCTGGCGAACAGGTTGTGCTCGCTCGTCGCGGTGAAGCAGCCACTCAAGGGATCGGCGTTGGTCACTCCCGCTTCGAGGTAAAAGTTATCGTTGAGGACCATGCGCCCGACCACCGAGGTCAGCGGATCGGCGTCGCCCAGGTCGCCACTCTCCGACTGATACTCCGCCGCCAGACTCAGCCTGTCCAATATCGCAAACTCAAAGCCCGCGAACCCGCGGATGTCATCCACGCTGGCGCCGTCTTCGAATTGCGTCCAATTCGCTCCCAGGGTCAGGCTGAATACTTGCGCGCCACCCGGGATACCGAGCAGACTGCGGGTATTGGCCACATAGATGTAAGTGGTAGTCACGTCCGGCCCGATGGGTGGGTTGGTGCTTGCCAGCACGGCGCCCAGCGCTGTTTTGCCGCCGATGAGGCTGATGGGCAGCGCAATTTTGGCATTGGCGCTGGCGGTATCGACATCGGCGCCGTCGATACCGGCGCGCCAGAATGCAGCGCCCACTTCGAGCGAAAGAAGCAGGCCGAAGACCGCCCGCGCGGCGAGAGAGTTATCCATTGCCAGGTCGCTGTCTTCGGTATTGTAAAAGGTTCCGGCCACCAGCAGCGAGCCGGAGGAGGCCGAGTTTGCCGTGGGTGTCGCCGCCAGCCCCGTCGGGCCGATCAGCGCCGGATACCCGAAGGCCGTGCCGGTTGCGCCCAGCAGGAGCGCCGCCAGCATCGCGGTGAGCACGAGTTTCATGTATCTCCCTCCTTTACCAATAAGCCGTGTGCTTTTGTCCTCAGGCTATCACGGTTTGCGGGAGGGAGCGGTGAATTATTGCACCAATGTTGGGAGAAATGGTGAATGGAGAATGGAGAATGGAGAATGGAGAATGGTGAATGGAGAATGGAGAATGGTGAATGGTGAATGGAGAATGGTGAATGGAGAATGGAGAATGGTGAATGGTGAATTGAGAATTTATCATTCACCATTCACCATTCTCCATTCTCCATTTTCCATTCACTATTTCTTCGTTTTTGCCCTTGTCGTCCTTGCGTTGCCGTTGCCGGAGGCTTTGGGCTTCTCTTCCCTGGGCTTTTCCTCGCGCGGGACGATCTGGTATTCGCCTTCCGGCGGCAGCTTCTGCAGGCTGCGGCAGCGGGGGAATCCGCTGCAGCCGAGGAACTGGCCGCGCTTGCTGGAGCGCAGCGCCATCGGGCGGCCGCATTTCTCGCACTTGATGTTCGTCCACGGCGCCGGCTCTTTCTTCGGCTGGGGTTCTTCGCCGGGCATCGGTTTGATGGTTTTGCACTCCGGGTAGCGGCTGCAGCCCAGGAAAGGCCCACGGCGGCTGCGGCGGACCACCATCGGCGCGCCGCATTGCTCGCAGACCTCTTGCGGCTGTTCCTCGCCGGCCACCGCGCCTTCGCCCGCGGCTTCTCCCGTTCCGCCGTTCTCGCCCTTCAGCACCTGCTCTTCCTGTCCGGTGAATTTACACTCGGGGAAGCCGGAGCAGGCGACGAAGCGTCCGTAGCGTCCCTCGCGCAACACCAGACCCTTGCCGCATTCCGGGCAAACCTGCTCGAGCGGCACGTCCGGCACCTTTATGCGCTCCATCTTCTCCACCGCTTCTTCCAGCGCCTGCTCGAAGGGGCCGTAGAACTTTTCCAGCACCCGCACCCAGTTCTCCGAGCCTGACTCGATGGCATCCAGCTCGCCCTCCACATGCGCGGTGAAGTCCGGGTCGATGATGTTGGGGAAGTGCTTCTCCAACTGCTCGGTCACCACCATGCCCAGGCCGGTGGGGTGGAATTTTTTGCTCTCGAGAAAGACGTAGCGCCGGTCCACGATGGTGGTGATGATCGGCGCGTAGGTGGAGGGACGGCCTATGCCGTGCGCCTCCAGCGCCTTCACCAGCGTGGCCTCGGTATAGCGCGCGGGCGGCTGGGTGAAGTTCTGCGCCGTGTTCAACTGCAACAGCGCCAGCGGATCCCCTTCATTCATCGCGGGAAGGAACTCCGCCTCCTCGCTTTCCGGCGACAGCACGCGGAAGCCGGGGAACTTCACCCGCTGGCCATTGGCGCGCAGCAGGTAATCGCCCGCGGCGACATCCGCCACCACCACGTCCAGCACCGCGTTCGCCATTTGGCTGGCCATGAAACGCTTCCAGATCAGCCGGTACAGCTTGAGCTGGTCGGGAGTCAGGTCGCCGGCCACCTGCTCGGGCAGCCGCGTCACGTCGGTGGGGCGGATGGCTTCGTGCGCTTCCTGCGCGCCCTTCACCGCCTTCGTCTTCCGTTCCTTCTCGGGCAGGTATTCCTTGCCGTAACGCTGCTCGATGAATTCGGCCGCCTGCGCCTGCGCGTCATTGGAGACGCGGGTGGAGTCGGTGCGCATGTAGGTGATCAGGCCCACGTGACCCTCCGCCTTCGTCTCCACTCCCTCGTAAAGCTGCTGCGCGATGGCCATGGTGCGCTTCGCTCCGAAGCCGAACGAGCGGTTGGCCTCCTGCTGCAGCGTGCTGGTGATGAAGGGCGGTTGCGGGCTGCGCTGCTGCTGCGAGCGTTTCACGCCGGCGACGCGGTAAGCCGCGCTTTGCAGCTCGCGCTCGGCGGCGCGCGCCTGCTCTTCATTAGAAAGTTTCAGCTTCTTGCCGTGGCGCTCGATGAGTTTGGCGGAGAACTTGCGCTCTTCGTCTCCCGCCACCAGCAGGTCGGCGACGATGGTCCAGTATTCCTCCGCCGTGAAGGCCTGAATTTCCTTTTCGCGGTCGCAGATGATCTTCACCGCCACCGACTGCACGCGGCCCGCGGAGAGCCCGCTGCGCACTTTCCGCCATAATAGCGGGCTGAGCTGATAGCCAACCAGCCGGTCCAGCACGCGTCGCGCCTGTTGCGCGTCCACGCGCGGCATGTCGATGCCGCGCGGATGCCGCAAGGCGTTCGTGATGGCGCTCTGTGTGATCTCGTTGAATTCGATTCGCTCGGCGCCGTCCAGCCCCAGCACCTCGTGCAGGTGCCAGGCAATGGCCTCGCCCTCGCGGTCCGGGTCGGTCGCCAGATAGACGCGTTCGGCGCGCTCGACCGCCTTGCGCAACTTGCCGATGGTCTCGGCTTTATTCTTTATATTCACGTATTTCGGCGCGAAATGCTGCTTCGGATCCACGCCCAGATCGTGCTCCGGCAGATCGCGGACGTGCCCCATCGAGGCCAGGACTTCAAAGTCATCGCCCAGTTAATGCTTGATGGTCCGCGTCTTTGCCGGCGACTCGACGATAATCAGTGATTTTGCCACGTTGCTGCCATCCTCCCGCGCATGGTACACGCTTTGCCTTCATCGTGCAAGGCATTCCCGCAAGGCGCTATAGTTTAAACGCCGAAGCAAACCCCACGTCCGGGACTGTCCCGTTCCCGTATGACCAGTTGCCGCCCACTATTTCAATATTCGTAAATATGACCACGGGACAGTCCCCCTCCACGTCAATAAGCCGTTTTTACAAGGGGGACAGTCCCGTGGTGATTGTAACGGGCGTTAAATTTGAAAGACGAGCATGGGTCATGCGGGCGCGGGACAGTCCCTGGGCTTTCCACACGCACGAGGGGGGGGACAGTCCCGGGGTGATTATAGCGGGCATTAAAGTTGAGGAACGAGCATGGGTCATGCGGGCGCGGGACAGTCCCTAAGCAATGATTGTAAAAGGATATGATATAATAAGCACTACCGTGGATTGCCACCGCTCGGTCTGCAATCCGGTAGTAGACAGGAGGTTGGGTTATGGCGAATCGAGAAGCGCTGTCCAAACGAGAAAAGATACGCCTCTTCGTCACGAGCACCTTTATAATCGTTATCGGCGTGGTTGGCTACGGTTTCTATTCAATCAATGTCAATCCTGTCGTCAACATTCCCACACCGGCAATGCCTGAACCGAATGCGCTTGATATATATCTGGCTGCCTTGCAACTGAAAGTTCCGAGCATCGCCACCCCCGCTAGACCTTATCCCAACCTTACCCTCGACGATGTTCGCGAATGTATCATAGCCGGGAAGATCGGTCCGAATCCGAAGCGAGAAGCGGGATCTGTGGCGCCGAAGCTTGCCGACATGCGGGTACTTATGGCGAAAAATGCTCCAATGTTGGCAAAGGTGCGCGAGGGATTTACCGCCGAATATCGAGAAATTCCTATGCGTTCTTTCAACCAGTCTTTTTCGCATTGCTCAAAGATGCGTGATCTAACTAGAGCCATGCTGGCGGACGGTAAAGTGAAATGCGCCGGCGGCGATTGGGATGGCGGAGCGGAAAGCTTCCTCGACGCCATCCGTCTCGGCAATGACAGCGCGCGCGGCGGGGTGTTGATTTCCATGCTGGTCGGCGTCGCCCTGCAGGCTATCGGGCGGAGTGAAGTCTGGGATACCCTCGACCACGTCAGCGGCGCTGAGGCGCGCCATGCCGCCCGCCGCCTGGAGGAGATGGCGGCACGCCAGGTGCCCTATACTGATGTGCTGCGAGAAGAGAAGTTATGTGTGCAAGCATCGCTGCTGGAAGAATTTAAAGACCCGAATTGGTCGAAATTGTCTGATCCCAAATTCATGAAAGTCAGCAGAATTGAAATGCTTGAGTGGCGTTTAACCAGTAAACGACGCATAATGCGCAACTATACACAATATATAGATGCCCTCATTGAAAATTCTAAAAAACCTTATCCCGCCAACCTGAAGAGCCTACCAACGCCCGAAGATTTATTGAATCGCATCATTTCGCCGGTCTATGGCGATGGGAAAGCCTGGATGAAATACGCCGTCAACCAGACCCAAAACGACCTTCTTACGCTCTCCTTTACCCTGCGCGCCTATAATGTGGACCACGGCAAATACCCCGCCGAACTGAAAGCACTGACACCTGACTACCTGAAGGACATCCCGGCCGATATTTTCACGGCCGGCAAGCCGCTTAGTTATCAAGTGACCGGTAAATCTTATGTGCTCTACAGCGTCGGCCCAGATGGCAAGGACGGAGGCGGCGCGCCCAGCGCCGATGGGATCGACGCGCGCCTCTCCACTCCCGGAACGAAAAACACCTATCTCACGGTGAATAGCGTGGGAGATATCGTCGCCGGGGTGAATGTTCATTGAAGCGAAGGTGGCCTGATGAAAAAGAAAGCGATGTCGAAGGGCGAGAGGAAGCTGCTGATCGTAGTCATCATTTTCGTGGTGCTAATCGGCGCGGTTGGTTACGGTTTTTACTCGATCAACGTGAATCCGGTCGTCAGTATTCCGACGCCGGTGATGCCTGAACCAAATGCGCTGGATCTATATATAAACGCATATAACTTAATTGTGCCGAGTCTCTATACCCCGGCCGGTTCACACCCGAACCTTACGGTTGATCATATCGGTGAATGCATCCACGCCGGTAAAATCGGCTCCATTCCCCGGTGGGGCGCGGGGGCAGCACCGCCGCGGATGACCGATATGCAGGCGCTGATGACGAAGAACGCGCCGGTGATAAGTACAGTTCATCAGGGATTCGCTTGTGAATACCTCAACACGCCCGCGCGTTCGTTCAATCAGATCGGACCACATTATGCAAAGATGCGCGGCTTGGCGCGGGTGCTGCATGCGGACGGCGATGTGAAGTGTGCGAGTGGAGATTGGGACGGAGGAACGGAGCGATTTTTAGATATCATGCGCGTTGGCGGCGATATCCCGCGCGGAGGGCCGATGATCGCCATGCTTCTCGGTGTGGCCATCCAGTCTATCGGAAGGTGGGAACTCTGGCCTGCGCTGAATCACGTCAGCGGCGCCGGGGCGCGAACAGCCGCCGGCCGCCTGGAGGCGATGGCCGCGCGCCAGGCATCGTATGCCGATGTGCTGCAGGAAGAAAAGTATATGACGCAAGCAGCGTTGCTGGAGCTATTCAATACGCCGAAGTGGCGGTCATCAAAAACATTAACGTCACTACTCGGTATGGACCAGAAAGGAACGCGCGTGTCCCGGGTGGTCGATACGATCTGGATGCAGACGATCGATAAGCGCTCGGTCATGCGAGATTTCAATAAGAATATGGATGCGCTGATCGGCATAGCGAAGAAACCATACCCCGCCATGCTGAAGATCCCGCCGCTGCCCGGAGACCCCTTTTGCCGGATGCTGCTTCCGGTAAGCGACAGAGCCTGGTATAAATATGCCGTCAACCAGACCCAAAACGACCTTCTCATGCTCTCCTTCGCCCTGCGCGCGTATAAAGCGGATCATGGCAAATACCCCACCGGTCTGAAAGCGCTGACACCCAATTACCTGAAGGAAAATCCGGCCGATATATTCACGGCCGGCAAGCCGCTGAGCTATAAAGTGACCGGTAAAGCTTATACGCTCTACAGCGTCGGTCCGGATGGCAAAGACGACGGCGGCACGCCGAGTGCAGATGGGCAACTCACCTCGACAGGCCGGGGTATAACGCTTCGGTCCGACAGCAAAGGTGACATCGTGGCGGGGGTGAATATCCGCTAGGTGAATGGGGAATGGTGAATGGAGAATGGTGAATGGAGAATGGAGAATGGAGAATGGAGAATGGAGAATGGAGAATGGAGAATGGAGAATGGTGAATGGAGAATGGTTATCGGAAATTCACTATTCACCATTCACCATTCACCATTCACCATTCACAAGGATCACCTTCCCAGCGGCAAAGGTGGATAATTGGGCAGCGGTCTGTCCTGCGGCGGTTGCGTGCCGGTCAGGTCGGGCTGCGTAGCCAGGCCGGCGCCGGCGGTGGCGGGGCGGGTGGTAAGCATGCGCAGACGCAGGTTGTTGAACCGCACGCTGAAGTATGGATTGTCCGCCGTTGCGGAACCAAGGCCCACCGTGCTCTTTGTGTCAGGAGTGAGCGGTGAGACGCGGATGGTCTTGTGGACCAGCTTGCCGTTCAGCCAGGTGGTCATCTCGTTATCCCAGAGCTGCAGGCGCAGCGCGGCGCGCCGGGGCACCGGCAGCGCGCACTGCGAAATGTGGGGATAATTGTCTCCGGTATTCATGATGCGTGCCTGCCCGGCCAGCGGGTCTACGAAATATTCCAGGTGCGAGCCATCCAGCGCCCAGAGCGCGGGCTGGTCGCCCTGCATCCTGTCCTGCCGGTTATACACGTTGCCGGCGGCCCCGGCGTAGAAACCGGCCGGGTAGGGCATCGAGAGTCTTGGCCGAGGCAATTTCGGATCATCGAGCTCCGGCACGGTCAGAAATTCGACATCGCCGGTCATCTCCAGCCGCGCGCCGTATTCCCCGCGCAGGTAGATTTGCAGCCCGGCGAAGTCGGGAACGCCGGTGAGCGCGCCGTTCTCCAGCGTCCAGGAGCCGGCGACCGGATGCCACGCTTTCATATCGGCGGCCGGCAGCAGATTTAGCCATCCGCCCGCCCGGAATTGCAGCTCCCGCTCGGTATCGTGCAGACACTGTTCGATATACCCTTTCGTTACGGGATCCCACTTCTTCGCCAGGATGCGCCGGTATTCGTCGCGGGCCGCCGCCGGACCCTGTTCGCGGCGCAGGCGATCTGCTTCGGCGAGCAGCGCCGCGACCGGCTTCACTTTAGTATACACTTCCTCCCTGACCTGCTCTACGCCGGGATGCATGCCGGCCAGGTAGCGGATAGGCCGGACGCGGTTTCCCACCGCGTCGAACGCTTTTTTCGCGGCGTCGTAGTCCTTGTGCTCCCAAGCCAGCATGGCCTGCAGCATGCGGTAAAAATCGCGGGAGCGCGTATCGCCCTCCGTCGCATAACCTTCGCACATTTTAATCAGGTTGGGGTAGACTTCCGGGCGCTCCCAGTATTCCCGCACCTTTCCCTGATACTGATCGATGAATTGCCGCCGGTCATGCTCGATGCTGTAGAGCAGGTAGTAATACTGCACCGGCACCTCCGAGTCGAAGCGGCCCGTATCCAGGCATTCCTTCCCGAAGGCATACATGGCCGCGTGGCTGCCGCCCCAGCGTGGTTGAAGAGGTGAAATATAGTTGGTATAGGCATGCATATAGTCGAACTGCGCGGCCACCGCCCGGTCGAACCACAACCGCGGCGAGCCGGCGGCACCGCCGCCGTTGGCGACGATGATCATAAACGACGGCGCTTCCGGCCAGTCGGGATGCAGCTTCCACGCTTCTTCCAATACAACCTTCGCCTGCAGCAGGTTCTCGTTAAAGCCTTTCCCGCCTTCCGGCGTGACCGTGTTTGCGAACCCGGAACCCCGCGCATCCCAGGCGGCGTCCACCAGGTGGGAGCCTTTCAGCACCTTTGCCACATATGGATCGACGCCCGGCGTGGCGTCGAGTTTTGCGATCCATTCAGCGCCGTTCCACTTGAAGAAATCGTAATTGCCGAGAATCATTTCGAGCTGGATGCGCTCTTCGCCGGGCAGGTAGCTGCCGTCGCGCAGGGAGTCGGCCGCCCACTGGATCGCCAGCGTGCCGGCCTGTTTCATCTCCGCGGCCCGCGAGAGGCCTTGATCGCTGCTGTTCCGGTAGCACCACGCCAGACGGAGGGGCGCGCTGTAGGAGCGGCCCTTCGGGTATGCGCTGTGGGTGAAGCCGGCTACCGAGCGCTGGAACCAGGGAATGGCCTCCTCCTGCCATCCCTGGTTTTGCAATTGCCGCGCGTAGATATATTGCAGCAGGGGATCAGTGCAGCCAAGGTCGAGGACAGCCTTCGCCTGCGTGGCCAGCTTCTCCGCGGGTGGGGCGGAGGGCATATCGCTGACGGTCAGGCAGTAGCCTTCCAGCACGCGCTCCGCCGCCGCGTCCCACTTCGGCGAGCGAACGCCCGCTTTCCGGTAGGCGTCGAGGGTGGTCCGGCGGTTGTAGGCCAGCAGCGCCTTGCCGAATTCCTTTCCCGAATGCCTGCTTTTCTTTGCCGGCAGCGGTTTTCCGCGCAGGGAGAGGGGGACGCCGGCGAAGGAACGGCTGGTCTTGAAATGGTGGACCAGGCCGAAAACCAGCAGAAAGATGCAGAAGCCGAAGACGGCGCCGACCACCACGAGAAACAAAACAAGCGACCGACGAGACATCGCGTCCTCCTTTTCGCGAGCGACAGATCACCTGGGGATTGTTTACTATCATAATCCCTGTAGCTGAATTTTACCAGTGCTTTGGGTTGGATAGCTCTTGCTCATTCTCTTTCTCCCCCACATTAAAGAAGCAAGCGATGAAAGAGAACAGATAGAGTCACAATAACTTTAACTGTTATTTTCCTCCGTATGCCTGGTAATGGTGGCGAGAAAGAGAAAGAGAAAGAGAAAGAGAAAGATGATATAATAAGGCATGGCTCGCATCGATGATCCGCCGTCCAGTGGACAGGTCAAACGGCGAAATGATCCGCTGACTAATGGAGAGAAATGGCTGCGCAATGCCGGCCTGCTGCTCGCGTTGCTGCTCGTGGCCTATTGTGTATCATCTTATATTCTCAACCTGGAACCCAAGGTTATAATTCCCCCCGCGGCACAATTGCCGAGTCCGAATGCGCTGGATTTATATAGAGCCTGTCCCAAAGTCTGCAATTTTTCAATAACGAGACATCATAAAATGCCTCGTAAAATGCCCTGGATTGCATCAAAGAGCTTACAAACCCTGTCCCGCAACAGAACCGCCTGTTTTTG
>Ga0172371_10004952_pt1 | contig 19880 bp, 18 predicted proteins | sample Lak12m_FD_114543 | JGI IMG/M metagenome (GOLD analysis project Ga0172371, IMG submission 114543) | Freshwater microbial communities from Kabuno Bay, South-Kivu, Congo - kab_022012_12m | ecosystem: Environmental > Aquatic > Freshwater > Lake | place: Democratic Republic of the Congo: South-Kivu... | reverse complement strand
GTCTCCCCCGACAGATGCGCCTCGCGCCTGCCTGCGGGTCTGAGCATCTTCGCGCCGGCACCACCGGCGGCGGTGATGCTGGAAGACCCGGCCGAGATCAAGGCGCAGTATCGTTACTGGCAGCGCCGCATCCTGTTCTCCACCATCGTGGGCTATGCGATGTTCTACTTTGTCCGCAAGAACCTCAGCATCGCGATGCCCGGGATGGGGAGCGACCTCGGCATTGGCAAAGCCGACCTGGGGCTCTTTCTCACGCTGCACGGGCTGCTGTATGGCGTTTCCAAGTTCGCCAACGGTTTCCTGGGGGACCGCTGCAACGCCCGCACGTTCATGGCCGTGGGGTTGATCCTCTCGGCCATTGTGAACATCTTCTTCGGCTTCAGTTCGGCGGTCCTTACGTTGGGCTTGCTGTGGATGCTCAACGGGTGGGTGCAGGGCATGGGATTTCCGCCGTGCGCCCGGCTGATGACGCATTGGTTCTCCCCTAAAGAGCTGGCCACCAATTTCTCGATCTGGAATACGTCCCACTCGATTGGGGCGGGGCTGGTCGTGGTGGTCTGCGGCTATCTGGCCGCGTATGGCTGGCGGCTGTGTTTCTTTGTGCCGGCGGGATTGGCGATCTTGTGCTCGATATTCCTGCTCGTGTGGCTGCGGGATACGCCGCCCTCGCTGGGTCTGCCGGAAGTGGAAGGCACCGCGCTGAGTTCGGGCGCGGAGAGCTTCTCCTCGGTGCTGCTCAAACAGGTGTTCGGCAACAAGTACGTCTGGCTGCTCTCGCTGGGGAGCTTTTGCGTCTATATCGTGCGCTATGCGGTACTGGACTGGGGGCCGACCCTTTTGACCGAAATGAAGCACGTGCAACTGGAACACTCGGGCTGGATGGTGGCGGGCTTCGAAGTGTCCGGCGTGGTCGGCATGTTGATCTGTGGCTGGCTGACGGATCGCGTGTTTGGGGGGCGGGGCGCGCGGTTGTGCGTCATCTGCATGGCACTGGCGGGGGGGGCAATCCTGCTGTTTTGGAAGCTGCCGACCGAGTCGCCTTGGATCAGCGCCCTGCCGCTTTGCCTCGCGGGATTCTTTATTTACGGCCCGCAAGCCCTGGTGGGCATCGTGGTGGCCAATCTCGCAACCAAGCGCCTCGCGGCCACCGCCATCGGGTTCACCAGCATTTTTTCCTATGCCAGCACGCTGGTTTCGGGTTGGGGCCTGGGTTGGCTGGTGGAGCATTACGGCTGGAACGCGGCGTTTGCAGGCCTAGTGGGGGTGGCCGCGGTCGGCACGCTGTTTTTCGCCCTGGTGTGGCCGGCCAAGGCGCATGGCTACGGAACTGCGCAGGGTTAGGCAAGAACTGCGAAAAGGACGGCAGCCGGTGTGTGGCCCCATCCCCAGGCAACACTAACGTATTCGGCTTTCAGAGAGAGACCCGTTGCAGTAGGGTTGATCGCGCTGGGCTGCGTGCCCTGAGATTTTATGGCTAAATACAGAATTGCATGGCTGCCGGGCGATGGCATCGGCGTAGATGTCCTCGAAGCGGCGAAGATCGTTCTCGACAAGCTCGGGCTTGACGCCCACTACATCCTTGGAGACATCGGCTGGGATTTCTGGTGCAAAGAGGGGGATGCGTTTCCCCCCCGCACGGTCGAGCTGCTGAAGAATGTGGATGCGGCCCTTTTCGGCGCGATTACTTCCAAGCCGGCCAAGACCGCCGCCGCCGAGCTGGCCGCCGCGCTCCAGAACCAAGGGCTCAGCTACCGCTCACCCATCGTGCGCATGCGGCAATTGTTCGACCTCTACATCTGCCTGCGCCCCTGCAAGGGCTACCCCGGCAACGCGCTCAACTTCAAGGAAGGGATTGACCTGGTGGTGTTCCGCGAGAACACGGAAGACCTGTATGCCGGGGTCGAGTTCGCGCCCGTGCCGCAGGAGCTGGCAGACACGCTCGCAAAGCTCTCCAAGCCCTTTGCGCCCTTCACCAAGGTGCCGCCGGACCAATACGCGGTCTCCTGCAAGATCAACACGCGTGCCGGTTCGGAGCGGATCGTCCGCGCAGCCTTCGACTTCGCGCGCCAGCACAAGCGCAAGAAGGTCACCATCGTCCACAAGGCCAACGTCGTGCGCGCGACCGACGGGCTATTCCTCGAAGCCGCCAGAGCGGTGGCCAAGGACTTCCCGGAGATCAGGATGGACGAGGCCAACATTGACGCCATGACCATGTGGCTGCTCAAGAACCCCTTCAACTACGACGTGCTCGTTGCGCCGAATCTCTACGGCGACATCATCTCCGACCTATGCGCCCAGATGGTGGGCGGCCTCGGTTTCGGCTGCTCAGGGAACATCGGGGCGAAGCTCGCCGTGTTCGAGCCGACGCACGGCTCGGCGCCGAAATACGCCGGCCAGTACAAGGTCAATCCCATCGCCACCATCCTGGCAGCCAAGATGATGCTCGACTGGCTCGGCGAGGCGAGCAAGGCCGCCGCGCTCGAAAGCGCCGTGGCGGAGGTGATTAAGGAAGGCAAAGCCCGCACCTATGACATGGGCGGAACCACAACCACTTTGCAGATGGCCGAGGCCATCGCCCGGAGACTATAACCGGCGCCGAAACCCGCCGGCAGCAACGCACTCTTAAATATGAAACGAACCACTGCATTACGAAAAGCCATCATGGCCCGGCGCTCCGTTGTCGTGCCCGGCTGTCACGACGCTCTGAGCGCCAAAGTCATCGAAACCTGCGGCTTCGAAGCCATCCAAATCTCCGGCTACGGCCTCGCCGCGTCCATCCTCGGAAAACCGGACGTCGGGCTGGTCCAGATGAAGGACGTGCTCGACGCCACCTGGAATATTACCCAGGCGACCACCATCCCCGTCATGGCCGACGTGGATACGGGCGGCGGCAACGCCGTCAACGCCGCCTGGATCACCGAGCGGCTGATGGCCATGGGCGTGGCGGGCATGAATATTGAGGACCAGGTCTTCCCCAAGCGCTGCGGGCACATGGCCGGCAAAGAGGTCATCTCCGCCGAGGAAATGGCCGGCAAGGTCAGCGCGTGCGCCGAGGTTCGCAACTGCCTGGACAAGGACTTCATCATCAACGCCCGCACCGATGCGTTTTCGGTGCATGGGCTGGACGAGGCCATCCGCCGCTGCAACCTTTATTTGGAGGCCGGGGCTGACCTGGCCTTCATTGACGGCATCAAAACCAGGGCCGACATTCAGACCGCGCTCAACCAGCTCAAAGGCCCGCTCTCGGTCAATCTCATGGACGCCATTTCCGGCATGAAGACCGAGCTGATTCCCATCCCCGAACTGGCGGCGATGGGCGTGGGCCGCGTCTCGATCCCCGTCGCCTCGATCATGGTCGCGCACAAGGCGCTGACCAATTTCTTCAAGGCCCTCAAACAGTCGCCCACCGGCATCCTGGCCGGCCAGACGCAGTGGGTGTCGTCGTTCGAGGAATACACGGATTTTGTCGGTCTCAAGGCCTACCGCCAGCTCGAAGATCAGTACCTCCCCAGGGAGCGGATCGAAACGAAGTACAGGGGCACGGCCAAGATAGTGGGCTAAGTTGAGTATGAGCATGACTGTTGTTGAGAAGATACTTGCCCGGACGTCCGGTCTTCCGGCCGTGAAGGCCGGGGATGTGGTGGAACCAAGGGTTGACCTGGCCATGTCGCATGAGAATGCAGCGCTGGTCATCAATCAGTTCCTCGAAATCTACAAGGGCACCCCGCTGCCGCCCAAGATCTGGGACCCTGGCCGCGTCGCCGTTATCTTCGACCATCGCGTGCCGGCGGAGTCGCCCAAGACCGCCTCCAACCAGAAGAAGGTGCGCGAGTTTGTCGGCGCCCAGGGGGTCGGCAAGTTTCACGACATTCGGGGCGACATCGGCGGCATCTGCCACCAGATCTTGCCCGAGAACGGCTACGTCCGCCCGGGCTGCGTGGTAGTGGGGACGGATTCGCACACTACCAGCCACGGCGCGTTGGGCGCGTTTGCGTTTGGCATTGGGGCCACGGAGATGGCCAGTGTCTGGGCCCTCGGCTCCGTCCTCAACGTCGAGGTGCCGCCTACGATCAAGGTGGTCGTGAAGGGCCGCTTCAAGAAGTTCGTCGGGCCGAAGGACCTGATTCTGCACCTCATCGGCAAGATCAGCGCCCAGGGCGCAAACTTCAAAGTGCTTGAGTTCCACGGCGAGACCATCAGCCGGATGTCCACCTCGGGCCGGCTCGTGCTCTGCAACATGTCCGTCGAGGCGGGCGCGACGGCGGGCATCGTGCCCGCCGACGAAGAAACGGCGCGTTACCTGCGCGAAGAAGCGGGCGTGACCGACCCGATCAAGCCGGTCGCCTCGGACGCGGACGCCGCCTACGAGAGCGTGATCGAGATCAACGTGTCCAAACTGGAGCCGCAGATTGCCTGCCCGCACACGGTGGACAACGTCAAGCCGATTGACCAGGTCGCCGGCAAGCGGGTCAACCAGATCGTCATCGGTTCCTGCACCAACGGGCGGCTCGACGACCTGGCCGTCGCGGCGAAGATTCTCAAGGGCCAGAAGGTAGCGATGGGCACGCGCATGCTGATCTTCCCGGCCTCGGCCAAAATCTACCGGCAGGCCCTGGGCAAAGGCTATGTCGGCACTTTCATGCAAGCCGGCGCGGTGGTTATGAACTCCGGCTGCGGCCCGTGCCTGGGCGTCCACGAAGGCGCGCTCGGCGACGGCGAAGCCGCGCTCTCGACCACCAACCGCAACTTCAAAGGGCGTATGGGCAACCCGAATTCCGAGGTCTATCTCTGTTCCCCGGCTGTAGCCGCCGCCTCCGCCATCACCGGCGTCATCACCAACCCCCGAAAGAAGTAACCGGGTTACGCACCACACACGGCCTATCCCCTCATGTAACTCTTTTAACCCATTTAACTCATTTAACTCATCTGGACTTCTTCCCCATGCCCACCGTCATATTCAAAGTCGGCGACGATGTCTCGACCGACGTCATCTATCCGGGCCGCTACATGGCCACCGTCCTGCCCACCGAAACGCCGCAGTTCGCTTTCGCGGACGAGGCTGCCTTCAACGCAAAGCTCAAGGCGAAACAAGTTCCGCCCGGCAGCATCCTGGTCGGCGGGAAGAACTTCGGCTGCGGGTCCTCGCGGGAGCAGGCCGTGTCGTGCCTGAAGGGGCATGAGCTGATCATTGTTGCCAGGAGCTTTGCGCGCATCTTTCTGCAGAACGCCATCAACCTTGGCTTGCGCATGGTCGTCTGCCCCGAGATCGAGGCCGCCGAGGGCGAAGAATTGGAGCTAACGGCGGCTGCGGTAGTGAACAAGACCAGCGGCAAGCAGTTCAAGGTCGAGCCGATGCCCAAGTCCCGGCAGGTCATCATTGACGCCGGCGGCTTGATTCCCTACACGCGCCAGCGGCTGCGGCAACAGGCGGTCGCTTGAAGTTGGGCTGCCCTCCGCACACGAAAAGGCCAACCCGGGCGCGGCGCCACGAAGATAGCGCGCGTAAGGGTAGAACGCCGCCGCCAGATTCTTGAATCGCCCGATCGTCCGCTTGGGCGAAACCGAATTGAGATACACCATCAACCAGAATATCCTGAAGAGACATTCAACTGATCGGACATCAGCGATAGTCATTCACTTCTCGACGTGCAGGCGCCCCGGCGCTCCGGATGTGAGCGCCAGCACCGCCGGATGGGTGAGTTTGCGCTCGGCGGTGATCGCGTAGAACTGCTGCTGGCATTCCCGGGTGCGGCCGATCAGGCGAAAGCCGTAGCTCCGGACGGCCTCCTGCGCCACGATCGAGGGCACCGACATGAAGCCCAGTCCCTGCAGGGCCAGGGTGGTTACTAACGCCGGATCCTCGAACTCCCCGACCAACCGCGGCCGGACCCCTGTGGCGTGAAACCACTTCTCCAGCGAGCGGCGCAAGCCGCTGCTGGACATCGGCAGCAAGGCGGGCGCCCCGTTCAGAGATTTGGGGAAACCGCGCCGGAGCTTCGCCGCCAGGGCCGGCACGGCGCAGAATGTCACGTCGCTTTCACCCAGAAAATGGTTGAAGATGTTGGGCGTCACCCCGCTGGATGCCGGTTCGTCCGCCAAAACGACGTCCATCCGATACGCTGCCAGTTCGACGAGCATGTCGGAGAGTCTGGTTTCCCAACACGAGATTTGCACCGGCTGAGCCAGGCGGAAGATCGGCTCGATGATGCGGCCGGCAACCAGCTTCGGCAGTGCGTCAGCCACGCCGAGGTACAGGCGGAGCGGCCGTGCGGTGGGCCGCTGCTTCATCGAGTTCAACAAGTCCTGACCCAGCGAGAATATCTCTTCCGCGAAACCCAGGACGTGCTGGCCCGTCTCGGTCAGGACCAGGGCGCGGCCGGAGTGACGGAAGAGCTTTGCGCCGAGCGCGCCCTCCAGGGCCTGGATCTGCGTGCTGATGGTAGGTTGCGAGACGTACAGTTTGGCGGCGGCTTTGGTCAGGCCACCTTCTTTGGCCACAGCCCAGAAGTACCGCAGGTGGTGGTAATTCAAGTATTCCATGCTCCAAACCATCTTTCACCTAAACCTAAAGATCCAATCCAAAAATCGTATTAGTCTTGTTCGGTACGGGCGCCGAAATTGCCACCATGAAGAACCAACAAGTTTTCAAGAGCTTCACCGCTTTGTCATTTGACGGAACCGGAGTCACCGGCACCAAGGTGCCTGCCCCGGCCGCCCCGGAACCCGGGCTGACGGCCCAGGCGGGGCTGCCTGAAGCGACGACCGCCGATGTTCGGGAAATGCTCCGCCAGCGCTCCACCGTTCCCTACGTGTTGTCCACTCCGCATCGCCACTGGGGCATAAACGAATGAGGACCCGTATTGCAGTACACTTCGCTCCGACCGTATCATTCGGGCTTGCGCTTCGACGAGGCAGCAGATTCTTTGCGCTCCGCCCGGATGGGAAATGGGTCCTGGTCGCGCGCCACTTTCGTGTACTCAAGCAATGGAAATCCGATTCCACATTGGCGGTCTCAACGTCCATCCCGGCTCACGCCACCGCTTGGAGCTAACACTGAGAGGATGCCAGCCTCTCATTCCAGTCAGCGCCGCCGCCGTGGTTCTGGACCATTGCCGCGATGAGCTGCCGGCCTTCCGCACCTATGTGTCGCTGGCCGTGCCCGGGCCGGACATCCATGCCGAAGCTCGCAACCACACGCTTGAAGCCGCCTGGCTCAAAGTCGCCACCGCCTTGCGCGGGCAAATTGGCCAGCGCAAGGCCCGGCCGGACGCGCGAGGGAAACGGAACGGCCACCGCCGCGCGGGTGTGAGCCGCCTGCCGTGCGGGCTCGGGGCGCGCTGAGCCCACGCGACTCATTTCATGAACCCGCTCCCGAATCCGTTCCCAATCCGTTCGGCGGGGTGAACTCGACTCGAAAGGTCGGCAAGAGCAACTCACCCTCCCAAACCGCGCAGGTCGCCCCCCGCAACTGCAATGCATCGCGCCCAGTCAGCCCGGGATAACACCTGGCCCGCTATGGACGATCGGCGAGGATGGCCACGGCCTCGCCGAGGGCGCCGACCATTCGGCGGGCTTGCCCAGGCGTCGTGCAATAGGGCGGCATAAGGACCACCACGTTGCCAATAGGGCGCGTGAGCACCCCACGCTTGGCCAGGGCTTCACATACGCGGATGCCGGCGCGCTCGCGCAGGTCGAACGCCTTGCGGGTGCGCCAGTCCCGAACCAGCTCGATACCGACCACTAGGCCGACCTGGCGGATGTCGCCGATATTGGGGCAACGCCAGAGGGTCATCAGTTCGTCGCGCAGGGCCTGCTCCAGGCGCTGGCGGGCGCGAATCGAGGCGGCGGTTTGCAGGATTCCCAGGCTGGCCAGGGCTGCCGCTGCGCCGAGCTGATTGGCGGTGAAGCTGTGGCCGTGGAAGAAGGTCTTGAACTCGTCGTATTCGCCGAGGAAGGCATCGAACACCGGCTGAGTCGTGAGCGTAGCGGCCATGGGCAGGTAGCCGCCAGTCATGCCTTTGGCCAGGGCCATGAAGTCAGGCTGGACCGCCTCGTGGTGGCAGGCGAAGAGGGGCGAAGGGGAGGAGGGGGTGACCTGACCTAGATGAGTTGCATGCGGCGGGGGGGTCTGGAGTGATCCGACGCCGGTGCGGCCAAAGCCGGTCATCACTTCATCAGCAATCAGCAGGGCGCTGTGTCCGCGAACGATCTCCGCGGCACGACGGAGCCAACCCGTTGGCTGGGGAACCATCCCCGCCGAGCCCTGCATCAACGGCTCGAAGACAAAGGCGGCATAAGGTTTCTTCCGCTTGGTTTGGGCCTCGAACTTTCGCTCCAACTTGTCGAGGCATTCCCATTGACACTGGCGATAGTCCCGGGCGTCCGCGCGCTCGGGGCGGGCGCGGTTGAAAGGACAGCGATAACAGTAGGGGGCCATGACCTGGTCGGACTTGAAGAGCAAGCCCGCGTAGGTCTTGTGGAACAGGTCTATGTGGCCAACGGACACCGCGCCCACTGTGTCGCCATGATAGGCACCTTGCAGCGAGAGAAACCTCGGCTTGCGGCTGCGTCCTGTGCGCCGAGCGAATTCGTAGGCGAGTTTGACAGCCACTTCCATCGCGGTCGAGCCGTCGTCGGAGAAGAAGACTTTACGTAGCGCGGGCTGGCGGTTTGCGGGTGGGGACGCCCGCTGAACTCGCAGGCTGGAAGCGCGCGCCACATTCTCAGGATTTGCTGCTACCACCAGCTTTTCGGCCAGGAGCGAGGCCGGTTCGTTGGCGAAGCCGAGCGCCGAGCTGTGGGCGATCTTGGTTAACTGCTGGCGGATGGCGGCGTTGATCCGGGAATGCCTGTGGCCGTGCAGATTAGTCCAGATGGAGGAATTGGCGTCGAGATACTCACGTCCGTGCGCGTCCCGCAGCACGGCACCATCACCGTTCACGATGAGAATCGGCTCGCGCTTCAGCCAGTCCCGCATCTGGGTGAACGGGTGCCAGAGGTAGCAATGATCCAGTTTAGCCAGAGGGTGCATGACGGGAAGATCCGAAATCAGCGGACTTCAGAGCGGCCAACAACTGAGCCAGGTCAGCCTCTGTGTGGGTGGCAGTGACGGTCACGCGCAGACGGGCCTGGCCGCGGGCTACGGTGGGATACCGGATAGCGGGGACGAAGATACCTCGGGCGCGCAGCGCGGAGGCCGCCTCAACCGCTTTGACTTCTTCGCCGAGCAGAATGGGAATGATGGCGCTACGGAAGGCTACGGGCGAAGAGTCCGCCGGCAGACCGTTGTTATGGAGTGCGCCGGCAGAGCGGAGGGGCGACGGCGCTTTGGCTTGACCGGCAACCATAGCCCATGCGGGGCCGCGCCTTGCTTGCCCCCGCACTCAAAATGCCTCAAGGCCCGACAAGAACTCGGCGACGCGTTGCCATAGTAAGTTGCGGCGTTCCTCCCCCGTTTGCGATTGCACGAAGCGAATGCCGGCGGTGGCGGCAGCAGCAGCAGCGGGTACTGGCGCGGTGGAAAAGACGAACGTGCGGGCGCGGTTGACGAGGTAGTCAACCAGGGCCCTCGAGCCGCAAATAAAACCGCCCGACGCCCCGACCGCCTTGCCTAGCGTGCCCATCTGGACTTCAATGCCGTCGCCGACCCCGAGTTCTTCCGCCCATCCCCGCCGTTTGGGGCCGTAGAGCCCCGTGGCGTGGGCTTCGTCCACCATGAGCCAGGCGCCGTATCGTTCCTTCAGGCCCACGATCCCGCGCAACGGCGCATGGTCGCCATCCATCGAGAACACGCTCTCCGTCACGATCAGTGTGCGCGGCTTTGGGATTCGGGCGTCGGACTTCGGGCGTCGGTTCGCCGCCCATTGGAGGATGCGGTCCAGGTCAGCCAGGTCGTTATGGGCGAAGACGCGAAGCTTGGCACCGCAGAGGCGGGCCGCATCCACGATGCACGCGTGGACCAACCGGTCGAGGACAATGACATCCTCCGGGCCGAGCAGCGCGCCGATGGCCCCAACGGCGGCCGCGTATCCGGTGGAGAAGCTCAGCGCGGCGGGGGTGCCTTTGAACGCGGCGATAGTTTCCTCGAGCTCGTGGTGAGGCGCAAGCGACCCGCAGATCAAACGCGAGGCGCCGGCGCCGGCGCCAAAGCGCTCGACGGCCTTGACGGCGGCTTCCTTGAGCGCCGGGTCGTTGGCCAGACCCAGGTAATCGTTGGAGGAAAAACTGAGCAACGCCCGGCCTTCGATTTCGAGGTGCGGGGACTGGGGCGCAGCCACGCATCGCAGTTCCCGGAACAAACCCTGCGCGCGCACCGCCGCCAAACGTTCTTCCAGTTCGAGGTCAAACTCACTCATTTCGGGTGCGGGGGGCGATGGCCCATTGACCGTCAATCATGCTGGCCGACACCTCCCCCGAGTGCTGAAGGACGGCGTCATGGACTTCCGCGGGCCCGCCGGCGAACGGCAGAGCGACCAGGTCGGCAAAGGCGTTGGCGGACAGTTCGCCAACCCGGCCTTGCAAGCCCAGCGCGCGAGCGCCGTTGACCGTAACCAAACGCACCATTGTCCGGGGAGACAGCCAGGGCTGCGCTTGTGCCAGCGCGCGCATTTCGTCGAACAAGCTCAGCTCGACGGTTTGGCGGCGGGTCTTATAGACGCTAGCCAGGCTGTCGGTGCCGAGGCAGATGTTGACGCCCGCCCTGGCCAGACGGCGGAAGGGGAAGGCGCCGTGGCGAAAGTATGAATGGCTGCGCGGACAATGGACGACATGCACCCCGCGCCGGCCCAGTAACGCCGCGTCGTTCGGTCCCAGATAGTTCACGTGCGCGGCCAGCAGGTTCCGGCCCAGAATTCCGCAGCGTTCGAGGTGCTGCACGGGCGAGCCGAACCCGCAGTCTGACATGTCCCGGCCGCTGCGTTTGATCCAATCGAACATTGCGCCTCGGCCCCGCGCGAACATCTCAAATTCCGCGGCTGATTCGGCCACATGCGTGGCCAGGCGCCAGCGCCGCCGCCGGGCGGCGCGCGCGCTCAGGCGCAGCAGTTCCGGGACGGCGGTGTAGGGCGCGTGGGGCGAGAGACCTGCGCGACCTCGCGCAGCGCCGAGCGACTCGATGCGGTCCACCGCTTCCTGCAACACGCGTCCGGGCTGGCGGCTGGGCTTGACACTGATCATTTCGAGGAATGAGAAGACCCGCAGCGGCGTCGCATTCCAGGCCTTTGGCAGCAACTGGGGCACAGCGGCGATGTCCGCCACGGTGGTTGTGCCGGTCCGCACCAGCATCTCCGCCCCGTGCAACCAGGACTGGGCGAAATCCGAGTCGCTCCAACTGGCTTTCGTGGCGGTCATCAGCTTGAGCCAGTCAGGGAAGATCTCTGGCGGGGCAAGCTGGCCTGCCATGTCGGTGTACTCCAGATGGCAATGGGCATTCACCAGGCCGGGCATCAGGATCGCGTCGCCCAGATCCAGGACCGCCTGCCGCTTCTCTCGGGACAACTCACGCCAGCGGCCAACCGCGGCGATCCGCTTGCCGGAAATCAGAACCGCGCCATCCGGAATCGGTGGCCGCGACACAGGCAGCACGAGCCGCGCACGCAGCAGAAGCGGGCGGGCGAGCAGCTCAGCCGCATCTATGGAGACCAAAACCACTGATGGACACAGATGAACGCGGATTTCACAGGCTCGGCTGCCGCTCTCGGTGGTTTGGTTCACGGTCAACGACCGGCGAACGGAGCTCCACTGCGGAAGAAGACCCTCTGGAATGCTCCCGATCTCGATTACATCCCTGAAAGCCGGCGCTCTGGCAACCGAGGTTTTCGGCCGTAGCCCTCTTCGTTTGATGCTGGATGCTGATTGCTCTACCTTCCGTTGGCGGCTGTGCCGTACTGCGATCATCCATACCCACCAAAGATTGTTTGCTGCCCGTGTACGGATCAGCCTGCAGCCAGGCTAAGCCTCAGAGGCCTTTTTCCTGGCGGCTGTGTTTGCTGCGGGCGGCCACCTTATGCTTGCGGGCCTTGTACTTGTTATGCCGCTTGCGGATTTGCTGCTCGATCTTCTTGGCGACCAAATCAATCGCGGTGTAAAGATCTTCTTCCAGATCCTCGGCGAACAGGTCAGGACCGGGCACCGCCAGGCGCATCGAGCAGGAAAACTGGCGTTCCGGCGCCTTGGTCTTGTCATGCTCGAGGGTGACCCGGGCGTTGATGGCAAATCGGTCCAAATGCTCCAACTTGTTGATTCGGCTAATAATGTGCTCTTCAATTGCCTTAGTCAGGGTCACGTTATGGGTCGAGAGGATCAAGTTCATAGAGGTATAATGCTATCGGCCGGGGACAAAAGCCAGCGAAACTATTTGCCGGGCGCGTTCGCGAGTCTTTGGTGTCTGGGGTGGGGACGCCTCGGCGAGGTTCCTCTGCCAGGCATCTGCGAATGCACCGCGCCAGAACTTGAATTTCCCCTGCACTTTCATTACATCTGCTCCGTGCCAGCCAAAGTTATCGCGGTCGCCAACCAGAAGGGCGGCGTGGGAAAAACTACCACCGCCGTCAACCTGGCTGCCTGCGCCGCCGCCCTCGGACGGCGCGTGTTGCTGTTCGACCTGGATCCGCAGGCCAATGCTACCAGCGGCGTGGGGCTGGAAAAGACTGAAGGCGCCAGCGCCTACCACGCGCTGCTGGGCCAGGGTGGCCTGCTGGAGAAGATCCAGCGCACCGCTTTTGAGCGCCTGGAAGTCATCCCGAGCGAAGTGGATTTGTGCGGAGCCGATATTGAGCTGCCGCGCGCGGACAACCATTTACAGCGGGTCAGCCTGGCCATGCAGCCGGTCCTCAAATCACAACGCTTCGACATGGTCCTGGTGGATTGCCCTCCCTCGCTCGGCATTCTCACGTTGAACGCCTTTGCGGCGGCGGATGGCGTGCTCGTGCCCTTGCAGTGCGAATACTACGCCCTGGAAGGCCTCTCGATGCTCAACCGAATCATGGGCCAGTTGCACGACAAGGGTGTCAACCCGCGGCTCGATCTCACCGGCGTCGTCATGACCATGTTCGACAGCCGCACCAAGCTCTCACAACAGGTCGTCAGCGAGGTGCGCGAGCATTTCAAGGAGCGTGTTTTCGAGACCATGATCCCGCGCAGCACGCGCCTGGCCGAAGCCCCCAGTTACGGCAAGCCCATCATCCACTATGACAAGCACAGCAGCGGCGCTGCCGCCTACGAGTTGCTGGCGCAAGAGCTATTGGCACGGCTGGACAAGGCCCAACCGCTCGATACACATCCCGCAAGTACCGCTTCTCCGTCTTCATCAGCGTGACGTTCACATATTCCGCCGCCCGTGACTCGAAACGAACTTCGTCGAACTCGTTCAAGATGTCCACGTAGTCGCGCGAGTCATTGTATTCGTTCAACTCGTCGCTGTTAACAGCGACGCGTTGCTGGTGGTCCCGTTTGCGCTGAAGAAGGCTTGCTTGAGGTTCGGCACCACCGCCGCCAATACCTGCCGGTCAATGTAATTGAAAAGGCTGATCGCCAACAGCAGGGCAAGTGTTGCGCGTGCGCCTGGCAACGCCGCTGCAGCTTGAGTCGCCCTATTTGAGGCGAACGAGGTTTGGGGTTGCAATAGATGGCGGTCTTCGTTTTACGCTGCGTGGTTGAGCGGTTTACGGAATCTGACCCGTCGCGCCGGGTGCCAACCTCGACGAATGCGGCGCAGCAAAGGTAACATTCGTTCTGGCGGTGCCGCGTACAGTTGACCGTCCCGGCGTTTCAATACCAATGCCACAGGCTGGAAGCATCCAATCTTCGCCTCGCCCGATTCTCCCATGCCATCGAGAGCGTGCCCAATGATGTCATCGCCCGTGAGTGTGAAGCGCCCGAGCCGTTTGGTGAGCGAGAAGATTATGCTGCCGCGGTTGTGGTAGCTGCGATAGACCAACTCAGTGCAGACGATGCGGGAACTGTTGTTGAAATCGAAGTCGAAGTCGTAGGGCTTCCCGAGATGACCGATCGCTTCTCCGATGGCGGACGCGATGTCGCTCTCCGAGAGCCTGGGGCGGAGCACCACCAAATGATCCACCCGCAGGCATTTCTCCAGCGGGTTGATCTGCACACAGGGAGCCACGCTTTCGATGACCCGCCCCATAGGCCCGGAGTTCTCCGGGATCTCGCGCCAATGCCGGACCACATGCGGATGCGAGCGCAGACCCAGGGCTTCCAGGTCGGCTCGGCCCCCCAGGAAAAGCGCGGCATGGGTCCAAAAGCCTGGCAGTATGGCGGCGGTGAGCCGGCTATCGTCACGCACGAGCAGCACATCGCCCGGCTTCAAACGGGGCCGCAAATCCGCCAGCATTTCGGAGGTGATGCCATGAGTGGGCTGGCCGGTTATTTCGGCATCAGCCAGCCGATCGGCGAGCAGACCTTCCAGGCCGTGCCGCGCCTGATGGATTGGGCTGAGCGTCGTCTGGCAAAAGGCGCGCCAGTCCTGGCGGAGACGTTGCCAAAGCACATGCAGCAGCCGGTTACGAACCGCGTGGCGCTGGTGGCGGATCAGATCAACCAACCAGACCCAATCCCCGCCGGCCTCACAAGCGAACGCGTGAGCTTCCCGCCGATGGGCACGCCAGAAAGCGTCCGCCTGAAGGATGGACCGGTAGTTGCATATTCGGCTGTAGCCCACCAGCACATCATCAAAGAACCCCGCCTCCATATCGTATTTAATGTCCGGCTCGTTGATCTTGGCTCGCAACATCGGCACATGCTCGGCAAAGGCAATGATCTTGAGCGATTTTGCGTAAAGCACCAGCGCGGCTCCAAAGGCCACCAGGAAGCACCGGAGCCGGCAGGGTTCTGGCTCCACTGAAGCATAGTCCCGGTAGCGCAGGATGATTTCGTAGGCTGCCAGCCGGCAGTTACGATAGACCAGCACGCCCTGGCGGACACGGTCATCTTCATCGGGCGTGAAATAACCGCGTCCAGCGACCGCTTTCGGAATGAGGGAAGCGTCCAGTCGCCCCTCCAAGCGGTCCAATCCCGCCACAATTTCCCGAAGCGTTTGCAGGTCGGTTCCCAGGTGCAGCTCCGCCTCAGGGCCGGTGAAACTGGGAACGGGGGTTGACAAGCCTCCCGGGGGCCAGACTTGAGGCTGCTTCTTCATATCATCGCAACCACGCATCCAGCGCAGGCGACAACCTCCCTGCCACCGCCGCAGCGAAGAACGCCGCCAGCGCGCCCGCCACAACATCCAGCGTGTAGTGCGCCCGCAGCACGAGCACGATGAGCATTTCCCCCAGCGCGATGGACGCCGCGATGACCGCGAGCCACGGCGGTCCGAAACACGCGGCCTCCAGGGCTCCCAACACAGCCAGCGCGGTGTGGCCGGAGAAGAAGAAGTCATTGCCCACGTCGTAAGTCACGAGCAGCGCAGGGAACCCCGGATTTCTCCAAATGATGCCGGGCGGTGGTGGCAAGGTGCAGAGACCCTGGCAGATTTGCCGCAAACCGAAAACGATGAGCATAGCCACAAAGGGTGTAAACGTGGGACCGAAGATCGCCGCACCGATGAGAGAAAGACCAAACAGGTCAATGAAGATCGAACTGGTGATGAGTGCCGCATTGGCAGCGCGATCATTCCTCGAGAGGTATCGGTGCCAGCGCGCTGTGAGGTCATGGACGACGTCGCCGATGCCATCCCTCGGTCCGGACTTGCGTGCGATCAGCGATTGCGTCCAGAACCAGGCGACTAGCGCTCCGGCGACGACAGCGGCACGGAGGCCAATGGCGGGCCAATGCAATACTGCGAAGATATGTGTCATGGTGTCAGGGGTCCGGCGCGCCGCCGGGTCTTGCTTTCCTCAAGCATCGTTTCGAGCTGTCCTCGGAGTTCGTTAGCAATCGGGTCGCTGTCGGCACTGCGATCCCGAGTTGGTGTGGCTTCGATGGCTTCGCCGATAGAAATGACCGCATGGAGCGGTGGATGCGGGCGGGCGCTGTCGGTCAGGTCTTCCTCGTAACGCTCCACTGTTTCGAGTAGGCGCTCGGGCGTCGGCGCATCGGCGAGGTAATCACCCGAGTAACAATGCAGTTGCTGGGCGACGTACAAATCCGCGAGCTGCCGCCACCGGCGCGCGCGCTCCGCCTCGGTGAGTTCGCTATGGATTATGTCCGGCACGATAGCCGTGCGCAGACGCTTGATCCGCATCATGGGATCGGGCTCACGGCGTCCCCCAGTCCACTCCCGCTCGAGCGGTTCCATCAGGTGATCGAGCAAACGCGGAAGCCGTTCCTTTGCACCGCCGGATTGGGGCGCGCCGAGGTATTCGATTTCCTTGACCGCGAGCAAAGCGTGTCCGGCTTTGACGATCCGCTCGCGCAAAGGCAGTTGACTCTGCTGCTGCCAGGACAAGCGGGCTTCGATTTCCTCCAAGACCGGCGCAAGGGTCGCAGCAAGGTCGCCTTCGAAAAAGTAGCGAACAAAGACCGGATACACCACGACCTTGCCAGGCAGCGGAGCCGTCGCCCGTTGTTTGGCCGCCGCGCGCGCCAGAAACGCAACCCCATCCATCAGGTGCAACAGCCGGTCGTTATTGCGGGTGACAAAGCCTTCGGGGAAAATGGCCAGGGGAAATCGTGCCTCGGCCAGGATGCGCGTGGCGCACTTAAGGGATTCGCGATCCAGGCCCTCGCGATAGACGCTGAATCCCCCAATGCGTGGCAGCAGGAAGGACTGCACGCGGTTTTGCATGAAGAGATGCCAACTGGCCATGACATGGAACGGCCGGGCGACCTCGCGCGCCAGCAGTCCCAAAACCATGGGATCGCAGGGCCGGCAGTGATTGGAGGCCAACAGCACGCCGGATCCGCCATTCAGAGAAGAGACTAGACGCTCCGCTCCCACGCATTCCCACGAAGTGATGCCAAAGCTCTTGCGAAGATACGTCGGCAAATACCACTGGATGACCCGCGCCCAGAACGGGCTGAAGCGCGGCGGCACAAAGCGATAGGTTTTGGCGATGACAATGTTCTGCATGTCTGCGCGTTCAGCTCAAGCATCCCCCTTGCCCTCGGTGTTCTCCGCGGAAAACCGGGTGGCCAATGCCCGAATGGATCTCAAGTCCATCTTGCCGGTAGCCAGGTGCGGGAGCGTGTCCACATGGAAAAACTGGTTGGGCCGTGGTACCCACAGGTTGGGCAGGCCCAGTTGCGGGAGCATCTTCAGCAGGTCCGCGAGGCGATGCGCCGGCAACGTGTGCAACACCACGAGCCGTTCGCCCTTCTTCGGGTCAGGCACTCCGCAGACCGCCAAGGCGATTTCAGTCGCGCCAAGCGCCTCGTGCAGTTTCTCCTCCACTTTCACGTGCGGCACCATCTCGCCGCCAATCTTGCTGAACCGGCTAAGGCGGTCCGTGATTTGCAGAAAACCGTCCTCATCAAGCGTGGCGATGTCGCCGGTGACGTACCAGCCATCACGGAGGACTTCGGCGGTTTTCTCTGGCTGCCCAAGGTAGCCACGCATCACGTTGGGACCGCGGACCAGCAGCAAGCCCGACTGGCCGGGCGACATCAGTTGGCCGTTGTCGGGCGATACGATCCGCACGCTTACACCCGGCAGCGGTCGGCCAATGCTGCCGTGGCGACTGCCCGCTTGCCGAAAGCCTGCGGCTCGAAAATCGCGCGTGCTGCACGTCACCACCGGCGAGCACTCCGTGCAGCCGTATCCTTCCTTGGGGCGAAGGCCAAACTTTTCCTCAAACGCATTGGCGAGCCAGTCGGGCAGCTTCTCAGCACTGGCCATGACACAACGCAGGCTCCCGAAATCGCCGGGGTCGCAACTGCGCAGGTAGATTTGCAGAAAGGTCGGCGTCGCCATGAGATACGTCAGCGAATAGCGGCGGACAAGCTCGCCGATGGGTCTGGCATCGAGTGGATTCGGATGAAAGGCCACGCCGATCCCCATGACTGCCGGCGCCGTCAGGGTGGCGGTAAAGCCGAAGGAGTGGAAGAACGGGAGGATACCCAGAAACCGGTCCCGCGGGCCGAAGTCGAGCAATTGGCCCAGTTGCTCGGCATTCGACAGGATACTGTAATGGGTGAGCATGACCCCTTTCGGTTCGCCGGTGCTGCCACTGGAAAAAATCACGGTGGCCAGGTCGTCCAAGGAGCCAGGCCGTTCGCGTCCGACAGCTCTCTCCATTACGCCTGCTGGCGCAAGCCAAGCCAGCGCGAGCGCGAGCAATGTTTCTCCGAGGCGCGGCTGGCCAGCGACTTCTTCCAACAGGAGAGTGCGGCAGGGGATTTTCACTTTGACGCGATCGAGAAAGGCCTGCGAGGTGAGCAGGGTCTGGAGCTTGCACTGCTCGACACAAGAGGCGAGCGGTTCTTCGGAGAGGGTATAATTGAGATTCACCGGGACTCTACCCATGAGGAGGGCAGCGAGATTGACGAGCGCGCCGGCGACCGACGGCGGCAGCAGGATGCCGACTTTTTCCTGCCCGGCCCAATGCGGGCGCAGCCGGCGGGCCAGAAAAATGACCTTCATCAAGGCGCCGCCGAAGCTGAGCTTGGGCACGCGCACGTCGGCCATCGCAAAGCGCAACGGGCACCGGCGGGCGCGCTGCACGAAGGCACGATGAAGGGGCTTCATCGTCTTGCGGCGGTGGGGCCAGGCGTCCGTGTTCAGTTCCTGTATGGCGGATCGCACTTCGAACGCGGCTGCGGAGGCGGGCAAAGCTTTGCCAAAGCTGACGGTTACGGGGCGCGACAAACGATTTGGCAGCTTCCATAAAAATCTACCCTTCTGGTAGCTGAAAACGCTGCCCCACACGCCGTCGAGGCAGACGGGAATGATCGGGGCGTCCAAGCCTTCCATAATTCGCTCGAACTCGCGTCGGAACGGCAACAGCGCGCCGATACGCGAGATGCTTTTCTCCGCGAAGATGCCGACAACTTCGCCCTGGCGGATGACCTCACGGGCTTCGTGTACCGCACGAATCAACTCGCGCGGCTGCGATTCGGACGGCAGTGGAATGACGCGCAGATAGCGCAGGAAGGGACTCAACCACCACAGTGCGCAAACCTCCTGCGGCAGAAGGAAACGGACAAAACGACGCGTGCCAGCAAGAATGAGGAGCATGTCCACAAAGGAAATATGGTTGCTGACCAGCAGCGCGCCGCCTTTGGCGGGAATGTTGTCCGGGCTGAGCACGGTCATTCGGTAAAACGCGCGACTGAAGAGCCAAAGGAAAATACGAAGGGCCATCGGTTTCATACGATGACAGCCATTACCGGGAAATCGGGGAGACGGTGATGGCGATCGCGGTGGACACCAACCAGCATGAGAAAAGCAACAGCGACACATGCCGATGCGTTTGAATAACGCTACTAAGTCGTTTCAATTGAAGCATGTCCTTCTTTATTCCTGCCTATTTTGGGGGCTGCCCCGCTTGCTTCCGCAGCCTCAACGGAACGCTGTTTGCCTCGTGGGTGAACTGCCCGGCCAGTTCAGTGCCTTCCTTGTTCAGGGTTCCCTGAAAAGCGCCGTGAGCGATTCTCATCCCGAACTCCACCTTCGGGCCTGTTTGTTTCACGTCATTGAGGGGCAGGTTGGTGGCATTGGCAGTGTCGAAGGTCGTCACTACCGTCTTGTCCGGCTGGTTCTTGAAGTGGAATACCATCCGGAACGCGCCATTGGGCGACTTGAGCGAGCCTTCCCAATCACCTTCCAATTCCTTCGACATCGCCGGGCTGGCTGGGATCAGCTCTACCTTGGCCTCGCCAGAGCGCTTGAATTCGACTGGCTGCGAACCTGGGCCGGAGATCGTCCCTTTCATGTTCCCGTCCGGACCCAGGGTCAGGTCGAATCGAGCCGACATGAGTTCGAGGGC
>Ga0172371_10004951_pt1 | contig 19883 bp, 18 predicted proteins | sample Lak12m_FD_114543 | JGI IMG/M metagenome (GOLD analysis project Ga0172371, IMG submission 114543) | Freshwater microbial communities from Kabuno Bay, South-Kivu, Congo - kab_022012_12m | ecosystem: Environmental > Aquatic > Freshwater > Lake | place: Democratic Republic of the Congo: South-Kivu... | reverse complement strand
TTAGAATCGACATTATTCAACGCCATGTCGCGCTCGTCGCCGTGGTGTACAGCTTACTCCGGGCGGCCCAACATGACCCTGACCTGCGCGACCAGCTTCAACGTCAACTCGAGATCACGCTCGGAAATTGGCGCATGTGGGAAAAAAGTGGTATCCTTACCCTTGTGAGGGGCCAGTCTGCAAACGGCAACGGTGTTGTCGCGGGCTGGTGGCTCGCCCTTCGTGGTTATCATGCGCGCAGAGGGGAATACTGATGCGAGCAGGCAGCAGGGTAGCTCTGGGCACCTTCCCATTCGCCAACGTCTTCACACAGATCGGCGGAGGAGAGGCGCGGGCGATCGTCGGGCGGTTTATCGACGCGGGCGGCTACTACCTGGATACCGCGCAGACGTACGGGCTGGGGCAAGTCGAGAGCCTGCTGGGCAGGATCCTCCGCGACTTCCGCCGCGACCAGTTCTTCATCGCCTCGAAGGGCGCCTACGTGTGGGACGAGTCGTCGCCGCCGCGCATCGCCGCAACCTACCACAACGTCATCGCCGCATGCGAGAATAGCCTCCGGCGGCTGCAACTCGACGAGCTCGACCTGTACATCCTCCACGAGCCAGACCCCGGCACCCCGCCTGACGAGACCATGGCGGCCCTGGTCGACCTGCGGGCGCAGGGCAAGATCAGGCAAATCGGCGTCTCCAACGTGACGCTGGCAGAGCTGAAGGCGTACAACGCTGGCGGAGACGTGGCATACGTGCAGAACAGGTTCAGCCTGCTCAACCGCAGCTTCAGCCCGGAGTTCGTGGATTACTGCACCGGCCTGGGCATCGGCCTGACGCCCTACCAGGTGATCGAGCGCGGGCTGCTGACCGACCACGCGGCGCGAGGCATCGCCCTGCGGGAGGGCGATCTCAGGCACACGAAGCCCGAGTTCAAGAGCCAGATCGCGCAGGTCATCGGCGCCTGGGTGGCGGAGTGCCTGCAGCCGATCGCCGAGAGCCAGCGCACGTCGGTGGCCGCGCTGGCCATCTGGTGGTCGCTGCAGCAGCCGGGCATCGCCTTTGCCATCTGCGGCGCGACGAGCCAGGCACAGGTGGCAGGCCTGTTCCAGGGCGCGAGCCTGGACCCGGAACCAGGGACCCTGGATCGCATCGAAGCGTGCTACGACATCTTGCGAGAGCGGCTCCTGCGGGAGCATTCGGCCGGCGTCCGCGAGTTCATGGGCCTGGCCTGACGCCCGGCATACCTGAGAAAAGCACAAGGAGGGATCTACCGTGGACTATTCGAAGCCGCGAACCGACCTTTATGACGTTCCATGGATCAGCGACAGCTTCAACGGCATGCCCTACCGTCCGTTGGGCAAATCCGGGTTGCAGGCCTCTGCAGTTGGGCTGGGATTGTGGAAGATCGGATACCCCGATACCGGTGATGGTTCGCGGGTCGATGCTGCCGGGGCGCTGCAGATTCTTGACCGGGCCCTTGAGCTCGGCGTCACCTTTTGGGACACGGCCAATCGCTACAACAACGCCTCGGGCAACTCAGAACGCATCATCGGTACATGGTTTCAGAGCAACCCTGACCAGCGGCGCAATGTGGTGCTGGCGACCAAGGTGTTCGGTGGCATGGATGGGCGGACGCCGAACCACAGCGGGCTGGCACGCACAAACATTTTGGATGCTGTCTACGCTTGTCTCGCCCGCCTTCGGGTAGATTATATCGATCTGCTTTATTTCCACGGCTTCGATGAGCGGGTGCCCATCGAGGAGAGCCTGCTGGCCATCGAAGATCTGGTTAGGCGGGACTTAGTGCGTTACTTTGCGGTCTCGAACTTCACGGTGGGACAGCTCGAGCGCTACCGGCAGGTGCGAAGTAATTTGTCGATGCGCTGCCAGCCAGTTGCCGTCCAGAACCAGTTCGACATCCTGCACAGGGAGGATCCCGAACGCCCCGGCGTGCTTGACTATGCCGCGCACAACGACTTGTCATTCATCGCCTGGAGTCCACTGGCGCGCGGCTTGTTGACCGGTCGCTACCTCGATCCGATCTCTGCCGGCCCGGGCGATCGCCTGTACGACGAAGGAACGCTCGCCACGGACCTCGACGCAGCAACCATCGGACGGTTGAAGCAACTGGCCAGCCTGGCAGCCAGTTGGGGGCTAAAGATGAACGAGCTCGTGTTGGCCTACATGCTTGCACTCCCGGGCATGGGTCCCGTGATCCCTTCCGCGACCACCGCTGACCAGGTGACGTCGAACGCCAAGGCGGGCACGGTCGTGCTGAGCCAGGAGCAGCTCGCGCAAGTCCGCGCGGTGCTTGCAATCGCCGTCTAAATCCGGCGTGAGAAGTCCGCAAGCACGCGGACGATCCCGGAATGAAGACCACTCTTCACGTCGGCCCGGTCAGTGCAAGCAGTAAAGCGCCAACACCGGCCCGACGTGCTGCTATAACACGCCAAACTGATCATAGACCTCACGTAGCGACTTGCCGCGCAGCAATTCTTGTCGTGTGACCGATTCCGCGCCTACCTTTTCCTTGGCCAGGGTCAGCACCTGTTGTTCGATGCCGCGCGGGATCACCACAATGCCGTCGAAATCCGCGAACACCAGATCCTGGGGATGCACCAGAACATCGCCGCACCTTATCGGTACGTCGAATGCCATCACGCGAGCGCGGCCCTTAGAGTCGAACGGCTGAATGCCGGCATAGAAGACCGGGAACCCCATCGCCACAACCTTGACGCAATCGCGGATGTTGCCATCGCAGACGCAGCCGGCGGCGCCGTTGCGCTTGGCCACCGTCGACATCAGTTCGCCCCACAGCCCGCTGGTCCCGCTGTAATCCGTTGAATACACCACCACATCGCCCGGCCGTAGCGCGTCCATCGCATCGATCTCCTGGCCGTAGGGATCCTCCTCGACGACATAGTCTGTTTCCATCCAGCGCACGGTGCGCGCCCGCCCCACGAAGCCGCAGTTGCGTATGTCAGGCAGCAGAGGACGCAGACGCTGATGCATAGCCTGGTGGCGATAACCAAGCGCATCGAGTATGTCACAAACAGCGGCTACGTAAAGGTCCTTGTGCACAAAGCTGAAGATTTCCTGATCGTTGGCGAACACTGTAGTCTCCTTTGCCCGTTGGGATTAGCCTGAAGCAAAGCAATCCTAACGCCTGAGTTGAAGGCTGTCAAGCCACCTGGGTAGGGCAATCGCATCTTATTTGCCCAGGCCAAAGAGCTCTTTGAGCAAGTGAGACTCGTCCCAGTCAGCGCTGAGGCGTTTGGCCTTGATGCCGGCCCGGACAGTCCTTTCCTGTTTGAGCAGGTTGTGCGTTCACCCTGATCCGAACCCAAAAGAATCTTGACAGATCTATGTTTCCGACATAGACTATTATTGTCTGAAAGTGTTTTTCACTGTGTAAAAAGGATGTGGGGTTTACGAGTTGCCCGGCGTCCAGCACGGGCGCCGCAATCGCATCCCGCGCTGTTGAGCATGCCATGGTCGCAGATGAGCAGCGGTACGTGATCCAGTCGGCCGCCAAGGCGCTTGAGCTCCTCAAAGTGTTCTCCGTACAGGAGCCAGAGCTGAACCTGACCGAGCTTAGCCGTCGGCTTGGCCTGGGCGCTGCCAGCACGCTGCGAGCCGTGGCAACCCTCCAGGCCTGTGGCTTCCTCGAGCAGAATCCAGTCAATCGCAAATATCGCCTGGGGCTGGTCTGTTTGGAGTTGGGGAGCATCTTCCTGAGCCACAGTGACATCCGGCAGCATGCTCTGCCCGGCTTGCGGCGGCTGCGCGACGAGTTTCGCGAGACAGTGCATCTGGCGAAGCTCGCAGGCAGCGACGTGGTCTATCTGGAGAAACTGGAGGGCCTGCTGCCCATCGGCCTGCGCGGCTCCAGCGTGGGAGGCAGGGCGCAGGCGCATAGCACGGCGCTGGGCAAAGTCATGCTGGCCTACTTGCCGGCGGAGTCCGTGTACGCGCTATACGAGGGCAAGCCTCTGCAAGCGCGCACACCCCATACTATTACCAATCTCGACGACCTTCTGGCTGATCTGGCGCGCATCCGTGAACGGGGCTATAGCCTCGACAATGAAGAAAATGATCTGGGCGCGATCTGTGTCGGCGCCCCGCTCTTCGACCACACAGATGTGCCGGCGGCTGCCATCAGTTGTTCCGGCCCGGCCGACCGCATGCGTGCCGCGCTCGAGCGCGGCGCGCTGCCAACCAGGCTCCTTGAGACAGCCCGGGCTGTTTCGGCTCGCCTGGGAGCCACAAACGAGAGCGTGAGGGCGACAACCCGAGCATCTCGAGGAGGAAAAGCGTGATCATCGACGCGCACGTGCATATCGGAAAGGCTGCGGGCTACCGTGCCGACGCAGACCAGTTGTTGCGCTTGGCCGACCGCGCTGGCTTCGACAGGATCGTCTGCAGCCACTTCGGCGCCATGAATTACGACATGTACGAGGGCAACCGGCAACTCGGCGAAGCCGTGCTCCGCCACCCGGACCGCATCCAGGGGTACGCCGCTATCACGTCGGCGCGCTACGGGCAGTTGGCCGTGGAGGAGATTCAGCGCTGCCATGAGGTCTACGGCATGCGCGGGGTGAAGATTCTGCACCGCGTCGGCGGGCTGGGCAGCTACGGGCTCATCACCTCTATCAACGAGCCCTTCATGTACCCTATCATTGCCAAGGCTGCCGAGTTGAAGCTGCCGGTCCTGGCCCACTCTACCCCCGAGGAGTGTGAAGGGCTGTCGCAAGTTGTCCCCGACGCGATCATCATCATGGCCCATATGGGCGGCTGTCCCACCGCGCTTGGTGACTGGCACCGGGCTATCCTGGCCGCTCGCCGTTACCCAAACATCATTCTGGATACCGCAAGCTCTATGAATGACCTGGGCTATATCGAGGCAGCCGTGGCCGCGGTGGGCGCTGAGCGCGTCCTCTTTGGCACCGATATGCCGCTGTTGGATCCGTTTTTCGGGCTGGCCAAGGTGACGAGTGCCGAGTTAAGCCAGGATGCCCTGGATCGGATCCTGGCGGGTAACATCTGCCGGCTAATGAGCTGGGCGTAAGCAGAGGGAGGATCCGGTGATCGTTGATATCAATGCCTATTGTGGCAACTGGCCCTACTGGCCGATCGCGCACAAGACCGCTGCCGAGATCGTGGCGCTGATGGATCGCGCCGGCATCGACCGTGCAGCCATTACGTCGACGCAGGGCCCGTTTGTCGGCAGCCCCGAGGGGAATGCCGAAACGGCCTATATCGTCGCCGGCCAGCCCGACCGCCTGATCGGCTTCGCCACGGCCAGCCCGACTGACGGCGAAGCGGCGCTGGTAGACCTCGCCCGCTGCCACGACGCGGGGATGCGCGGCTTGCGCCTCTTCCCGCAGCACCACCAGTACCGGCTCGATGACGATCCCGTTCTTGGCGAGATCCTGGCCACCGTGGCCCGCTGGGGCTGGCCGGTGCTGGTTCCCATCCGCTTGATCATGAACTGGGGGATGCCTGGCTTCGACGTGCGCGAGATCGGCAACCTGGCCGCGCGCTACCCCAGCATCAGGTTCATCGTCGGCGGCGTGAACTACGGCGAGCTGCGCGATGCCTTGGCAGTGATGCGCCGCAACCCCAATGTCAGCATCGAGACATCCTGCTTGCAGATACATGAAGGGGTCAAGACCCTGGTCGAGCGTGCTGGATCGGGGCGGGTTTACTTTGGCAGCGGGCTGCCGTTGCAGTATCCCGCGGCCGGTCTGGCCAAGGTGCAGCACGCCGAGATCGATGAAGCAAGCAAGGCGGCAATCCTCGGCGACAGCGCTGCCAGACTGCTCGCGCTGACCTGACGACTGCCTGCCCGGCGGCGCATCCCAAGGGGAGGATTAATGATACAGAACAACCTCAAGCGCGTGCTCAAGCAGGGGGGCGTGGCCGTCGGCGCCACGATCCTGGAGTGCCCGCGGCCAGCCGTCGCAAAGGTCCTGGCGCTGGCCGGCTTCGATTTCCTGTTCCTCGAGTACGAACACGCTTACTTCAACGAAGAAAGCATGGGCGCCTTGATCCTGGCAGCCCGCGACAGCAACTTGCCGGTGGTGACCAAGGTGCCGTCCTTGCACCGGCATTTCATTTCCCGTGCGCTCGACGCTGGCGCGCTGGGGATCCAACTCCCGCGCACCAACTCGGCCGAGGATGTGCGGAAGTTGGTCCAGTACGCTAAATTCCCGCCACTCGGCGACCGCGCTGGCTGCCCCGGCCTGGCAAACACGGACTTCCGCGAGGTCGAAGCCGAGGAGTTCTTCCGCACCGGCAACGAAGAGACGCTCATCGTCGGCCACATCGAGACGCGGGAAGGGTTGGAGAACCTGGACGAGATCTTGGACGTGCCGGGGCTTGACGCACTCTTCATCGGCCCGTACGACCTGTCCGCCGCGCTGGGCCTGCCGGGGCAGGTGACCCATCCCCGGCTGCTCGACGCCGCGCAGCGCGTCATCGACGGTGCCCGCGCCCGAGGCATCGCGCCGGGCATCTACGCCGGGGACATCGAGACCGGCCGCATGTGGATCGAGAAAGGCATGCAGTTGATCGAGACGGCGAGCGAGCTCGCGATGATCTACACCGGAGGCCGCACGCTGATGTCCCAGTTCCGCGCGGTGACGCAGCCGCGGTAGGGGCGCGAACCGATCGGCTCGCCTGCGTCTCTCCCGAGGCGCCGGGCGAGCGCGGAGGGTAACGTGATCATCGATTCACACACGCATGTGGGCAAGATGCCGGGATGCCAGGGGACGGCCGCCGAGCTGGTGGCCTGGGCCGACAAGCTGGGGTACGACAGGATCTTCGCCAGCCACGTGGGCGCCCTCAAGTACGACTACCAACGCTGCAACAGGGAGCTCGCCGAAGACGTCAGGCGCTTCCCCGACCGCCTGCTGGGCTACGTCACCATTCCGAGCCCGTATCACGGGCAGGCGGCGATCGACGAGTTGCGCCGGGGGATCGAGGACAATGGCCTGCGGGGGCTAAAGATCTACTCGCAGCCTGGTGGCCCGCTGGGCGGCTATGGCGTGATCTTCTCAATCGCCAACCCGGCCGAGATGCCGCTCATTGCCGCCGCCGCCGAGTTGCGGTGCCCGGTGCTGGCGCATTGCACGCCCGACGAGTGCGACCGGGTGATGAGCGAGGTGCCCGACGTCATCCTGGTGATGGCGCACTCAGGCGGCCTGCCACCGGCGCTGGGAGACTGGCACCGGGCCATCGACGTCGCCCGGCGCCATCCCAATGTCTACCTGGACACCGCGTCGTCGGCGGCCGACCTGGGCTTCATCGAGGCTGCCGTGGCTGCGCTTGGGGCCGAGCGGGTGATCTACGGCTCGGATATCCCGCTGCTCGATCCCTGGACGCAATTGGCCAAGGTGACGGGCGCAGAGATCAGCGATGAGGCCAAAGCCCTGATCCTGGGCGGTAACATGGCGCGGCTGTTGCGCCTCCGGGATCAGGAGGGGAAAAAGTGAACCAGATCAGATGTGGTATCATCGGCGCGGGGTTCGCCGGCGCTACGCATGCCGAGGCGTTGCGCTACGCGCCAGCGGCGCGCCTGGTGGCAATAGCCTCGCCAGGTCCAGCCAACAGGACTGCGCTGGCCGAGCGCTACGGCGTTGAGGCGCTCGCCGCCCCGGAGGAGCTGATCGCGCGGCCCGACGTGGACGCGATCATCATCGCTTCGCCGCACGCCGTGCACGCCAAGCAAGCCATCGCGGCGGCGCGGGCGGGCAAACACGTGCTGGTTGAAAAGCCGATGGCGACCTCCGTGGCCGATTGCCAGGCGATGATCACGGCGTGCGCCGAGGCCGGGGTACGCCTGATGGTAGGGCACTTTCAGCGGTTCCGTGACCCTGCCGTTGCCGCCAAGCTCATCTTCGACAGCGGCCAGATGGGGCGCGTGCTGATGCTGCGCGACGTTATGGCCGAGCCGGCCGAGGGCGCCTGGCGCGATCGGCCCGAGAGCGTGGGCGTGCTGTTGGGCTACGGTGTGCACGCCATCGACCGGATCCGCTGGTGGTTGGGCAGCGAAGTGGTGCAGGTGTCGGCGCTCAGCAACCGGTTCCAGGGCCGACCGGTGGAGGACGGCACGCAGATGCTGATGCACTTCGCCAACGGAGCTGAGGCATCGCTGATGTGCACGGACATCTGGCCGGTGCGCGACGACCGCTCGCCAGGCGCCGTCCCCGCCTCTTGCCTGGTCATCGGCGAGCGGGGCGCCCTGGACGTCGACATGTACGGTGACGTCAGGTTATCGCTGGGCGGGCCCTGGCGTACGGTCGCCACGCTGCCCCGGTGGGATTCGCCGGTGGCCTTCGAGCGCATTCGGGCCTACGCCCTTCAGATGCGCGAGTTCATCGCGGCCATCGTAAGCGGTCGTGAGCCCGGCATCACCGGGCGGGACGGCATGGCTGCCGTGCGGGTCGCGCTGGCAGCCTATGAGTCAGCAGCGCAGGGCCGATGGGTGCATATCGAACCATGAGGGGACGGGCGCTCACCGGCTGCGCGAAAAGAGACCCTCCGAACGCTTTTGCGGAGGGGAAAGGGGGGTGCAGCGCGCATCATCTGAGAGACGGGTGCTCGTGCTTGCGGGAAGCCACAGCCAATTACCGCGGCGGCATGGCACGCTCGACAGTGCGCGAGCCGGTTCGACGCGGCGTGCCCGCCAGATGCCGATGGCACGTGCTTCGGCACGCCGCCGGTCCAGGTGCAAATATGGGTTCGGACTATCCTCAAGGAGGGGAAAAGATGAATGCCAAGAAGTTGTGGCCAATCCTTTCGGTCCTGGTCGTGCTGACGATGCTCGGCGCGGCCTGCGCAGCTCCGACCGCGGCGCCTGCTCCGACCACCGCGCCCGCGGCGGCTCAGCCGACCACAGCCCCGGCTGCAGCGCCGACCACAGCCCCGGCAGCAGCGGCCGGGACAACGGAGATCACGGTCTGGTCGCGTTTTCCGGAGATCCAGACTACCTTGCAGGCGCTTGGCGACGCCTATACCAAGACCCATCCTAACATCAAGGTCACGGTGACCCTCTTCGCCCAGCGCGCGCTGGACGATAAGATCGCCGTGGCGCTGCCATCCGGCCAGGGGCCTGACATCGTCGAGAACGACGCCGTCGCGCTCTTCGCTTACGAGCCCCAAGGCGCGTTCGCCTACGTGCCCGACAGCCTGGCCTCCTATGTCAAGCAGCATGTGCTCCCGAACGCGGTGGCGAATGCCACGAACGACCAGGGCCAGATGTTCAACATCCCGCTGTTCGTCGGCGTACAGGGCATTTACGTCAACACAGATTACATGAAGGAGGCCGGGCTGACCGGGTGCCCGACCACCGTCGATGATCTGATGCAGTGGGCCCAGAAGATGACCAAGTACGACTCCACGGGCGCGGTCACCCGCGCCGGCTTCAGCTACCGCCTCTCGGGCGGCGGCTACGGCGTGGCCGAGAAGTTCTGGGCGTTGGCTATGATCCCGTACGGCGTGGCACCCTGGAAACAGGTCGGCAAGCTCTGGACCAACGGGTTTGACAACAACGCCACCGAGCAGGCCGCCACCGTCAACGCCGTCATGATGTACGTGGACGGCATGAGCAAGACCAAGGTCGATAGCGCCGACCTCAAGGCCGATTCCGAGGGCTTCGGGCTGGGCCTGTCCGCCATGTTCCAGCGCGAGTCGTCGGTTATCTCCTACCTGGCCCAGAACGCGCCCAACATCCACTACGATGTGTGCCTGATGCCCAAGGGCCCCGGGGGCTGGGGAACGGGCGCCTCGGGCAGCGGCCTGAGCGTCACCAAGACGAGCAAGAACCAGGCGGCAGCCTTCGACTTCATGCAATGGCTGCTGAGCCCCGAGAATCAGCTCACGCTGCTCGAGCAGAGCGGCTGGCTGCCGGTCAACAAGGACGGCGACTACTCGGCCGTCTACCAGAAGACCCCGCAGTACCAGGGCTTCATCAAGGCGCTCAACACGCCCGGCTACACCGTCTACTTCTACCCTCAGTTGTCCGCCGCCATTGACCTCGAGGGCAAGATGGCTGACCTCCTGGTGCCGGCGTTCGTCGACCCGTCGTTGGTAGACAATACCGCGGCCGTGAAGACGCTGGTGGACAAGATGGCGCAGCAGGTCGACCAGGTCCTTTCGGACAACAGCCTGCTGGCCCCCAAATAACGTGCACGGCCCGGACGGAGCGTTCCGGCCGGGCAGGTGTTGCGCGAAGCGAAGCGTAGGGCGGCCATGCTGGCCGCTGTCGTGCCCGCCGTGGCGAGACGGCAGCGGGCCGCCCTACGTCGATGGTACTGGCGTGCGAGACATGTTCTCTGCCACCTGCCCATCCGTATGCCGGGGCGCGGAAGGAGGGTAACATGGCCTTTGGAGCAAAACGGGGAACGAGGCAGCCGGTCGAACCGGGCGCGGCGGCTGCGCGCGCCACGGCCGGCCCCCTGAACCGTATCCTGGGGCCGGCCGGCTCGATCCGCAGGGAGAAGAGCAAGTTCCTGCTGATCGCCTTCATCCCCGTGATGGCCCTGTTCTGGATCATCCGCGTGATCCCCATCATGTGGCTGCTCGGCCTGTCCTTTGGCAACTACAGCCTGAAGCGTGTCAGCTCAGTTTTCGTGGGTATGCGCAACTACTCGCGGCTGCTGAGCGACGACCAGTTCATCCTGGCGATCAAGAACACCCTCGAGTTCGTCATCATCAGCGTGCCGGTGGTCATCATCCTGGGCATGTTGTTCGCACTGCTGATGAATCGCAAGCTGCGCTTCGAAGGGGCGTACCAGACCTTCTTCTTCCTGCCCTTCATCATCTCCACCGTGCCCGCGGCCATCATCTTCAAGTGGATCTATGCGCCCGGCACCGTGGGCCTGGCGAACTACCTGCTCACGATCGTCGGGCTGCCGCGTGTGGCGTGGCTGAGCAATCCAAAGATCACGATTCTGGCGGTGATCATCTTGTACGTGTGGAAAAACCTGGGCTACTACGTGGTAGTGTTCCTGGTCGGCCTGAAGAACATCGCCCAGGAGTTGCGGGAAGCGGCCCAGGTGGATGGTGCTTCGCTCTGGCAGGCCACCTGGTCCATTGAGCTGCCGCTGATGCGCCCACTGATCCTGTTCGGCACCGTCTACGCGACGATCTCGGCCATGGCCGTTTTCACCGTGGTGTACGTCATGTCGCAGGGGACGGATGTGTCGGCCGGCACGCAGATCACGGTCCTTGCCACGGAAATCTACCAGGAGGGCTTCGTCTACGGCAATATGGGCTACGCGTCGGCCGTAGCGGCCGTGCTCTTCGTCATCTCGCTGCTGGCGGTCCTGATCCAGTTCAGGGCCCTGAACCGAGAATAGGAGCCGTCTACCATGAGCACGAATGCCATGCGAACGAGCGTGCACGTTCCCAGCCGAATGCGATGGGGACGCGTCGTCCTCAACCTGGTCCTGCTCGTGTCCGGGCTGGTGATGCTCTTCCCCCTGGTGTGGGCGGTGACGACCTCGTTCAAGCCCAGCATCGAGATCGTTACGCTCGCGCCGACGATCATCCCGCACACCTGGACGCTCGAGAACTACGTGAAGATCCCGAACGTCGCGCCCTTCCTGCGCTTCTTCCTCAACAGCCTGATCATCTCGGGCATCAGCACCGTCTTCGTCATCGGCGGCTCGACGTCGGCCGGCTATGTCTTCGCCAAGTACCATTTTCGCGGGCGCGATGCCCTGCTGGTGATGGTGATCGCGACGATCATCATTCCGATGGAAAGCTACGTGATCCCGCTGTTCCTGACCATCAAGACGCTTGGCTGGGTCAACAGCTACGCCGGGATCATCTACCCGACCATCATCATGAGCACCGGCATCTTCTTCCTCCGGCAGAGCATCCTCACCGTGCCGGACGAACTGATCGACGCCGCGCGCATCGACGGCAGCTCGGAGTTCGGCGTGCTGCGCAACGTGATCTTCCCGACCTCCAGCTCGGCCATCGCCGCCATCGCCATCGTCAACTGGGTCTTCACGTGGAGTCTCTTCCTGTGGCCGCTGATCGTCGCCAGCTCCACCAACATGTTCACGATGGAGATCGGTTTGATGTTCTTCCAGCGTGAGTACATCACAGATTACGGCGGGACGATGGCGGCGACGGTGGTTACCATGATTCCTATCGTGATCTTCTTCCTGATCTTCCGGCGGAGCATCATCGAGGGCATCGCCATGCAAGGGATGAGCGGCGTATGAGCAAACCTTGCATCGCCATTGGAGGCATACTCCACGAGTCCAACACCTTTTGCGCGGCCCCGACCGGGCTGGAACAGTTCTCGGTCTGGATGGGCAACGCGATTCAAGAGCGCTACACCGCCGCGCACCACGAGGTCAGCGGCTTCCTGGCCGGGGCCGCTGCGGAAGGCCTGGAGGTCCACCCGGCCATGGTGGCGAACGCCACGCCTTCCGGCACGGTCACGGCGCAGGCTTTCGAGAGCCTCGCCGGGCGCCTGCTCGAAACGCTCGCCGCCGGGCCGCGACTGGACGGCGTGCTGCTGGCGCTGCACGGCGCCATGGTGAGCGAGTCGTACCCGGACGCCGACGGCGAGATCGTGCGCCGGGTGCGGGCGCGCTTCGGCGCTGGCACGCCGATCGTGGTGACGCATGACCACCACGCCAACGTGTCGGAAGCGGTCGTCGCGGAGTCCACGGCGCTCGTGATCTACAAGACCAACCCGCATCTGGACCAGCGCGAGCGCGGCATCCAGGCGGCGCAGATCCTGGCGCAAACGGTGCGCGGCGAGGCACATCCCGTGCAGGCCCTGGCGAAGCCGCCCATGTTCCTGAACATCGTCCACCAGAAGACGGCGCTCCCGCCGCTGTTGGGGCCCATGCAGGCCGCCCGCGCGCTGGAGGGCGAGCCGCGCGTGCTGGCCGCCAGCATCGCCTCCGGCTACCAGTACGCGGATGTCGCCGAGATGGGGCCGGCAGCCGTGGTGGTGACAGACGGCGACCGCGCCCTGGCCGAGGCGGGCGCGCGGCGCCTGGGCCAGATGCTGCTGGATATGCGGCCGCAGTTGACGTTCACGCTGCCCGGCGTGGCCGAGGCCGTGCGGCTGGCGCGCGCCAGCGCCGAGGTTCCGGTCGTGCTGGTCGACATGGGCGACAACATCGGCGCCGGATCGGCAGCCGACAGCACCTTCCTGCTGGCGGAGTTGCTGGCCCAAGGCGCCGAGGGCTGGGTAGTGGTGCTGGCCGATCCCGCGTCGGCGCGGGAGTGCGCGCAGGCCGGGGCCGGTGCGCCGGTGGCGCTACTCGCCGGCGGCAAGACCGACAACCTGCACGGTCGTCCGGTGCCAATCAACGGACGGGTGATGCGCATCCACGACGGCCACTACGAAGAGCCAGATCCACGACACGGCGGCGAGCGTTTCCACGACCAAGGGTTGACGGCGGTGGTCGAAGTCGATGGCGCGCGTGGCCCGGTTCGCAACCTGCTGGTCGTGACATCCCTGCGCGAGCCACCCTTCAGCTTACACCAGATCCTCAGCCTGGGCATAGAGCCGCGTGCGCAACGCATCCTGGTCGTCAAGGCTGCCGTGGCTTACCGGGCAGCCTACGAGCCCATTGCCGGGCGGATCATCGAGGTCGACTCTCCAGGCGTGACGGCAGTCAATCCGGCACGCTTCATCTACCGGCGCGTCCGGCGCCCGCTGTGGGGGCTGGATCCTGCGCCACCCGAAAGAAGTGAACAGATATGATGTTGAGTAGAGACAGGTCAAGCGCCATGCTATCCCGGGCCAAAGGCATATTGCCGGGTGGCGTGAGCAGCGATGTTCGCGTGGCCGAGAGGCCTTTCCCGATGTTCTTCGACCATGCCCATGGCTCGCACATGTGGGATGTCGACGGCAACGAGTATATCGATTACATGCTCGCCATGGGCCCGCTGATCCTGGGCCACAGTCCGGCACCCGTGATCGAGGCGGTCAAGCGCCAACTGGACCGCGGCCTGATCTACGGCGGTCAACACGAGCTGGAGATCCAGGTGGCGGAGAAAATCTGCCGGCACGTGCCGTGCGCCGAGATGGTACGTTTTAACAGCTCCGGGTCGGAAGCCGTGCATGCAGCGCTGCGTCTGGCGCGCGGCTACACCGGGCGCCAGAAGATCCTCAAGTTCGAAGGTCACTACCACGGCTGGTTTGACAGCGCGCTGATCAGCTCGGGGCCATCCCTGGTGGAGGCCGGGCCGCGCTCGGCCCCGAATGCTGTCTTGCAGAGCGGTGGCCAGGCGCGCAGCGTCCTTAACGATGTGATCGTCCTGCCGTGGAATGATCTCGACGTGCTGGCAGCGACGCTGCGCGAGCACGGCGATGAGATCGCCGGCGTGATCACCGAGCCCATCATGTGCAATTCTGGCGATATCATGCCCCGGCCCGGCTACCTGGAGGGCATGCGCAGCCTGTGCACGGAGGCGGGCGTCGTCCTGATCTTCGACGAGGTGATCACGGGTTTCCGCTATGGTTTGGGAGGCGCTCAGGGCCTGTTCGGCGTGGTGCCGGACCTTGCCGTCTTTGCTAAGGCGCTGGCGGCCGGTTTCCCACTCAGTTGCGTCGCGGGCAAGAAGCCGATCATGGAGCTGATCGCGCAGGGCCGTGTGATGCACGCCGGGACCTACAACAGCAACGCGGTCGTGATGGCAGCAGCCCTGGCCACGTTGCAAGAGTTGGAACGCGATGACGGCGCTGTGTACCGCCATCTGTGGGCCGCCGGCACGCGACTGAGTGATGGCGTGCATGCACTTTTGCAAGAACGAGGGGTTGCGGCCCTGGTAAACAATACCGGGCCGAGCTTCTTCGTTGCCTTTACCGAGTGCCAGGCGATGTATGACTATCGTGACACGCTGCAGCGCGATGACGCGGCCTACAAGCGCTTGTCGTCCGCCCTGGCCGACCGCGGCGTGCGCGTCAAGCCGAACGGGCTGTGGATCCTGTCGGCGGCGCACACGGACCAGGACATCGACGTCACCCTGGAAGCTGTACGTGCGGCGCTCGCCGAAGTGCTCGACTGAACGCGACTGGGGGAAGCATGGACGAGATCGGGATTGGCATCGTCGGCTCTGGTTTCATGGGCCGGACTTATGCTGAGGCGTTCACGAAGTACGTCAAGTATGCCCGGCTGGTGGCGGTGACCGGCGGCACGCGCGCTCCGCGGTTGGCGGCAGATTACGGGCTGGTCCACGTATCCACAGTGGAAGAGTTGCTGGCGCGGCGCGATATCGCTGCCGTAGCGGTAGCGTCCCCCCATCTCGACCACGCTCGCACGACAATCATGGCGGCGGCGCGTGGCCTGCACGTGCTGGTAGAGAAGCCGATGGCCACCACCGAGGCCGATTGTTCGGCCATGATCGAGGCCTGCGAGCGGGCCGGCGTGAACCTGATGGTGGCGCAGACACAACGTTTCCGCCTGGTCAACGTTACGGCTCGGCGCCTGATCGAGGAGGGGCGCATCGGGCGCGTTCTGGCCATTGAGGAGACCCAAATGGACACGGAAGGGCTGGCCGGGCAGCCTGCCTGGCAGGCCCGGGCCGAGTGCGGCGGCTTGCTACTGGCGCACGGAGTGCATAACCTGGACCGCATGCGATGGCTCATGGGCTGTGAGCCAGAAAGCGTTTTTGCCCGTAGCATGGCCTACACGCCGGCATCGCCGATCGAGATGAGCACGATGGCCTTGTTCACCTTCCCGCGCGGCACCATGGGCACCTTCTGGTGCGAGTGGGAGTGCCCACCGCCCGGCTTTCCCCGGTCCGCGTCGGCCGCACGCATCATGGGCGAGCGTGGGCTGTTGGACTTGGACGCCTACGGCCAACTGCGGCTCGGCAACGCGGCGGGCTGGACAGTGGTGTGTGAGCAGGCGCTGATCGACTGGCGCGGCCAGGGCAGCCTGGATCCGGTGCGTATGGCTGCCTACCAGGCGCAAGGTCAGGAGTTTGTGGACAGCATTCGCGAAGGCCGGCCACCTTCGGTCACCGGGAGGGACGGCCGCGCCTGCGTGCGCATGGCTCTGGCGGCCTACAAATCAAGCCAGACAGGGCAGCCAGTGGCGCTGCAGACCGCGTAAGCCCGAACGAAAGGCCTTGAGGAAGGAGACAGCCGTGGACAACATCCGGCAGCGTCTGGAAAAACTGCATTCGACCTCAGTCAGCGATGGCCTGCACGGCCGAGGCGTCATGGCATCCTACATCAAGCCGATCCTGCCCGGCGAGATCCTGGCCGGGCCGGCCTACACCGTGCGCCCCGTGCCCGGCGATCATCTGACAGTCGTCAAGGCGCTGAGCACCGCCGAGCCTGGCTCCGTGCTGGTAATTGACGGCGGCGGTGTCACCGAGGTGGCCATGCTGGGCGAAATGATGTGCACGTTCGGCCAACGCCGAGGTCTGGCGGGGGCGGTGGTGGATGGTGCGATCCGCGACGTGGCCGGCGTCCGGCGCCTCGGTTTTCAGGTTTTCACACGCGCAATCACGCCGCGCTCTGCGGTCGAAGAGTCGCTCGGTGAAGTACAGGTGCCGATCGCCTGCGGCGGCGTGGCCGTGCATCCCGGCGACTGGATCATGGGCGACGACGACGGCGTGAGCGTGATCCCGGCCGAGCTACTGGCGCAGGTGCTGCGAGGCGCGGAGGCCAGCGAAGAGACGGACGAGGCGCTGCGCGGTGGGGCGGATTTCATGTCTTTCTTGGGCATGGACCGCGTGCTGGCAGCCAAAGAAGCGGCGCGGAAGGAATAGAAGGACAAATATGATTCTCAAGGCACATCTGTGGCACATCGCGGTGCCGTTGGTCGCGCCGTTCAAGATCAGCTCCGGCGAGGTGGCGATCAAGGACACCATCGTCATCGAGTTGCAAGACGACGCGGGCCGCATAGGCTGGGGCGAGTCCTCGCCCATGGCCGGCACCTTCTACTCGCCCGAGACGCCGGACTCGGTATGGGACGAGCTGACGGAGCACCTGCTGCCGTGGCTGGCTCAGCACGCCGAGGATCCGCTGCCAGACGTTTTGAACAACCTGGCGGACCTGCCGGCGAGCGGCTTTGCGCGCGCCGGCATCGACGGCGCCCTGTGGGACCTGCGAGCGCAGGCGGCGGGGCTGCCGCTGTATCGGGCCCTGGGGTGCGAGCGACGCGAGGTTCCTTCCGGGTTCGCCGTGGGCCTCGTCCCGAGCGTGGCGGACCTGCTGGCCGCGATCGGGAAGTACGTACCCGAAGGAGGCTACCGCCGGGTCAAGATCAAGATCGAGCCTGGTTGGGACGTGGAGCCGCTGGCCCGCATCCGCGAGCGCTTCGGCCCGGACCTGGTGTTGCAAACCGACGCCAACGCTTCCTATCGCCGCGAACACATCCCTGTTTTCAAGGCCATGGAGCGCTTCCACCTGGCAATGCACGAGCAGCCGATGGCCAAGCTCGACATCGACGGCCTGGCCGAGCTGCGCCGGCAAATCCGCACCCCGATTTGCATCGACGAGAGCGCCGAGACGCTGCCCATGTTGACGGAAGCGCTGGAGCGGGGCGCGTGCGACATCGTCAACATCAAGATCCAGCGCCTGGGTGGGCTGACGCCGGCACTGGCCGCCATCGCCACATGCGAGCGCTACCAGGTCGCCAACTGGATGGGCACGATGCCCGAATTGGGAATTGCCTCCGTCCACGCGTTGCACCTGGCCATGCATGCCAACATGCACTTCCCGACCGACGTCGAGACGAGCGCGCATTGGTTCGTGGACAATATCATTGATCCCCCGATCATCGTGCGCGGGGGTCTGGCGAGCGTCCCGGATTCGCCTGGCATCGGATTTGCCGTCAATCGCGCCAGGCTCATGCGCTACCTGGTGCGCGAGCAAGCGTCTTTCGGATGAATCGTCGCTGCTATAGGGAGTCAGGTAATCTTTTAGGATTCGGAGCAGAGCATCCTGAGCGGAGCCGGGGTAGGGGCCCCCGGCGCAGTCGAAGGATGCGGAGCGGTCTCTTAGCAAGGACGCATCCTTCGACTGCGCTCCGCGGACTGATACCGGCTTCCGCTCAGCAATGCTGGGTGTGCTACCCCAAATCTTTATCTGACTTACTATACCTCTACTTTCCGCTAACCTCCAGCCTATGCGGGGCAAGCGGTATGGGCCAGAGAACGGCTCTGGCTAATGAGAACTGAACGCCAAGCGTGTTGTGACCCGTTCAAGCGTCAGAATTAGCCGGTGGCGCTGCTTTGTGCCGCTGATGCGCGGCTACTCCCTTAGGCAAATGGGCCGTGACCGCATGTTTTTCGCGAATTCGCCCGTCCAAGGGGTACTTTTTGGGAAAACCGGCCTGACTCAACACGCGGCGTAGGCGGCCGGGCGTACGCCGGGGCTGACGATTCCAGAAGCCACTCGGCTGGGCTGGCAGGGTCGCCGCCAGATGGGCTAAGATGTTGGCCGCGATGAGGCCCAACTCCGGCAGGCGAAAGCGCGCCAGCGCAGCAAAGGCGAACTGGCGCTGCAGGCCCAGCAATTGCTTGCAGACCAACGGCACTTCTTCAACCGGCCAGCGGTCGAGATACAGTTGAAAGATGGTCGCCGCTTGGGCCGCCAGGTTGGTACCCAGCACGAGCGGCTCCTGGTATAGTGGGTCATGGTAGACCCAGATCGTGAAGGTCGCCTGGTCGGCGGCGACCTTCTGGTCACTGCGGACCAGGTCGTGTCAGCCCTGTGCGTCGATCAGGCGGCCGGCATAGGTGAATTGGACCGTCACATCCGGCGGCGTCGCCGGCAGGTGATGGTCTTTGTATGTGCGGGCCAACGGTCGCACGCGTGTGCCATATTCAGCCGGCCGCCCCTGGCCACCGGGGTTGGGCGGCAACTGATTGCGCCGCGCCGTGCAGTTGCGGTCCAGACGGACGACATACCGCGGCACCTTGGCAGTCTGCATATCGGCAATCGAGGCGCCGGCATCATGCACCACCACTTCGTGCGCCGCCAAGCTCTGGCCAGCCGTTTTGAGCACCGTGGCCTTGAATTGGCTTTCGCTGAGCGTGTCCCGGTGGGCACAGATGAGCTGTTTGAGCAAGGGCAAGCGTTGGACGCCGCAGTGGCCAACTTGCACCACCAATGTGAACCCGATGCCCTTGACGGCCCGCTCGGCCAAGCGCGAGAAGAACTTGCCCAGCCAACCGTGCAGCCGCGGGCGCCCAAACGTCGTGATGTCGAGGGCGAGCGGCTGGTAACCTGCGTAGCTGCCTGGCTGCCAACTGCTATGCGCCGCCACCCACGCCCGCCAGCGGGTCACAAGCTTGTCACTCGACCAGGCGCCAGCACGCACTGCTTGGCTGCTGCGCCGAATCTGGACGGCGCTCAGGCCCAAGCTCAACAGGGCCGGAAACAGGGCACCACGACTGTTAGGGAGCTGATCCCAGCGCGCGCGATTTTGGTCGAGGAGCAAGATCGGCTCCCCCGCTGAGCCGACCCGCGCCCGCAAGCGCGATGCCTGGAGCTCCATCAGCGCGACGAGGCCGTGGACCTCCGGTTCGTTCGGCATCAGCTCGGCCAGGATGCGCCCAAGACGTAGCGCATCCTCGCACAACGCCGGTCGCGTCCAGTGGTCACCGCTGGTCGCAGCATAGCCTTCGTTGAAGATCAGGTAGATGACCTCCAGCACCGACGATAGGCGCGCGGCACGCTCGGCTCCGCGAGGCGTGTCAAAAGGAACGCGCGCCTCGGCGAGCGTCCGTTTGGCTCGCACGATGCGCTGGGCAACAGTCGCTTCCGGTACGAGGAAGGCGTGCGCGATCTCCTCGGTCGTCAGGCCGCCGAGCAAGCGCAAGGTGAGCGCCACGCGCGCCTCGATCGAGAGCACCGGATGGCATGCCGTGAAGATGAGCCGCAGCAGATCA
>Ga0172371_10004949_pt1 | contig 19895 bp, 24 predicted proteins | sample Lak12m_FD_114543 | JGI IMG/M metagenome (GOLD analysis project Ga0172371, IMG submission 114543) | Freshwater microbial communities from Kabuno Bay, South-Kivu, Congo - kab_022012_12m | ecosystem: Environmental > Aquatic > Freshwater > Lake | place: Democratic Republic of the Congo: South-Kivu... | reverse complement strand
TCCGGGTCTTCGGCGTTAATCCTGCACTCTATTGCGGCACCCTTAATCTGAACATTCTCCTGCTGTATCTTAAGCTTCTCCCCGCTGGCAACCCGAATCTGCTCTTTAATCAGGTCAATGCCAGTGACCATTTCGGTAACCGGATGCTCCACCTGAATACGCGTATTCATCTCCATAAAATAGAAATTGTTGGTTTTGGCGTCTAATAAAAACTCAATAGTACCGCAACTGACATAACCAATAGATTTAATTCCTTTTAAAACCATCTCCCCAAGCTTGCGGCGCATTTTACTATCCACTGCCGGAGAAGGAGATTCCTCGAGCAGTTTCTGATGCCTTCTCTGAATACTGCAGTCTCTTTCCCCGAGCTGCAAAATATGCCCCTGACGGTCAGCGATAATCTGAACCTCTATATGGCGCGGTTTCTCAATATATTTCTCAATATAAACGTTGGGATTGCCAAAATTGGCTTCGGCTTCGCTCTGTGCGGTTAAAAGGCTGGATACCAGGGTTAAATCATTATGGCAAATACGCATACCCTTGCCTCCGCCTCCGGCAGCGGCCTTAATAATAACAGGATAACCAATCTCTTTAGCAGTCTTAAGCGCTTCTTGTTTATTTTTAATAATCGAACGGCTTCCTGGGACAATAGGCAAGCCGGCTTTTTGCATTGTAGTGCGTGCTGCCATCTTATCACCCATAAGCCGGATATTTTCCGGGGTTGGTCCGATAAAAGCAATTTTGCAAGACTCGCATATTTCAGCGAAATGGGCGTTTTCAGCTAAAAAGCCATAGCCCGGGTGTATAGCCTCTACATCGGTAATTTCAGCTGCGCTGATAATTGCGGGAATATTTAAATAACTATTACTGGAAGATGCCTGGCCTATGCAGATTGCTTCGTCAGCAAAACGCACATGCAGGCTGTTACGGTCGGCCTGAGAATAGACGGCTACAGTACGGATACCCATCTCATGACAGGCGCGGATTATTCTTAAGGCGATTTCGCCTCGGTTGGCAATGAGAATTTTAGAGAACATCTTTTAATACTCTAGAGTGGATCAATAAGGAATAAAGACTGGCCGAATTCTACTGGCTCAGCGTTATCTACCAAGATTTCGAGTATCTTACCTCTAATCTCCGATTTTATCTCATTCATTAACTTCATTGCTTCAATAATACAAATTACCTGCCCCGGCTCAATAACCTGGCCGACTTCAACATAAGCAGGTGATTCAGGGCTGGGTGCGCGGTAAAAAGTCCCTACCATAGGAGCCTTAATTTCTACGGTCTTAATTACAGGTTTCTCCTCTGCTGCAGGAGTGCCCTGAGACCTGTCTTGAGGCATAGGAATATTCTGCCCCTGAAAGACTACCGGGCCGTTAAAACCTTCAATCCCGCTGGCTGTCTTTTTGAGCCGGATACGCATATCATCTTTTTCTACCTCCAGCTCAACAAGGCCGTTTTCATTCATCAGATTAATCATTTCTTTTATTTCCTTGATGTTCATTTAAAAGCTCCTTGCTTAGTTAATTCTTTCGCTATAGGTACCGCCAGTACGCGTATCTACCTTAATCCTGTCTCCCACATTAATAAATAAAGGAACTTGTATAGTTGCTCCGGTATCCACCTTAGCCGGCTTGGTCCCGCTCTTAGATGAATCACCCTTAAAACCTGGTTCAGTTTCAACTATTTTAAACTCAATAAAATTAGGAAGGGTAACGGATAAAGCAACACCTTTAAAGAAATACCCCATAATCTCCAGGTTATCTTGCAATAACTTCGCCTTATCACCGATAATATCTTCGGTTATTGCAATCTCTTCAAAATTTTCCTGGTCCATAAAATGGAACATCCCGCTGCTGGAATATTGATATTGCAGCTTGCGCTCTTCCACATAAGCCTGTTCTATCTTTTCTTCCCCGCGGAAGGTTTTCTCCTGGATGTTGTTAGTTTTCATATCGCGTAAACGCGCGCGCACAAAAGCCGCGCCTTTGCCGGGCTTAACATGCTGGGCATCAACACAGACATAAACAATATCATCCACTAAAACAGTTACCCCTGATTTGATTTCATTAATTGATAGTGCCACTTAAGACCTCGCATCCTTTATTGGTTACTAATATCATATCCTCTACCCTTATTCCGAACTTACCTGGCAAGTATATACCCGGCTCTATTGTAAAGACCATCCCCGGCTTAAGAGCGCTGGCCTCGTTACCTGAAATACGCGGGTCCTCATGCACTTCTAAACCAAGCCCATGGCCAAGGTTATGGGTAAAGCATCCCGCATACCCTTTTGAAGCTATATATTCCCGTGCAACTTTATCAATTGCAGCCATTTCTGCGCCTGGAACTACCCTTTTGATTGCTAATTCCTGGGCCTTGAGCACAATATCATAAACCTTGCGCACAAGAACTTTTATTTTACCCAAAAACAAAACCCTTGTCAAGTCGGATTTATACCCCTGGTAATCAACCCCAAAATCAATGAGCACAGGCTGATTATCCCTTAACCTTCTTTGACCGGAAATATGGTGCGGCTGGCTGGAGTTAGGCCCAGAAGCTACGATTATATCAAAAGCGGAGGCATTACAACCGTGATATCTTATAAAACGCTCAAACTCAGCGACTACCTCCGCCTCTTTTACCCCACAGGCAATGAACTTCTTAATATGGTCAAAGGCCAATCCGGTAATTTTAACCGCCTGCTTAAGCTTTTTTATCTCCCCGCTGTCTTTAACCTGCCTCCTATCTTCAACAATGCTATGAGTAGGGATAAGCTCAAGGCGGCCATTAAAAAATTCTTTGATTTTATTATGCTCGGCAAAAGGCAGATACCTTTCCTCAAATCCTAACTTTTTTAAACCCAGGCTCAAAGATTCTTCAGCAATCCGTTTAAATACTGAACCGTTACACTCCCTAAGCTTGATCTTCCCTTTTAAAAAGCCTTCAGCTTCTTCAGTATAGCGGGAATCAGTAAAATAGATATCCCCTTTCTCGGATACTAACAAATAAGAATCACGGCTTGGGAATTCAGTAAGATAAGATATATTCGCGGGAAGAGAAACAAGCAGGCCGTCAAGCCTTCTTTGCTTAAGCTGGGAATATACATACTTTAAGCGGGGACTCATTTTGCCTCAACCAGATCAAGAATAGCAGATAAACCTAAAGAATAGCTCTTGGCCCCAAAGCCCATAATCGTTCCCTTAGCTACAGGGCTAATCAAAGACTTATGCCTGAACTCTTCGCGGGAATAGATATTGGAAAGATGCACTTCTACCACAATTAACCCACAAGCAGCTATGGCGTCACGCACAGCCACGCTTGTATGAGTGTAGGCCGCGGGGTTAATTAAAATACCCAGGAATTTATTCTTGCCGGCTGAGCCGATTAAATCCACAATCTCACCTTCATGGTTAGACTGTTTAATAACCAGGGTAACTTTGTCTTTCTTGGCCTGGGCTTTGAGCATCTGGTTGATCTTTGCTAAAGTTATATGCCCGTAGACCGCCGGCTCCCTGGCTCCTAAAAGGTTCAAATTCGGACCGTGTATTACCAGTATTTTCTTCAAGGTCTCCCCCTACATTCTATATACTACATACTATCTACCAGCTTATTCCGCCTCATCAATCAACATAACCGGTATGCCTTCGCGTACAGGGTATTTCTTCCCGCATTTTTTACAAACAATCTTATTTTCTTTCAGTTCCACATCTGATTTACACGCAGGACAGGCCAATATATCTAACAGTTCTTTATCGATCATTTTGCATCCCCGTTCTCTAGGGCAAGATAAGCTACCCTTAGTTCATAAAGCATGTTTTCCAACAGCTGGGATTCCTCGGAAGATAAATTCCCTTTAGTTTTCTCCTGCAGCATCCCTAATGTATCAATAATAAACTTTGCCTGCGCAGGGTCTTTCTGGGTTTCTTTAGTCTCAGGATTAGCCATATGCCCCATGGCAATTGAAGCCTGCAGGGCAAGCGTAGTAATAAAAAACTTAAAATCCGGCACAGGCGGAATAAATTTACCTTCTTCCTTTGGAGCCTGCTTCTCTTTCTCTACTTTTTCCTTCCAACTCTCATCAACCTTTTTCTTGATCTCATCCATTTTTTTAACTGATTGTGATTCCGGCGTAGCCTACAACACTGCTGGTATCACCACTGGCATCGCCGCTGGTTTGATATTTAACTAACTTCCCTTTTTTTGCCCCCAGAAGCCTGGCGGCCCTCAACAAAACAACTACCGGGGCAAATCCGCACATGGAAATAGCTGATTCTTTTACTGCCGCATCAAGCCTGTCTTCATCTAAAGCAATCATTGCCTCTATCGCCAAGGCGTCTTTTTTTTCAGCGACTCTCTGCGGTTCATAATGCGTCATATCGGAACTAGCAATAATCATAGTGGAACTTATTAGATTATGTTCAATAATTACTCCGGCCAGCTCATCCGCGACTATTTTAAGGATAGCTAACTGGTCAGCCTTGATTGCAATAGGAACAATTTTGAAATCTTTTTTAAAATACTGCAATATTGGCAGCTCTACTTCTAAGGAATGCTCATCCATATGGGCAAACGTATCGGCTTTCAGGTATTTTGAGCTGCTTAGAAATAAATTTGCCAGCCGGGAATCAATTTCTATATTCCCAAAAGGAGTTTGCCAATAACCCTGCGGCATCAGGCTGAAAGCCGGGCCATTGCCTGTATGGTTTGGCCCTAAAAGTATAAGCGTATCTTTAATATTAACCCCTGAGAGGGTCTGGGCTGCTACCCTACCTGAATAAATATATCCGGCATGCGGCAAAAGACAGCCTAAGGCATCCTGCTTTTGCCCGGGTTTAATCTTAAAAGAAGAAATTAAATCAAAAAGGGCATCCGGTTCATCCGGATAAAACTGTCCGGCTACGCAAGGCCTGCGGATATTAGTTTGGTTCGTCATAAATTTGGGATATAAAATTGCGGCTTCTGATCAATGCTTCTGCGGTTGCCGGCTGATGCGCCTCGATAACTTTTAAAGTACTTTCTTTTAAGTAAGGCTTGAGCACGGTAAAATCCAGCTCACCCTCTAATGGGGCCAGGTGGTCCTGACAGCCTGAAATATCGTGAAGATGCGCGCCGATCAAGCGCTGGCCATAACGATCCAGGAAATCCTTATGCTTTGCCAGCCCTAAGTTCTCCATTAATTGGGCATGGCCGGTATCATGCCAATAATAAACCTGGGAGTTGTTGAATTTATCAAGGATAACCCCGATTTCATCAATATTGGGGATCTCCCGGTAGTAAAACCGTGTTTCTACCCCCAGCAAAATACCTTTTAGCTGCGCGTGAGCGTTTAATTCTTCAATACTGAATAATGCCTGAGTAAGGAATTTGGCGGATACAACAGAACGCTCATGCAACATCCTATCCTTTAACTCAAAAAACTCTGCCGAGTTATTTTTACCCTGGTTATATGCATTAATCAATGGCCGGGTATAATCAGGGATTTCAACCCTGCCGCAGTGCAAAACCACTGCCCTTGCTCCTAATCTGGCGGCAGTATCAATACTACGTTTTGCATATTTCACTGCTAAAAAACGTTCTTCTTTATCTAAAGACGCCAGCGAATAGCAGTCCGGCAAAGCCTGTTTCCGGCTGAGTTTATCAGGAATAGGACAATAATTATGCAGGCTGGTGATATCAATATCCAGCCTGCGGGCAGAATCTGCTATTGCCTCTACCATTTCATTGCTAAGATTAAAACTCAACTCAACAGCCTTAAAACCTAGCTGGCTTATTTCAAAGAGCAATTTCTCCCCATCATCAAAACGATAAGCGTTCCAAGAGGTAGAGATTGCTAAGCTCATGCTTATTTTCTGGATTTAGCTTTTTTTCTTTTGCGCTCGCTGGGTTTTTCGTAATGTTTGCGGTCGCGCACTTCCCGCAGGATGCCGTCCTGTTCAATCTTTTTCTTAAAACGGCGTAAAGCAGATTCGAAAGATTCGTCTTTTTTAACTTCTACCTGTGACAATATGATCATCTCCTTTCAGTGTAATTTAAGCAAATAATATACCATTCTTTTAGAAAGGTGTCAATAACAGCACTACAAAGAAAATGCCATATTGCCTGATCATGCGAACAATCCTATTTCCTTAACTCCGCCAAACATGCCTGTCTGCCCGCCAAGGCTTCTTTATGATCAGGATATGAATCAATCACCTTATTGTAGTCAGATAAGGCTTCTTCAAACTTACCAATATTTTCATATGCCACTGCACGGTAAAAATAGGCGAATAGAGCCGCAGGATTGGCTTCGATGACCCTACTAAGTTCATTAGCAGCTTCCGCAAACATCCCTTCTTGCATATACGCGTACGCACTCTTGTTTAAATCGTCTTGTTCTTTAGATGAATACGGATTTCTCCCCGAAGCCTTATCCAGATCAATAATAAACCTTATGAACATTCCTTCTTCGGACTTAAAACGATCCCTGAAACCCGCTGAATCTGCTTTCTGAATATCAGCCCAACATTTGTCATAATCTTTCTTTTTAAAATATTCAAGCGCTCTATAAAAATAAAATTCGGGATTTCCTGGTTCAAGTTCTATGGCTTTATCGAGATCAGTAATAGCTGCATCAACACTACCTATCATGCCGTAAGAAATGCTCCTATTGTGGAAATATTCCGCGTTCCCCGGACTTAACTTTATAGCTTTACTAAAATAAACAATTGATTCCTGGAGATCATCCCCCTGATTGCGCATACGCAAAGAAATACCTCTTTTATTATTGGCCTCTGCTGATTCGGGATTCTGCTTAAAGAGATCATCAGCTTCTTTATTCAAGGTTTCAGCCATTTCCTCCACAGAAATCATAGGTGCCCTATTCTCGTCTTTTGCAACAGCCGGTTGCACAGGCTGATCATCAATGCTGTAAACCTCACCCTCCAGTTTCTGACCTCCTTTGAAATCAATGTTTTCCGCATAAAGAAGAGTCTTTAAAAACATTTGGGATAAAACTACCGAAAGGAATAAAACAATATACTTCATTAATACATCCTCCTTCCTTAATAAAAATTACTCTATTTCAAAAGAAATAATGATATTGAAAGAAAGCTGAGAGTAATCCAGCTCTTTAGGAAAGTTGGGGAACGGCGAGGCATCCCTGACGCTTCTTGAGGCGATTTTCTTCAAGTAATCGCTGGCCCTGGTCTTTGCCTCAATCAGGCGCACATCTTTAACATAACCATCATTGGAAATAACAAAAGACAGGTATACTTCCCCTGTTTCATTGTGGGTATAATTTTGATATGCGCTGCGGCGTATCTTTTCCCTGACAATCTGATAATAGCTTATATAACTGGGGTTATTGATCCTGGCCATCTCAATTTTAGGCAAGTTGACCTTTTTCTTAACCGCCAGCATATCAGGGCTGTTGAAAGCCGGCTTAGCCAACTCCGGAGACTTATTCGCTAATGCCTTGGAGCCTTTAAAAACCTCATTCTTCTCAACGTAAGGCGGAGGGATTCTGGCATCCGCAGAGGCCTTAATAATTTTAGCATCAAGTTTTAAGAAAGGCTCGGCTTTAGATATCTTCTTAATTGAATCCGGCGCGGGAGTCGGTTTAGGGCGCAGCTCTTCTTTCTTAAGGTAACGCACTTTTATCGTCTGCTCTTTTGGCGCGGGGACAAGAGGGTTCAGCCGGGGGCTCTGTAAAAGGAACGCCCCGTGAGAAATAATTGAAAAGGCAAAGGTATAGCGTAACAGACGGTCAAAATTCATAACCTAGTTTACCACGGCAGGGTCAATCTTGCAATGGGGACAGCGACTATTAAAATGGTCGCTGTCCCCATTATGGCAAGTTAAAAAGAATATTTTACTTTCAGACTAAAATTCCTTCCCGGATTAGGGTAGTAGAATTTATCGTTTGCTAAAATTGAACTATTGAAAGCATATCCGGCGTATTCCGAATATTGTTTATCAAAAAGGTTATTCACTCCAAAAATTACTGCTAAATCATTATGTTTCCAAGATAAATTAGTATCCACTACCATGTATCCATTAAGACGAGACTGGGCATTAGCCTGATCATTGAGAAAATACCTCTGGCCTACATAAGTTCCAGTTATATTAAAGGAAATATCCTTTGGTAAAATAAGCTCCAGCCCAACACTACATTTGTGCCTCGGAACTAAGGGAATTTCATTTTTATCATATTCTCCGCCGTTAAAATAAGCATTGGTAAAAGTATAGTTACCAAGAATATTTATTCTAGTACTTAATTTTGAATCCAAGTTTAATTCAAAACCTTCATGAACTGTTTTATCATAATTTTCATTCTGACCCGCCAAGTTCGGTCCACCAGTAGAATTGTAATACAACTCATTTTTTACATTCATTCTAAATAATGATACACTACCGCTAAAAGAATTGGAAAACTTATGTCGTAAACCTAACTCATAATTAATAGAAGACTGGGGTTTTAAATCGGTATTGAGTTGCTGTTGCCAAGAAGAATCAGTATAAGTAAACTCATCAACTTCTGGAAACCGGAAACTTTTATTTAAATTTAAGAAAACATTCCCATTTTCCATATATGAATACACTAATCCTGTATTAAAAGCTTCCATATTTGGCCGCACTTTTTTATCTTGGTCAGGGTAAGGATGCCCCCAATCAGTAGTATTATTATCATGATAACCAAATACATACCGCGAAACTTCATAGCGATATCCTCCAACAAAGATCAACTCCTTAAGAATAGTAAACTCGTCTTGCATATACCCAGCAAGAGAAGTCTTGTTAATATCTGTAATAGTTTGTAATTTATCATCTGAAACAGTATAAGTATCCGAATTATAGGCTGTACGATAAAAATCTAAGCCTGCGATAAACTTATTTTCATGATTAAAAATATTATTACTCAAAGTATATTTAGGAGTAATCCCAAAGGTCTCAATTTTATTTATTTGAGTAGGATTTCCTGAGGTAAGAAAATATGAATCAGTGTCCTTTTGCCGATAAGTAAAATCAATATCGAAACTGCCTAAATCAAGAAAATCGCTTCTAGTCCCAACCACAAAATAGTAATCTTTATTATTAGCATGGTCATTTCCGTATCTAGCATATCTCCTATTATGTTGATCTATGTTATTCTGCCAAAGGGCCCCAGGCATTCCATATGCAGAAGAATGGAACCCTGAATTGAAATGTACAGATAATATATCAGTAAAATCATATGAAAATTTTGAAGCAAAATCTTTTGCTTTATTAAAGCTATTATCACGATAACCATTAGTTGATTCCCAACCACCGCTTAACCAATAAGAAAACTTATCATCAATACTACCGCCCAAAGATAGTTTTTCTTTGTTCATAGAATAGCTACCGTATTCAGCCTCCAGATTAACTTTAGGCTTGCCTGCCCCCTTTTTTGTAATAATATTGATCACACCGCTAGAGGCATTATCACCATACAAGACTGCTCCTGTACCTCCGCGAACAACCTCAATGCGTTCCACTTGATCCAAGGGCACCTGGCTCCAATCAACACCACTCAAATCAATATCATTAACGCGTCTCCCATCTACTAGCACTAACACATTAAGGGCTGCTTGTTCGCCAAATCCACCAATGTCAACAGTTGCTTTAGTTCCATTTCCATACCAATCTCTTACGGTAATTCCTGGTAATATTCTAAATATATCAACTAGGCTACGAGCATTTGATTGCTCTATATCCTCTTCTGTTACAACGGAAACATCTGCAGCTACTTTGCCTAAACTTTCGCCATAACGATAAGGAGTTACTACGATCTTCTCCAAATCCACATCATCCGCATAAGAAGAAACAAAAACCCCTAAAACAAATGCCAGTAAAACTAAAAACCTTGCCGCTAACCTGTTGTGAAACATTTTCTCTCCATTATCTCGGACCTGCAAAAAACAAAAAACCCTTAACGCTTTAATTAAAAGCATTAAGGGTTATCCCTGATTTCTAACCCTTTTAAATCTGTCCGCGGATTTAAAAGTAATTGGTGGACAAAATGTTGTTGGTCAGGTCTTCTGACTTAAGAGATTTACCTACTCTTCTCCTCGCCTTCCCGGCTTTAATTAAGCCAGTGGCAAAATCCGGAAACTTTCGATCTCTTTTACAGCAGCGGGAACTGCGACCGATTTACACGGCCTTCCCTAAACCAGCAACGTTAACCTTATTTCCTTATAAAAGAACTTTTGCTAACTTTGTATCACGCACTCTGCGGGCAATCAACTCATAAGCACCAAAAAAGACTGCAGTGTATACGAGCGTAGAAACCGTAAACTGGCGCAGGAACGGTAAAGCCAGGATATAACAATCCAATAAGCCTTTTGCGTTCTGCGGATACCAACCCATTGCCCATACGCCGAAGTTGGTAATTACGTAAAATAAAAACGAAGAAATCAGGGAAGCGGAAACCACTCCTTTAAACGTCTTATGCCTCTTTGCCCAAGAGCCAACCAGGGTAACCAATATAAAACTACCCCAGGTAAAAACAACTACATTATGCATACCCAGGAATATGTCGCTTATAACCATAAGCAAAAGCGGGACGATCAAGGCCTGCTTTCTATTCAAATACACCCCGGCAAACAAAGCAATTGCCGCAACCGGTGTAAAATTTGCAGTATGTGGAATAAACCTTAATAATATACCAATGATAATCAGGCTAATCGCTAGCATTTGTTGCCTCCTTTTATTATTTGTAATACTAATGCAAATCCCTTTTATTGTCAAGTAGAAATTGAACGCCCATAAAATCCAGCGAATCCCACCGAGTATAAAAGACTTACAATCAAACCTTAAAACTCAATCCCCCGACGTGCTTTTACGCCTTTAGCGTAATAATGTTTTATCTCTTTTATATCGCTTGCTAAATCCGCCAATTCAATTACCCTGGGATGAGCGTACCTTCCGGTAAACACCAGCTCTATTCTTCCGGGGGCTTTTCTCATCAAGGCAATAACGCTAGCCAAGGATATTAACTTAAATTTAACAGCAATATTAATCTCATCAAGAATAACCACCCGGTATTTTCCTTTTTCAATAATTTCATTAACTTTCTTTAACCCCTTTTCCGCTAACTTAAAGTCAATTTTACCGGGGTCCCTTTTTATAAAACAACTTCGCCCGAACTGTTCTATCTTAATTCTGCTAATTTTTCTTAACGCATTGATTTCACTATAACGCCTGCCCTTGGCAAACTGCGCGATATAAACATTTAACCCCGCCCCGGCAGCCCTGATGGCCAGGCCGATTGCCGCAGTGGTTTTACCTTTACCATTACCTGTATAAACCTGGATCATCCGCTTACCACCTTCCAACTTAACAAACCTAAAGCACAAAGAGATGTAACAATTAGCCCGGCGCAGATAACACCGGAAATTATAGAAATAAAAGCATAACGAAAACGTATTTTAAATAAAGACGCCGCGATCACCCCGCTCCAGGCTCCGGTCATAGGAAGCGGTATGCACACGAAAATAGCCAGCCCCAAGGCCTCGTATTTCTGTACGGCATCCGAGTTTCTCTTGGTGCGCTCAAAGAGCCAGTCAAAAAACCGCGACCAAACCTTAAATTTTCTTAAGGCATTCGTAATCGGCTTAAAAAGAAGAAGCGCCGGAGCTACAATAATGCAATTCCCCAGCACGGAAAGCCAAAAAGCTTTTGCTAAACTCATTCCAAACGACAAAGCTAAGGGTATTGCCCCCCTTAACTCTGACACGGGCAAGGCCGCCACAATCATTACTATGTAATCTTTAGGCAAATCTTTTAAATAGTTTAAAACAGGATCAAGCACGTTTAAAACCTCTGATAAATTCCAGAACCATAAAACGTATGAATCTTAAAGTATCGATAAAAGGGTTAATCTGGCTCTTTTGCCCTGAATAAATAGTTTTAACCGGCACTGACTCGATTTTAAAGCCTAAACGGGCCGCCTTCATCAAGATTTCAGATTCAGTCTCATATTTAGATGTACATAAATCAATTTTCTGAAGGACCTCTTTCTTAATCAGACGAAACCCGCATTGGGTATCAGGTATGCGCTGTTTAGCGGCTAATGAAATTATCCAGGACATAAAACGATTGGTTATAACCCGCAAAAACGGCATCCCTTCAGTCATTGCCATCCGGTTACCGGCGATGATTCCGCAATCCGATGATTCCGCTTTTTGAATAAATGCCTTAATATCATCGGTTGAATGCTGGCCGTCACCATCCATGCTGAGTACAGCGTCAAAACCCTCCGAGAGCGCAAAAGCATACCCCTTTATTAAGGCTGCGCCTTTTCCGGAATTCTCCAGGTTACGCAGAACTTCTGAACCGGCATCCCGGGCAATCTTGGCGGTATCATCATTTGAGCCGTCATCAATAATAATTGCTTTTAAACCTAAGGCCTGTATTTGGTTAACCAGTCCGGCGATTGCTTTGGCTTCATTATAAGTTGGGACAATCACACAAATGCGCATATTTATTCCACCCAAAACCTGCGGAAAACATACCACTGATCGGGATATTTACGTATATAATCCTCGATTATATTCTTATAAACCTTGATCAACTCTGCTAAATCTTTCTTTTTATCCCCGCAAGGTTTAAACTCAACCGGCTTCTCTATCCTCAAAGTAAAACTATCGTCAGGATTCCTAAGCATAAAACCTGGGATAATACTGGCTCCGGTCATCAGGCTTAAAGCTGCCGGGCCCTCAGGAAAATGCATAGGCTTGTTAAAAAAATCTATAACAATTCCCTTCTCGGTAAAATCACGGTCTCCGACTAAAGCCACCATATGATTATTCCTGATCTCTGAAATACAACTTCTCACTGCCTTGCCCATAGCAATAACATTGACCCCTTTACCGGCCCTCTGGGAAACAAAAAAATCATTAACTTTTTTATTCTTGTGCGATAAAGCAACCGCCCAAAACGGATACCCCAGCTGAGCCAGAACTACACCCCCTAACTCCCAATTGCCAAGATGCGCGGTTAAGACAACTACGCCTTTGCCAGAGGCAAGCGCCTGGTCAAAATGATGTAGATTCTCTAATTTTATGTTTTTATCAATATAAGAGCGGTTGAGCTTTTCAAAACGGAAGAAATCTGCCAGGTATTTTGCAAAATTCCTGAAAACCATCTTGCTGATTTTTCGCAGCTCTTTATTCTCTTTTTCCGGAAAAATAACCTTCAGGTTAGCTTTTACAAATCTCCTGTCGCGGAAAGCGAGGAAATAATGCAGGTCGGCTAAAAAAACAGCGATTCCATAAACAAGCTTTAGGGGCAGGTTCAGTGCAATGAATTGACCGAAGCGATAGATATAATAATTTAACACGGCTTATATACTCAAAAGAAGCTTAGCAATATCCATACTGGCATTAGGCTTGGCAATCTCTGAGGCAGCCAGCTTTAGATGTTCTGATTTTACCTTATCCGCCAACAACTCATCAATAACTTTACACACTTCCTTGGGTTCATCAACTTTAATTGCCGCACCCTTATGCGTCAAAAAATTAGTATTATTGACCTCCTGGCCGGGAATAGGCTTAACAATAACCATGGGGAGCCTGGCGCTTAAAACTTCAGCAGTAGTTACCCCTCCGGGCTTGGAAATAATCACTTTAGAGATATGCATCAGTTCATGGATATTCTGCACAAAACCAAAAAGATGGATATCTTTCTTATAATGTTTAATCTTACGTTTAAGCGAATTATACAATTTCTTATTTGTGCCGGTAACAATCAGCTCCTGGATATCGTGCCTAGACTCTTCGAGAGATTTGACAATAGTCTTAATCGGGCCCAACCCCTGCCCGCCTCCCATTATCAATACTACCGGTTTATGAAGATTAAGGTTTAATTTATGAAAAATATCGTCGCTGTTTTGTTTCTGGTTGAATTTATGGTCAAAAGGTATCCCAAAAGACTTAATCTTGGAAGCACTTACCCCCTTCTTTGCCAGGCGCTCTGAAACATCTTCCGAGGGAGTTATATAATAATCCACATTATCATAAACCCAGTAGGAGTGCGGAATGTAATCGGTAAGTACCGCCACCAGCGGCAGGTTGACCCCATAGGCCTTCTTGTAATCAGCGACCATCCCGCAGGGGAATGCCTGAGTACAAACCACCAGGTCTGGATTAAAATTATCAAAAAGTTTTTTAAGTTTAGGAGAATTTGATTTATGCACGCTCTTCTTAATTTTATCTAATCCTTTAACTACGCTGGGATTATCATAAAGATAATCCCAAAGTTTAGGGGTATATTTAATCACCTCCATATAAAGCCGGTTAATTACTTTCTCTGATATAGGATTGGTATAATTAAAGGCATTTATGTTTAAAATCTCGCACTTTGGCGAAAGCGCCTTAAGCGCCTTCTCAATAGCCATAGTGGCGCTGCGATGTCCGGAAACTTCGGATATATACATTAAGATTATACGTTTAGGCAGCATGGTAATAATTAAATCCTTCCTTCTTCGCAAAGTTCCAAAAAGGTATCGGTAATCCGCGGGCAGAACTGCCTGCCGCTTAAATTCCTGATCTCATTAACAGCATCTTCCTTGGGCAGGGCCAGGCGATATGGACGGTCAGTACTCATAGCGTCAAAGGAATCGGCTACGGAGATTATTGAAGCAATCAAAGGTATCTGATCACCCTTTAACCCATCAGGATAACCCCTGCCATCAAAACGCTCATGATGATACCTGACCCCCATCATCGAACCTTCCAATTCTTTTATCGGTTTAAGTATATTAACCCCAATCATCGGGTGTTCTTTAATACGGTTGCGCTCTCCAACGGTAAGTTCATGCCTTTTATTTAAGATATGCTCCGGGACTCCGATCTTTCCGATATCATGCAAAAGGCTGCCAATATGCAGGTTCTCCAGGAATTTAGAATCAAAATCCTTCTTATTCTTTTGGCCGATTCTGCGGGCTATTTCAAGGCTTAAATTAGTTACCCGGGTGGTATGGCCATGGGTATAATGATCCTTGGCCTCAATAGCCGCGGCCAAGGCTATGGTAGTACGCACAAACAACTGGTGTTTGCGGTCCAGTTCAATACCCAATTCCTTAAACAACTGGGCATTCCTCACCGCCATTGTTACATTTGAATTAAGGGCGATAAAGAAATCCAGTTCCTCGTCAGCAAAATTCTTGCCATTGTTTTTCTTCCCTAGTAATAACAAACCCAGCAGCTCATCCCGGAAATAACTAGGAATGCAAACCACAGACTCTAAAAGTTCCATTTGATATAAAACATGGGCTAATTGCTGTTTGGCCTCCGGCTTTATCTTGGAGCTTTTAAGCGCGGACTTCGCTTCACTGAAAAGCAGCGCTTCCCTGCCGAAAACCAGGCGGCTCATATGAGACTTGAAAAAACGGATCAGCACATCATCTTTATCAATACGGATTAAATCTAAAGGTATTTTCTTGCTCAATGACCCCTTGGAAACAGTAAGCGCATAACCTTCTTTTACCTTATCCTGCAGAAAAAAACTGGCGTGGGCTATTTTTGCCTTAGTGACCATCATCCGCACCATCATCCTGATTAAAAGATCAGGATCATGGACAAAGATCATATTCTTAGCTGCGTTTTGGAGTTCTTTCTTATAATCAATAGCCATATTTTAAATTTGAGGTTCAGTTATTTGATAGAATATCTATCTTTATACAAGAAAAACCGGGGATTGTCAAGGCAGGCACGGCCTTTTGAGCCGTCGAAAGAAAATTTTACTCTTCATTAATAACGGCCAGGATCTGGCCGACATCTACATTGTCCCCTTCGCGGTACATTATCTCGGAAATTACCCCTGTGCAAGGGCTGGGCAAATTAAAAGTAGCCTTATCAGTAACAAGCTCTACCAAATCATCATTTGCTTTTATCCTCTCGCCATCTTTGACAAACCAATATGATACAGTGGCCTTAGAAATACCTTCTCCTAATTCCGGCAAAACAACCTTTACCATAATCTTCTCCTTTTAGATTATCCTGTTTTAGGCGATTGATTCGCGCAAAGACTCTGAAAGCGTAGGATGCGCGAAAATAACCGAATGAACCTGGCTGACTTTCAGGCGCAATGAAACAGCCATAGTTAAAATAGAAATCAGCTCTGTGGCCTTAGGCCCGATTATACAGCCTCCAATTACCTCTTCAGTGGCCTGATTAACAACAATCTTAATAAAACCTTCCGCTTCATCAATAATCCGGGCCATTGCCGAAGCGCGAAAATCAAACTTGAATAATTTAACCGGTAACCCCGCGGCAACAGCTCTTTCCTCGCTTAAGCCGACGCTGGCAATTTCAGGGTCGCAAAATACACAAGTAGGCACAACAGGATTATCCACTTTGTTTTTGTTGCCGGAAACCATATTCTCAACCGCAGCAATACCCTGATAAGCCGCATAGTGGGCAAGCATAACTTTTCCGGTGCAATCACCTGCCGCGTATATATTGGCCAAGTTAGTCTTAAGATAATCATCAACTACTATGCCGCCTTTATTCAGTTTTATCCCTAATTCTTCCAGCCCTAAACCGGATATACTAGGCTCCCTGCCTACGCAAACTAATATTTTCTCATAAGCATTTAAATCAACAGACGAAAGGTCAGTATTAGTATAAACCTTGACCCCTTTCTTTTTAAAAACAACCTCAATCTTCCTGGCTACCTCTTTATCCTCTCCGAGTAAAAGCATAGGCAACTTTTCAAGGATAGAAACCTCAACCCCTAAAACAGAGAATAAACTGGCGAATTCACATCCAATAACCCCGCCTCCGATAATTAACAAGGAACGCGGCAGAGAAGTCAGCATCAGGATATCATCGCTAGACATAATTCTTAACCCGTCAAATTTCAGCTGAGGCAGCTCAACAGGACGACTTCCGGTAGAAATAAGCATAAACTTTGCTGAAAGCGTTCTTTCATCAACCTTTATTTCATTGGCCGAAATGATCTGCGCGCTTGATTTAATAAAATCAATATCCTTAAGCCTGCTTTGCATTCCTTGAGCAAGGTCCCAAACTAACTTGTTCTTTCTTTCCTGGATTTTTGTAAAGTTAAAACGAGGGTTATCTAAATCAATACCGAAGTTAGAGGATTTCTTTATAAGAGAGTATATTTTTGCAGAAGCGATTAATGCTTTGGTAGGTATACATCCGCGGTTTAAACAAGTCCCGCCGATTGATCCGCTTTCAAGGAGACAGACCCTTAAACCTGAATCTTTTGCTTTTAAAGCAGCGTTAAAACCTGCCCAACCTGCTCCGATAACCGCTAAATCATACATAGGCACGGGATTTAAGCTAATAATAGTTGCGCTGCTGCCTGGGAGATAGACTCAGCTGATTTGCTCAAGCCTTCTTTTTCTTCCTGCGAAAGTTCTAATTCAACAACCTTTTCTATGCCATCCTTGCCCAGGCGACAAGGGACACCAATGCACGTATCTTTGATACCGTACTCCCCGTCTAAATAACTGCATAAACCGATAATACGTTTTTCATCTTTTACTATAGCCTTAACAATCGCGGCAATCGCCGCTGAAGGAGCAAAAAACGCGCTTCCTGTCCCAAGGTTAGCAACAATCTCTGCTCCCCGGCCGATTGTGCGTTCTACTAAAGATTTAATCTTGCCTTCATCCATAAATTCATCGAGAGAGACGCCTTTAACTTTTGTAAATCCTGGCAACGGCATCATATCCTGACCATGAGCGCCAATCACCAATGCCTCAATATCAGTACACATAAGCCCTAGATCCTGAGCAATTAAATTAGCAAAACGCGCGGAATCTAAACTAATTCCCATACCAAAAAGTTTTTGAGGTTTAAAACCGGTAGTCTTTAAAGCATAAAGCGTCATAATATCCAAAGGATTAGTTACTATTATGACGATGGCATTAGCAGCCAATCCTTTTATATTTAAACATACATCTTTTAGGATCTGAGCATTCTTGGCTAATAATTCTTCACGGCTCATTCCGGGTTTGCGCGCAAGCCCGGCGGTAACTACCACAATATCCGAACCTTTAACCTGCCTGATATCATCGCTACCCTTAATATTATAGTTGTGTTTTAACAAGGGCCGGGCATCTTCCAAATCTAATGCCTTACCGTGCGCCAAACCTTTTACCACATCAACAAGCAAAACATCGCCTAAGCCTTCTCCGGCGATGCGCATTGCAGTTAAACTTCCAACATTTCCCGCGCCAATAACTGAAATTTTCACCATACACCTTCCTAAACTAACGCTTTACTTTCTTGATAACCGCATCTGCCATTTCTTTAGTACCAACAGCAGTTGGATCAAGCGGATCAGCTTTTAAATCGTAGGTCAGCGATTTTCCTTCAGCAAGGACTTCTTTTACGGCATTCTCCAGAGCCTCTGCAGCCTTATCCTCTTTAATATGGCGGAGCATCAGGACCCCTGACAAAATCATTGCCATAGGATTAACCTTATTTTGCCCTTTATATTTCGGAGCAGAGCCATGTACCGCCTCAAAAACCGCGCAGTCAGTGCCGATATTTGCTCCGGGAGCAACACCCAGGCCTCCGATTAGACCCGCGCAAAGATCAGAAAGAATATCACCATAAAGATTAGGCAGCAACAAAACATCATATTTATGCGGTTTAACCACTAACTGCATAGACATATTATCCACGATTGCTTCTTCAAAAATTATCCTTCCGGAATATTCCTGCGCGGCCTCCCTGGCTACTTTCAGGAATAACCCGTCGGTAAATTTCATAATGTTTGCTTTATGCACACAGGTAACTTTTTTGCGGTTATTCTTTAAAGCGTATTCGAAAGCAAACCGGGCTATCCTGGCTGAAGCGAATTTAGATATGGGCTTAATACTTATCCCGGAATCCGAGCGGATATTTTTCTTTGTGTCTTTTCCTATTTGAGCAATCAATGCTTTGGTTTCAGGCTTTCCCTCTTCAAACTCAACCCCCATATAAAGGTCTTCGCTATTTTCCCTGACAATCACCAGGTCAATATCACTAAATCTGCTTTTGATACCAGCATAACTTTTTGCCGGACGTACACAGGCAAAAAGCTCAAGCGCCTGCCGAATAGCCACATTTACAGAACGAAACCCGGTGCCGATAGGAGTAGTTATAGGTCCTTTAAGCGCAACCTTATTTCTCCTGATCGAATCTAACACACTCTGAGGAAGAATCTCCCCGGTTTTCTCAAGAGTCTCGGCTCCTGCGGGCGCTTCTTCCCATTTGATATCCACGCCTGTAGCCTCAATACACCTAAGCGCAGCATACGAGACTTCGCGGCCGATACCATCTCCGGGAATCAAAGTTATTTTATGCGCCATTTAAATTTTAAGCTCTCCGTATTTCTTATAGTAATTAACTATCCCGCCTTCAGTCAAAAGATCCTGCATAAACTTAGGCAGAGGTTTTATTTTTAAATCTATTCCCTTGGTAACATTTCTTACTAACCCGTTATCCAAATCAATCTTTAGCTCATCTGATTCATCAATCTTAGAAGTATCGGTTTCAATCAACGGTAAACCTATATTAAAGCTATTGCGGAAGAATATACGGGCAAATTGCGGCGAGAGGACTGCCACGATGCCGGCTTCTTTTATTACCAGGGGAGCCTGCTCACGGCTTGAACCCATGCCAAAATTATTTCCGGCGACAATGATAGACCGACCTTTAGTAATTTTCTGGGGGAAATTCGGGTCAATATCCTCCATAATATGCTTTGCCAGCTCGGACAAATCCGTAATCGCGAATTTATACCTTCCGGAAATAATAAAATCCGTATTGATATTATCGCCTAATTTTACGCTTTTGCCTTCTATATTCATATCAGCCTTAATCCAGAAAAGTTAACAAAGGTTATAGTTGTTTGAATTCTTCCCTGTTTTT
>Ga0172371_10004945_pt1 | contig 19906 bp, 21 predicted proteins | sample Lak12m_FD_114543 | JGI IMG/M metagenome (GOLD analysis project Ga0172371, IMG submission 114543) | Freshwater microbial communities from Kabuno Bay, South-Kivu, Congo - kab_022012_12m | ecosystem: Environmental > Aquatic > Freshwater > Lake | place: Democratic Republic of the Congo: South-Kivu... | reverse complement strand
TGATACCGGAAGTTTGCCAGAATACGGGATGCCTGATTTCATCATCGGAGAGCATATTATTTTTGCAGTCGTCAATTTGCTAAGTGGGGCGGCGGTGATGGGTGCGATGCCGATGCTCGTCTTGTTTTTTGTGAATATAGCGGGTATTTTTGCTCTCGCGATGCTGGCCGGCAGGGTGTTCGGCAGCTCAAAAATCGCCGCCATGATGTTTTTTGTGGCCGGCGTACTTTATGCCGTCAATGCCCCCCAGGGAAAATACGTGAGCGGCGGAGTGGTCGGAAACATCATCGGCAATATGCTGATTCCAATCGCTTTGTATTTCCTTTATCGTGCGCTTTCGGAAAAGAATTCCATTTTCGCAGGACTGTTCATTTTCTCCTCCGCCGGCCTTTTTTATACCCATCACCTTTCGGGTTTTGTCCTGCTTTATTCAATCGCCGCGATTATCCTGGTTTATCTGGCCCTTAATTTCGTGCGGGCTTTTGGGGTTGTCGCCGACTGGCTGAAAATATTTTTGAAACCCTTTCCCTTGGCATTTTTGGCTTTTGGCCTTTGTATTTTGGTTTTTGTCTACAAGCCTTCCTTCCTTGATAAATCAGCCATCGGGCAGGCGACCGGTGAGCCGACGAAAATAACGAGAACCGGCCTCAATCCTGACCAGCTGGAAATGAACGCTGGAAGCGCGAGGCTGATTTTCGGTGCTTTGGGATTTGCGCTTTTGCTGGCGAATCTGAAGAAAAGAGAATACAAATACAGCCTGGCTCTGGCTTGGGCGGTGGTGATTTTTCTCATGAGCTGGAAACCGGCCTGGCTTTTTGTCAACGTTCCCAGCAACCGGATTGGAAATTATCTTTTTCTGCCTTTTTCCCTGCTCTCAGCTTTCGGGCTTGTCGAATTCCTGAATTTTTTCCGAAAATCAGCTACGGCCTTTTTTTCGACAGCTCTTCTTTTTGTTTTGCTTTTTTTCATGATTACTGACGGCTTGTCCGACAGCGCTGAAGCCTTCAAAGCGCGTCCGCAGTTCCAGGAAGCCATCCAGACTTTCCATTCTGCCGCGTATCTGGCGGAAAAACTGGATACCTCGCGAGACATCTTGTTAAAAGACCACGTAAATATATATGGTGATTCATGGTATAAGCTGTTTTTCATGAAAGACTATGAGTATCCGTTGAGTCGGGGGATGCTTTTCCGATATGCCGATCCGGCCAAGCCACGCGAAACCTGCACGCGGGACATGATTTCTGAACCGGATACGCCAAAAGGGCAGGCCTGTTTTTCTGAAACTGGAGTGAATTATGTGGCGCTGAATACCCAGCTGGAAGGAAATAGCTTCGAAAAATACCCAGATTTCTCGAAAGTTTACTCCTCAAATTATATCTCGGTTTTTAAACGGGACTAAAAGAGTTGCAAAAAATTATGTCATCCAAAATAATCATCATCGCAACTGTTGTATTGCTCATTGCCAGTTTTTCGGCGCTTTTTGCGGTTGAATTAAAAAATCACGACCCCGACTACAAAAAATCGTGGAGTGTGGTATATTTCGATAATCCGCGCGACAATTCGCTCGACTTCGCGATCGAAAATCACGAAGGAAAAAAAATGGAATACGACTATAGGATTTTAGTTAGTGATAAAAAAATTGCCGGTGACAAAATTGAAATAGAAAAAGGTGCCCAGCAAAAAATTGTCCCGGTTTTAGACCTAGATGAAAACAGCAGCGCCAGTATTTCTGTCGAAGTAAGCACGGAGGATTTGAAGTATGGGATCCATAAGAATATAAAATGAAAAGGATTCTACTGTTCACTCGCCCGATTTGTCCGCCCTGGGACGAGGGCTCGAAAGATTTTGCGTATACCTTGGCAAAGCACGCCCGGGGTTTTGGAGTGCATCTGCTTACGTGCGGATATTTGGTGGATTTGGCGGATGGGGCGGAGAATGTTGTCCAGTTTCCTATTTACACTTCGCCAAAATGGGATTGGCTTCAGAAAGTCAAGGCATATATTTTTCTTCTGAAAAAGTTTTTGATAAAAGGCGGAAAAGAATATGACGTATTTCATTCATTTTTCACGCCGACTCGCCTCAATGTTTTTGCCCTGAAACTTTGTCTTCGAAACGAAAAACTGAAAACAATCCAGACGTTGGCGACTTTGAGGGACGATATCTATAGCGAGGATCGTCTAAAAAAAATCATTCACGCCGATCTCATCATCACTTATTCCGATTATGCCAAAGAAAAGCTGGAAAAAATGGGGTTTGGAAATATAAAGCGGATTTATCCTGGAATTGACATTAGCTTATTCTCCCCTGCTCCAAAAAATACGGCGCTAATGAAAAAATACGAAACAGATGAAAAAGATTTTGTGATAAACTACTCGGGAGAATATTTGCGGCTGGGTGATATGGATGACATAGTTTCCGCTTTTTCGGATCTCGCCGAAACAAACAAGAATTTCAAACTGCATCTGGCTGTGCGGGTCAAAAATCAAAAAGATGCGGTCAAAAAACGAGAAGTTATTGAGAAGCTAAAAAAAGAAAATATCCTCAACAGAGTTGCCTTCATTGACGATGGCGGATACACTATGGAAGAAATTTATAATCTCTGCGACATTTCTATTTTCCCTGCGAGGACGATGGCTGGAAAGTTTGATATTCCATTGGTGATTCCCGAAGTCATGGCTTGCGAAAAACCGGTGATTGCCAGCAACCTTCCAAGACTCAAGTATTTTTTGAGTGAAAATAACAGTATTTTGATTGAGCCGGGCGACCGGCAAGCTCTCAAGGATAATATTTTGCATCTCTATTCCAATCCGGAAGCGCGGCGGATTCTTGGCAAAAGAGGAATGCACTTCGCTCGTGAAAATTTTGATATCTTGAAAATTGTGAAAGAATACGAAGAAGTTTATAAAAACTTATGAATATTGAATCACTTTCCGATCACAAAAAGCAATTCCAAACCGACAAAATGAAAGTCCCGGCGATTTTTTTCATGAGTGAAGAATTGCTTCCGCAGGATAAATCTTTTCAAAAATTAGAGGATGTCGCGTCTAATCCGGACACGCTTTTTCGCAATTTAGTGGCTCTGCCGGACGTTTCTTCAAAACCCGGCCGGAAAAATGCTTCCGGAACAGTGATTGTTTCTGAAAAGTATATTCTGCCGCAAGTCAACGATTCCGATCCCAATTGCGGAATGCGCCTTTTGAAGACGAATCTTTCGGAAGAAAATTTTTCGCCAGAAGAAATTAACAAGCTTTTTCAAGAGCTGGTCAAAGCGGTTCCCACGAAAAAATTTTTTGGAACACAGGTTCCGTTCAGCGTTGTAGCAGACATATGCCGAAAAGGAACGCGGGCGATCATCGATCATCTTGGAATCAAAACTAAAAACGAACTGGAAAATACCCAGAACGGCGGCAATTTTTTCGGGCGAGAGATGACACGCCAGGATATCTTCAACGTTATCCCCAAATTATACTTATTTTTTGCTAAATTCCGTCTTGGCATTCTAGGGGCGGCCGGAAACCATTTTCTGGATCTCATGAAAGTGACTGATCTTGCCGATCCTGAAATGGCGGAAATTTTTGGACTCAAAAAAGGCCAGTATCTTTTTCTGATTCATACCGGATCCGGTATTTTGGGTCAGTATACGATGTACACCCACACAGCGAAAAAACGGGAGCATTTGTCGCAATCGCTGATGGTCGCTTTGGGAAAAATGACATTTATTTCGAAGCAAAAAAATATTTATCGGGAAATGCAAAAGAAAATCAGAAAACATATGCAGGGCGATGAAACGCTCTTGAAATATGATGCCAATAATCCAGAAGGAAAATTATACATGAACGCAAGAGCCGCCGCCTCCAATTTTGGATCGGCCAACCGGGCGGTCATCACACACAATATTTCAGAAACGATAAAAAAATTATTCAATCGTGATCCGGAGATGGATTTGATTTATGACATGCCGCATATCTCTATATCCAGGGAAAAACATTTTGGTAAAGATGTATTCGTCCATCGCAGCAACGCTTCGCGCGCTTACGGTCCATCCAGAATGATAAATCATCCGGTTTACAGGAAAACCGGTGAACCAGTGTTTATCCCCTCTTCGATGTCCACCGATGCCTATATTGGCGTCGGAACAGACAGAAATGAAGACAGCTTCTTTTCCGCTCCGCACGGGACCGGAAAAGGCAAAAATGTGAAAGAAAAATCCATCACTTCGAAAGATGAATTGTTTGCCAAGATGAAAGATAAGGGCGTGCGTCTTTACAACGCCCAATCATCCATTGTTGTCAATCAGGATTCGGCACGATACAAAGATATTGACAAAGTTATAGCAGGAGTTGAATCCAATAGCATCGCGCACGTGGTAGCAAAGATGAAGCCGGCGGCGGTGCTGATGTATTGATATAAATTTTGAGCAAAAAAAGAACCCTTGCCGAAGTGATGCAGTCTTCAGCAAGGGGGTGGAAGGTAAGGTATGCATTTTAGGTTAACTCCCTCCGAATTTTTTAGGTCATACGGATGGATGACCTCGAGGCAGAATTCATCCGCTGGCAGGAGTTTTCCTTCGCCGATGACCTGTCCCGTCCTGTCGACAGGGAAAATCGTGATGTTTGCGCCGACTGCCGATGCCAGAAAAGGCTTCCCTTTTCTTTTCATATAGGCGTTTGTCAGAAGCCGGCCGGTTGGCAACCTTGTTGCAGTCCGAATGTCCATGTTTTCCCCTCCATAGGCGCGTAGATTATCTATATATAAGCACAATAAATATTTTTTATCAATGCCTATTTTGATCACCATCTCCGGCCTGGACGGTTCCGGAAAATCAACTCAAATTGAACTCTTGAAAAAATATTTTAAATTGCAAGATAAGACTTTTTTCTATTTCCACGCAGTCGAATTTTCTTTTGGGAACAGGATCCTCGGTTTAAAGAAAGACAAAACCGGAAAAAAAATAAGTGTCGAAAAGGCAAGTTGGCTCAAAATATTTCTCCGTAAAATTAGCCTGCTGATAGACATTCACCGGTTTAAACGGCTGATGAAAAAAAAGAAAGTTGATTATGTCATATCAGACCGGTATTTTTTTGACAGTGTGGTGAATATCAATTTCCTTTCAAGTAATGAAAATAAACTCTGTGCCGAAAAATATATTCCTGAACCGAATTTTGCTTTTTATGTCAATGTCAGGCCGGAAATAATCATGCGGCGCGAGCGAAAACCGGATCAGGGTATGGAATATTTGAAGGTGAAAGAAAAATCATATAAAAGCAGGATAAAAGATTGGGGAATGATTTTTATTGATGGCGAAAGAAGCCGAGAAGAAATATTTGCAGAAATTAAATCAAAAATCAATGTCTAGATTTCTGGTAAAATCTTTTTTTTGGGTCACATTAAGCGAGATTATTTATAATCTCTCTGCCTACATCATCCATTCTGGGATGGGGCGGATTTTGGGTCCGGCGGAATACGGGCGCTATGGATTGGTCGTGACGCTGACGACCATGGTCGTCGTGCTCATCGGACAGGGCGTGCCGACGGCGATGGCAAAATATCTGGGGGAAATATACGACACGAAACTGGGTCTCATTCCGGTTATCAAACGGCAAACCGCCAAAGTCCAGTTTGTGCTCATTGGAGCGATAACGATTCTATTCTTTCTCCTCGCTCCAGTCATTTCTTGGGTACTCGGCGACCCGTCGCTCACCAATTTGTTCCGAATTTCGTCATTTGTCATCCCCGCTTTTGCCCTGGCTTCGTTCTATTTCTATTATTATACCGGACTTCACCGTTTCAGCACCCAAGCCTGGCTGAAAACCATTCGCTCGGCCGCGCGGCTGGGTTTCATCTTGGGACTGGCCTTTTATCTGAAATCGAGGGGGCTGGCGCTGGAAGGCGCCATTATCGGATATGTTTTTGCGCCTTTTTTCGTGTATCTGGCGGCTGTTTTTTTTGACCCATACAAAAAAATGAGACCGGAAGGAATATTTCCCTGGCGCAAGCTCCTGCAATACGCCTGGCCGATGACTCTTTTTCTCATCGCCTATGAATTTCTGATTACAATCGACCTGTATCTTGTGAAAGGAATCTTGCGGAACGACGCTTTGGCCGGCCTCTATAACGGCGCCATCACGGTCGGCCGCATTCCCTACTTTCTTTTCTATGCCCTGACGATCATAATCCTTCCTACCGTTTCAAAATCAACATCAAGCGAAAATCACTCCGAAACAAAAAAACTGATCAGCCAATCTTTGCGGTTGATGGTAATGTTCCTTGTTCCCATTTCGATTTTGATGTCCGTCTATTCCTCGCAGATAATCCAAATTTTCTACGGCCAGAAATTTCTCGATGCGTCCGGCCCAATGTCTATTTTGATGAGCGGTGTGGCATTCCTTACCGTTTTTTATGTCATGGCGTTTGCATTGAACGGTGCGGGGCGAGTGAAAGCCCCGATGACGATTGCTTTTGTCGGACTCGCGACCAACATCGTTTTGAGCTTTTTTTTCATCCATCAATACGGGATCACGGGCGCGGCGACGGCCACTTCAATCACCTCTTTCGTGGCGATGTGTCTCATTCTGGCGTATTCCTACAGATTTTTCGGATATCTCATCCAATTTTCAAGTTTCATGAAAATTGCGTTGGCCGCCGCGGTTATGTATTTCCTTTCCACTTGTTTCGAGGGCGGCCGCTATATTTTTTTCGTTTGGTCGGCGGTTTTGTTCGCTGTTTATCTGCTCATCTTGTTTTTCCTCAAGGAGTTTGGAGCGCGGGAGCTGGAAATGGCAATACAGCTTTTGAAAAAGAAAAAAGCCCCCCGAGAGGAGCCAAATGAAGAAATAGTCTAGATTTTCGCGAGCCTCACCGTATTCCAAAGGAGGATGGCGATAGTAGTCGGGCCGACACCGCCTGGAACAGGAGTGATATAAGAAACTTTTTTGGAGACAGCCGGAAAATCAACATCACCGAAGATTTTTTTTCCGATGCGGTTTACACCGACATCAATCACAACGGCGCCTTTTTTCACCGTATCGGCTTTGATGAGATTTTTTTTTCCAACAGCAACGACAAGGATGTCGGCCTGGCGCGTGAAAGCGGCCAGGTTTTTGGTGTGGCGATGGCAGACGGTGACAGTCGCTCCGCGGTTCAGCAGCAATTGGCCGGCCGGTTTGCCGACAATGTTGGAACGCCCGACGACCACGGCGTGCCGGCCTTCAATTTTGATTTTATATTCTTCCAGGAGCTTCACGATCCCAAAGGGCGTGGCTGGAGCGACGACGGAGTATCTTTCGTCCACTTGCGCGAACTTGCCAAAATTTTCCGGATGCAGGCAGTCAGCGTCCTTTCGGGGATCAATCGTTTCGATGACTTTGGTTTTGTCGATATGATTCGGCAGCGGCAACTGGACCATGATGGCCGATACCGCCTTGTCCCTATTCAACTTCCCGATGACGGATAAGATTTTATTTTCGGAAGTGCTGGCAGGAAGCTTCAGGGTTTTTGAGATAATGCCTGCTTTTTGACAAAACACGCCTTTCCGCCGGACATAAATCAAAGAGGCCGGATCCTCGCCTACCAAAATCATCGCCAAAACAGGCTTCTTTTTCATTCGCGAAACCTGTTTCTTGAGATCTTTCAAAATTTTTTCGGCCAGTTTCTTCCCGTCTAGCAAATGCATTTCTTTTGATTGATTTCTTATGTTAGAATTGTATTAAAGAATTGAGCAAAAAGCAACTATGATACGCTATGCCGCGATTACTCCCCATCCGCCTATTATTATCCCGACCATCGGCCGGAGTAATTTAAATTTATGCCGAAAAACAGTGAACGCAATGAAAGCTTCTGGGGAAAAGTTTCGGGCGGTGAAAGCGGACACAATTGTGCTTGTGTCGCCCCACGGTCCGGTGCAATATGATAAATTCATCATCAACTATTCTCCTATCCTGCGCGGCAGCCTTTCCTCTTTCGGCGATCACCGTAAATTCATTTTCGAAAACGACCGAGAGCTGATTGAACGGATTGTCGAAAGCGGACGCACGGCTCGATTGCCGGTTGGATTAGCAAGAGAACTTGAGCTTGATCACGGGGCGCTGGTTCCTCTTCACTATTTCATGAATGAGAAAGATTTGGGCTATAACCCGAAACTCATCCACATGTCCTATTCAATGCTGCCCTTTGGCTACCATTATCGGTTTGGAGAAATCTTGGGAACGGTCTTGCAAGATAGTCCCAAGACAATTTCTTTTATTTCGAGCGGCGATTTGTCCCATCGATTGACTCCTGATGCGCCGGCCGGATATTCTCCGCAAGGCAGGATTTTTGACCGTACTTTGGTCGCTCTGCTCCAGAAGAAAAATACCAAAGGAATTTTGAATCTTGATCCGTATCTCATTGAAGAAGCCGGAGAATGCGGCTTGCGTTCGATCACCATGCTTTTGGGAGTTCTTTCCCGGCTCAAATGGGAAGTGAAATCCTTGAGCTACGAAGCCCCTTTCGGAGTCGGATATATGGTGGCCTGTTTGAATATAAAATAATTCGGATGAAAAAAGAATTCATCATCCAAGTCGCTCCGCTCATTCGCCTGCCCGTTGCGAGAACGCAGATTTTTTCGTATGTGTTCCACGAACCGATAAGACACGGCAGCCTGGTGGAGATCCCTTTTTATAACCGGACAATATTGGGAATTGCAACGAATAGCCGTGATAATTTCCACCGCAAAGGCAATTTCCAGCTCAAAAAAGTGAAGAAAATTGTTGAAGTTGCCATGCTTTCTGAAAAACAGATCGAGCTGGCGCGGCAAATCTCCCATTTCTATCTCGCGCCGATAGGGAATGTTCTGAACCGGATGGTTCCTAAGCTGGTAAAAGTTCAAAGAAGAAAAAGAGTTAAGGCAGACAAACTGGCAATCATTGAAAAAAACGATCTGGCAAGTGAAATTTTGGTCGCCAAGGAACGAACGCTTTCGCTTGTTGGACGGAAAAACGAAAGAGACCGGATTATTTTTTCATTGATGCGGAAAATCTATGAGAAAAAAAAGCAACTTCTTTTTCTCGTCCCGGAAAAAATTACCGCCGCCGTTTTTTTTGAAAAAATCAAAAAATATTTTCCGTTGGAGAAGATTGCCCTGGCCCATGGATCAGTTTCCAAAGGAGAATATTTTGAAATCTGGAAGAAAATAAAGGATGGTGAAGTGAAGATAATCATCGCCACGAAAGCCGGCCTGTTCCTTCCTTTCAGCCATCTGGGCATGGTTGTGGTGGAGGAATCCGGAGATATTTCCCACAAGCAGTGGGATATGAATCCCAGGTACAACGCGGCAAGAGCGGCCGAAATGCTCTCGGATATCCACAACTCGAAGCTGGTCTACTCGAATTCCTTGCCCATAATTCAGGCTTTGGAAGATGAAAAGAAAAAAAAGATAAGAACAATTCTTCTGGACAGCCAAAAAAACGCTCCGCCAACACGAATCGAGAATGTTTTCAAGGAACGAAAGGATGCCGATTTTCCGATCGGGAAAGAACTATATAAATCAATTTCAGGCATTCTTGGCGAAAAAGGGAAAACGCTTCTAACCGTGAGTCGGAAAGGATTTTCGCGTTATTCGGTCTGCCGGAACTGCAAAACGATTTTGCGCTGTCCCCTTTGTGACCGGGCGCTCGTCTATTTTGAGGAAAAAGAAAAATACAGATGCCTGCACTGCACGCATGAGGCGGATTTCTTGAGTGTCTGTCCGTCTTGCGGCGCCTGTCAGTTTTCGCACCAGGGAGTCGGAATCCAGCTGGTCGAGAAGAAGATACGAAGGCTTTTTCCCAAAGCCAGGATTTTGCGCCTCGACGGGGATATTTCCAAATCAAAAAGGACAAAAGAAGACATTTTGGAAAAACTGGCCCAAGGAAATTTCGACATTCTGGTGGGAACACAGGCTGCTCTGAAAATCGGGGGGATCCGAAATTTCGATCTGGTTGCCTTTCCTGATTTTGACAATCTTGGCGGGCCGCCGGATTTCAATTCGAGAGAGTTGGTTTTTGGGTTGCTGGCCCAGGCTGAAGGACTCACGGAAAAAAACGGCATGTTGTTCATCCAGACGTCTTACCCGGACGATTTTTTGCTCAATAGCTTCCAAAAACATGAAATAGGAGAATTTTTCGCCAAAGAATTGAAAGAAAGAAAAAAAACCGGCAACCCCCCGTTCTCGCGGTTGGTTAAATTGTTTTTTCGGGACAAAAACAAGAAAAAAGCGGGTGCGGAAGCAAATATAGTTTTTGGCTTGCTGGAAGCGCTATCGGGTAGTAATATTAATATTAGCGAGCCCTACGAACCATTCGCGGCGAAAAAAAGAGGCTATTATTATAAAAACATTCTGATCAAGACCAGGCCGGACACCGATATTCGCCGATTGCCGATTTTCCCGGCGCTGGGGGGCCTCAAAAAAGGCTGGTCGGTGGATGTTGAACCGATCAGCACGAATTAGTATCTGGTTTTTTGCCGTGCGAAGCGTCCTGCTTACTGGAGAAACAGGTATCTGTAATTCGAAAATTATGCTCAAGATAATCAAATACCCCAACGATTTTTTGCGCCAGAAAGCGAAAGAAGTCGAAAATTTCAAAGACCCTCAAATCGCGGAGCTGGTTTTGGAAATGCAAAAAACCATGGAAAAGGAAAAAGGGGTCGGACTAGCGGCGGCGCAGGTCAAATCTGATTTGCGGATCTGCATTGCGAATGTCGATAATGTCTCTTATATTCTCATAAATCCGAAGATCAAAACATTTTCCCGGAGAAAAGAAATTTTTGAAGAGGGGTGCTTGAGCTTTCCCGGGAAATTTTTTCCGGTTGAAAGGCCGGTCAAGGTGAAAATAAAGGCCAAAGATCTGGGTGGCAAAAAAATAAGGATCAAGGCTGAAGGGCTCTTAGCGCGCGTTCTTCAGCACGAAATTGACCACCTCGACGGGGTCTTGGTGATTGACAGGGCAATAAAATGATTTTACGAATTACGAATCTAATACGAATAAATGTAAGTTCGTATATCTGGAAAATTATCCGTGAAACCAACTGACATAAAAATTATATTTTTCGGCACTCCGCGTTTTGCCGAAAAAATCCTCGAGAAACTGGTTGCGGCAAAATATAACGTTGCGGCTGTTTTCACGCAACCGGACAAAAAGATCGGGAGAAAACAGGAAACAAGAAAATCGCCAGTCAAGGAGTTGGCTGAAAAAAAGGATATTCCGGTCTTTGATCCACGGCATCTGGAAAACGAAGACGTGAAAAGCGAACTGGCCCAAATACGTCCGGATCTCATCGTGGTGGCCGCCTACGGAAAAATTCTTCCCAAATCCATACTCGAAATTCCGCGGTGTGGAGCCATAAACGTCCATGCCTCGCTCCTTCCAATATTCCGCGGCGCTTCCCCTATTCAAGAGGCGCTTCTGCGCGGAGAAAAAAAGGGCGGGATCAGCCTGATTTTGATGAGCGAAAAACTGGATGCCGGAGAAATAATTGATCAGGAAGAAATTACAATCAAAGCCAGCGATGACGCAATAACCCTAAACGATAAATTGGCGGCTTTGGGAGGGAAAATCCTGATCGGAACCATTCCTCTTTGGGTCGGCGGAGCGCTGAAAGCCGCCGCACAGGATGAAAAAAAGGCAACCTACTGCCGCCTGGTCCGGAAAGAAGACGGAAAAATTGACTGGAGCGAACCGGCCGGGAAAATATTGGGGAAATGGAAAGCCTATCGCGGCTGGCCCGGCGTCTTCACTTTTTTTGTTTCCGGAAAAGGAAAAAAAAGACTGAAATTAGAGAACATTGAAATATTAAAAAAAAATATACCTGGAGAAATTACCGGAAAGGTGGTAGAATATAATGGCAAAATTTCTGTTCAATCGGGCGATGGATTGGTTATCCTGAAAACCATTCAGCCCGAAGGGAAAAAACCGATGAGCGCCGAGAATTTTGCCAAAGGACAAAAATTTTTGAATAGTGTCTTGGGCTGACAAAAAATATATGCTCAAAAAAGAACCGATAATCCGGCTGAAAAACCAAAACAAAGTCTTCCTGGTCGGATTTTTTCTCATTCTGGCAGTCATTGCCTGGTCTTTGGCGCGGCCGTTTTTTCTCCAGGATCCTGAAAAAGAAAATGAAGAGTTGAAAATAAACGAAGAAATTCTCAGGGCTCCGGTGATTTCGCTGGAAGAATTTTCTGCGAAAATAAAAAACAGTGAAAAAGTTTCCATTTTCGATTTGCGCGAGGCCGGCGAATTTTCGAAAGGCCATCTGGCTGGAGCGATGAATTTTCCTTCCGGAGCCGGTCTCACAGAACGAATCGCGGAGCTGGGAATCGAAAAAACGGCCAATCTTTTCGTTATGAACGAAGGAAACAATGTTTTTGAGACGGCCGCGGCCGCGAATGCCCTTATATCTGCGGGATATATCAACACAAAATATCTGCGCGGCGGAGTGTCAGATTTGCGCGCGGGAGGCTATACCCTTGTTTCAGACGGAAAATCTCCCGGCGACCAAAGCAAAATAAAAAAAATCACCGTTGAAAAAATTGCCGCGGAACTTTCATCTGGAGACGAACTGATCCAGTTTCTGGACGTCAGAAGCCAGGCAATGTTTGATTCCGGCCATATTCCGAAAGCCATGAATCTTCCCCTCTCACTTATCGAGAAAGACCAAAAAGGCATTTCTCCGGGCAAAAAAGTGATCGTTTACGGCGGGACCGAAGAAGAAGCGTCAAGAGCCGCTGTGATCCTTTTTGACTTGAATTTTTTCAATATCTTCGTGCTGGACGGCGGCCTGGAGGCGTGGAAAAAAGCGGATGGCAAGTTTGAATAAGACGCATAGCAAAAAAATCCCGCCAGAAGCGGGATTTTTCTTTGGCCGAATTTTTGCGTATCTACTTCACAATGGCCAGCAGGTCTTCGTTTTTTACCAGCAGATATTCATCTTCCCCGATTTTGATTTCGTTTCCGGAATATTTCGAATAGATCACCATTTGTCCCGGCTTCACTTTGATTTTTTTGTCCGCGCCAATGGCGATGACCAGGCCTTCTTGCGGCTTTTCTTCACTGGTGTCGGGGAGAACAATCCCGGAAGCGGTTTTTGCGTCGGCCTTTGCGGGCTCAACAAGAATATTTTCTCCTAGAGGCTCGATGTTGGTTTTTTTGGCCATAAATTTGAAATAAATTATTATCCATATTTGGTTTGGCGCCTAAACTATTTTTTTTCTCATCATGTTTTCTGTTCCTCCGTCCGGTCCGATGGCGCCCTCTTTTTTCTTCGCGACGATAAAAATATAAATAATTTCAAGAAGGCCCAGAGTGTTGAGGAGAAGCAGCGCGACAAACCAGATTTTTTCGCCGCGTCTTGCCGACTTCCAGAGGGCCAGACCCTTCCAGACGAAGATCCAGACCAAAAGCGGCGCCAGAATCCAATAGTTGTTGAGGATGGTAGCCATTTTTGTTTCAAAACACAAATTAAACAATTGGGGTATTTTGCGGCACCCCAAGACGAACTTCAGGTCCACTCTACTCTTTTGCCATCCTGAATACGACAGCCCCTTCTTTCGCCGGACTCGGAACCTTGACGGCGATTTCTTCTCCGGCCTTCCCTTCGTCCACCGGCTTGTGGTCGAGCTGGAGGGAATCCGCCTTGAGCTCGAACTCGCTGTCGCCCTTCACGAACTTCAGCGCATCCCCTTTCCGGATGCCCTGCGACAGTTTCACGACCGCAACCGTCGCCTTGTCATAGTAGTGGACCACTTTTCCCACTTCCTGGTCGGCCATATTTTTGCGGTTAATGTGCTTTCAATTCTAGCAGACATCGCGCTTTTTTTCAAGCCGGCTGTCCTGATTGCCGGAAATCCCGTGCTAGGCTCGGGGAGAAGGATTCGAACCTTCATGCCGTGATTCAGAGTCACGTATCCTACCATTAGATGATCCCCGAGCTTAAAACGGGACAGACGGACGCCACTCAACCTCGGATTACAGAGCCTTTCTATTCTATTTTATTTCCCCGTAAATTTCAAGGTTCCGAAATCTTGAGCAATTGCCTGGTTAATGATACCATAACAGCGCAGAAAATCCTTTGACCTCTACCAACATTCAATGTTAGTAGAGCTTCGAGCTTAACTCTTCCTAAAGTCGAACCTTGGGAATAATATTGCATAAATAATTATGGCAAAAGACAGATTCAAAATTGTTCCGGCTTCTTATCTTGTACTCATGAAAGACAAGCAGATTTTAATGATGCGGAGATTCAACACGGGATTTCAAGATGGAAGATATAGCTTAGTTTCGGGCCATTTGGATGGAAATGAAACTTTCAAACAATGTATGATTCGGGAAGCGAAAGAAGAAGCAGGTATCGATATAAAAGAAGAAGACATGGAAATCGTCCACGCCATGCATCGCCGGGAAATGTCTAATCCGGTCGAAATACGTGAAAGAATGGATATTTTTATCAAGGTTGAGAAATGGCAAGGTGAAATCAAAAATATGGAACCGCAAAAATGCGATGATTTGAGTTGGTTTCCACCCAATAATCTCCCCAAAATTCGATTCCCTGTATAAAATTTGCTCTGGAGTACATTGATAAGAATATTTTCTACAGTGAATATGGCTGGTGTTAGGTACATTTAGCCGTTTCTAAAGTTGAACCTTAGAAATAAAAAAATTACGTAATTTCCACCCAAGGCGGACAAGAATTACGTAATTTTTTGTTGAGAAAAGGCCGCTAGGCTTTGAGATATCTTCTGATTGCCAAGATACTCGAGACGATGCCAAGGAGAACGCCCACTAAGAGCTGGGCCAGAAAAATCAAAACAAAATATTTAGTAAAATCGGCCTGGATGACGCTCACATAGGCCGATCCGATTATGTAGGGCGTCACCAGTTTCACGATCGGGAAAAGGAGGATAATAGATATGACGGCTGCGAAAATACCGTATATCACGCCCTCAAAAACAAAAGGCAATCGGATGAAATTGTTGGAAGCGCCCACGAGCCGCATAATCTCAATTTCCGTCCCGTGGTTGAAAATAGTCATCCGAATGACGTTGAAAGTGATGAGAACTGCGATGAGTGAAAAAAGAATGAAGAGGAAGGCGCCTGTCTTGCGGATCGTTTTGATAGTGGTGTTGAAGCGGTCAATGACGAGTTTATATTGCTGGTAGTTGATGCTGGCGATGTCGTCCCGAAAACTGGAATTTTCGATCGATTTGGCAATGATATCATACTGTTCCGGATTTCTCGCTTTGATGTTGACGGAGGCCAAAAGCGGATTGTCCTCAACGGCTTCGATGGCTTTCAATATGTCTGGTTTCCCGGCGTTGGAAGTTTTGAAATCGTCGAGCGCCTTGTTTTTTGAAATATATTCGGCAGACTTGACTTCCTGGTATTTTTGCACTTCAGACCGAAAGGCCATCATTTCCTGCTCTTCCGTGTCGCCCTTGAAATAAACGCGGATGTCAATTTTGTCCTGGACGTATTTGAGTCCCAAATCGGCGCTGATAGACAAAACCAGGATAACACTGATGATGAGGAGCGCCAGCGTCAGGATACTCACAGCCGCCACAGTCAAAGATCCATTTCGGTAGAAATTCTGGAAACCGGCTTTGAGGGTTCTAGTGAGGGTTAAAATTATCATATGGCGTATCTTCCTTTCGAATGATCCCTAATCACTCTCCCTTGGTCAAGGGTGATCACGCGCCTTTTGATGTTGTTGACGACTTCCTTGTCGTGGGTGGCCAGTATCACGGTTGTCCCCAGCTGATTGATTTTGAGGAGCAGCTGGATGATTCCCCAGGCGCTGATGGGATCAAGGTTCCCGGTGGGCTCATCAGCAATGATGAGCGCCGGACGATGGACCAGCGCCCGGGCGATGGCCACCCGCTGCTTCTCTCCCCCGGAAATTTCATGGGGATAATTCTCGGCTTTATTGGAAAGACCCACGATTTCAAGGATTTGAGGTACGCTTTTTTGGATTTCCTTGTTGGGATAACCCGAAACTTCCAGCGCAAAAGCCACGTTTTCAAAAACAGTTTTTTTCTGCAGAAGCTTGAAATCCTGAAAAACGGTTCCGATGCGCCGGCGGTGCAGGGGCATGCCTTTCGGCTTGATGCGGGTGATATCTTCCCCGTTGAACAAAACTTCGCCCGAGGTCGGTTTTTCTTCGGCATAAATCAGTTTCAAAATCGTCGATTTTCCGGCTCCGCTGTGTCCAACAAAAGAAACGAATTCTTTTTGGTCTATGGAAAAATTCACGCAGTCAAGAGCGACGGTGTCCATCACGCCGACTTTGTAAGCCTTTTTAACGTTGTTGAATTCAATCATCGACATTTTTCAAATATGCTTCAATGAAATTTTCAATTTTCCCATCCAGCACTTCATCTGGATTTTTTGATTCGAATTTTGTGCGGTGGTCTTTCACTAATTTATAGGGGTGAACAACATAGGAGCGGATCTGGCTGCCCCACTGGACTTTGTTGTGCTTTCCTTTCAATTTCTTTTCTTTTTCTTCATTTTCTTTCAAATATTTCTGGTGCAGTTTGGCTTTCAGAATTTTCATGGCCAGCTCCTTGTTTTGGTGCTGGCTGCGTTCACTCTGGGACATGGCGGAAAGTCCGGTCGGGATATGGGTAATGCGCGCGGCGCTGGAAGTCTTGTTCACTGATTGCCCGCCCGCTCCGCCTGACCGGAAGGTGTCAACCCTCAAATCGGCGGGATTCATCTTGACTTCATCCATTTTATCAATTTCCGGCAAAATTTCAACCAGGGCAAAAGATGTTTGCCTCAAATTTTTGGCATTGAAAGGTGAAAGGCGCACCAGCCGGTGCACTCCTGCTTCGGCCTTGAGATACCCGTAGGCCATTTTTCCGGTTATCGCGATGGTTGCGCTTTTGATTCCGGCTTCCTGCCCGCGTGTTTCGGAGATAATTTTGGCTTTCCAATTTTTTCTTTCCGCAAACCGAAAGTACATCCTCAATAGCATTTCCGCCCAATCCTGCGCATCCACCCCGCCCGTTCCGCTGTGAATGAAGACAATGGCATTGAGAGAGTCGTATTCTCTCCGAAATAATGCCTGAAATTCCAGTTTCTCGGCTCTTTTTTCGAGTTCTTTCAGCTTAACTTCAATTTCAGCGGACAGTTTTTTGTCGCCAGCGGCGAGTTTAGCCAGTTCAGAGATATTTTCCGTTTCAGTTTTCAAGTCCCGGATTTCGTTGATATCAGATTTCCATCCTTCCAATTTCTGCATTATTTTCTGGGCTTCCTCCGGTTTTTGCCAGAAATCCTCTTTTCCGCTTTGCTTTTCAAGTTCCTCAATTCTTTTTTTCTTTTCCGGAAAGTCAAAGACGGTCACCCGCGAGGGTGATCTTATTTTTCAATTCTTCGATTTTTGAAATGATTTCCTGCATTGGAGTTATTTTAACATAATTGGGAATATGTTGCCAGAATCAGAAAAATTGTTATAATTTGTTTGTACTTGCGGGTGTAGTATAGTGGCAATACATAAGCTTCCCAAGCCCCGACACCAAATTGCCTGTTAGATAATGCGAGTGTAGTTCAGTGGCAGAATGCGTCCTTCCCAAGGATGAGACGGGAGTTCGATTCTCCTCACTCGCTTGAAAAGTACAGACAATTATGGTGCGGGGCAAGCTTAGGTCGTGGGTTCGATTCCCATCACCCGCTTAAAATTTTGTATAATCCGGTGCAACTTAGCTGGTAGATTTGCTCGCCTAAACCAAAGCCCACATAGCTCAGCTGGTAGAGCAATGCTTTTCCGCCAAAGGCGGACATGCTCCAAGCAGAAGTTAAAATTTGATACGCCACCTTAGCTCAGCTGGTAGAGCAATGCTTTCGTAAAGCAGAGGTCCCGAGTTCGAATCTCGGAGGTGGCTCAAAAAATCGGCCATTGCAGGCCGATTTTGGTTATACTTTGCTGTCAAAAGAAAACGGATGGATCACCCTGTGAGTTGATATCCAGATTGCTTTCAAAATCTCTCATTTCTTTTTCTGTGAATTCGACCCTGGCTTTATCTCGGTTCCATTGGTAGCCTTTCAGGAAAACGGTCACATCGTATTTTTTCATTTGGTCCAGAAGCCAATCGCCGAAAGTAGCTGTTTTCACAAAAATCTGCCGAAGACGGAACATCTCCTCCCCGTCTTCAGATTTTTTTTCCTCGACTTTGACTATATGGAAACCGAGAGAGCTTCTGATTACCGGGCTGATATCGCCGGCGTTCAAAGAAAAGGCTTTTTCGGAGATTTCAGGAATCAGCTGGCTTTCAGTTGACCAACCAAGATCCCCGCTGTTTTTCGCGCTCTCTCCCTCCGAAGACTCCCGGGCGACTTTATCAAAGCTTTCTTTTTTGGCGGCAACCCTTTCGTGAAGGGATTTTATTTTTTTTTCCTGTTCGGAAACGTCAATTTCATTCGCATAAACTTCCGATAGTTTTTCAGCATAAAGCTCCGGTTTAACGACTTTTTGCTTGAAATCTTCGAGGCTCCAGCCATAAAGACGGGCCAGATCACTCATCAAGTTTTGGCGGTTGCCAAATTGCTCTATACTGGCGTCAACTTGCTGGCCAACAGCCGCATCATTGATCATAATGCCCTTTTTTTCCGCCAGATTGATGACAATTTTATTTTCAATCAGCTTGTTGATAATCCCCTTTTCCGTCACTTTCAGCCTCTTTTTGCCCTGATCGGTCCCGAAATCAACGCGCATGCCGACTTTGTCGAAATCCTGGGATTCATAGAATTTTTTGATGGCCCGGTTATCTTCGCTTATTTCGCCAATGGGTATAAAACCGGCCCCCTTTATATACAAAGCCGGAAAGGGAACCGCTTTTTTCGCGTACTCTAAAAAGCGGTTGTTCTCGTCAAGCCGGTAAATCCCGAAAAACAGCGCAGCCAGGCCTGTAAAAATAAAAAGCGCGCTGGCCGCAGCCAAAAACGCTATTTTTTTTGTTTTGGAGAGACGATTTTTTTTTGACATGGCTTTTTTAGATTATTGCATTTTAGCTTTTTTTGGAAAAAAACAATTCCAGCCATTTTTTCCAGTTTGGGGCCTTGTCTTCTTTCATTCCGGCATTTTTATTCTCGTCTTGTGCATCCCCGCTATTTTGAGGTTTGGCGTCTTTGCGAAGAACAATCATTTTTTCGTCTTCTTTTTGCAAATTCAGTTTTTCCCGGGCTTCTTTTTCCTGAAACTCCTGGCTGGACAGGTATGAGATCAAATTGCCCAAGTCGCTGTTTTCCTGGTTGATCTTCTCGATTTCTGCCTGAAGATTTTCGATCTCCTTCCGGATCTGTTTTTTCCTGTAAGTTTCTTTGCCCAGCGAAACCCCGATGATAACCAATGCGGCCAGCCCGGCCAAAAAAAACAGCCAGGAAAAAAAAATGACCCCTTTTCTGCTTTGATCCGGATTTTCTCTTTTTTTTGCCATCCTAAAAATTATTGATAAGCGGAGCAACCGTGAAGGCAACCATTGAAATGACTGCCAGAAGGGTAATCGCAATCCAGATTATTTTTATTTTCTTTCGATGTCTTCTTTGCATGATTTTATGTTATCATAAAACCCTACTTTCGCAAAACCGAGAGATATGCAGAACTGGGAATCTCCACTTTCCCCGACTGGGCCATCTTCTTCTTGCCCTTTTTCTGTTTTTCGAGAAGTTTTCGCTTCCGGGTGACATCTCCGCCGTAAAGTTTGGCCGTCACGTCCTTTCGGAAGGCCTTCAAGGTCTCCCGGGCGATTATTTTTCCTCCGATGGCCGCCTGGATGGCTACCTGGAAATTCTGCCGGGGAATTGATTCCTTCAATTTTTCCACGACGGCTTTTCCTTCAAAAAAGGAATTCTGGCGCGGGATTATTCGCGAAAAAGCGTCTACCTTATCGCCGGCGACG